>Ga0209566_100163_pt1 | contig 74229 bp, 65 predicted proteins | sample Araplavi_mTSA_r2_2_FD_184287 | JGI IMG/M metagenome (GOLD analysis project Ga0209566, IMG submission 184287) | Arabidopsis root microbial communities from North Carolina, USA - plate scrape CL_Cvi_mTSA_r2 (SPAdes) (version 2) | ecosystem: Host-associated > Plants > Roots > Endosphere | place... | reverse complement strand
CGAAGGGACCGCTCGACTTGCATGTATTAGGCACGCCGCCAGCGTTCGTCCTGAGCCAGGATCAAACTCTCCAAAAAGGATGAATCTGAATAGCTCATTTAAAGCTGACGAGATTGTTAATCTCTTTAAAGTTTAGAGTCGATTGCTCGACTTGCTGATTATTCATTCATTTGTTCAGTTTTCAAGGAGCTTACATCTACCGTTTAAAGCGTTAATGTGTCGCTCATGCGGTGACAAGTACATATACTATCAGTTTTAAAAACAAAAAGCAAGCATGTTTTTTCATCCATTATCTGACAACCTGGCAAGCCGCATGGTTGAGGTATTTCTGCGCCAAATCACATGATTTCCCTGCAAATGCACACCGCCAATCCACTCGTCAATTCCATTCAACACAACATGATCGCATTCATTGTATAGAACACTTCGCCCCACCTCCGTCATCTGTATATACTCCCTTAAGAGAACACTTGAAAGTAATTCGCCGGTTTGATATGAATGCTCCCCACCTGCCAGACGAATAGTCGGTTCGCACGAAATGATCATGGACTTCAGTATGCCCCAAAACTGCAAATCACCCAGACCGTAGTCAATAAACTTTTGACTAACTATATCGAAGAGCTCTCTACCGGTGCAATCCCTCTCATTTAAAAGCTCAAGTATATAATGCTGGACTTCGGAAAGACCGTTCTGCTCGGACGGAAAGCGCCCTAGATTTACTATCAGCGCATCCTTCAGAAAGGGCAGCACAGATAGGTTCGCATCCAACAAATCATTCATAGAAGCCGGATCCTGAGCCGCGTACGCCGTCCATACACGCTGCGCCAGCTTGATTTGTTCATCTGTGATTGGCTTCCATGTTCCACACAGCTGACGTACTTGATCGCCGGACAGTTGACCAAGCCCAATAAATCGTTCAATCCCCGGAAACTGATTCACGGATAGCAGAGAGAGCTCATACGTCCGATTATCCAGCCCCGACAGCCGGTACAACAGATAACAAAGCATAAGCTGGTCGTACAAATCATGCTCAAACCACAGAATGACTTCATCTATAGTAGGAGAAACATGTTCAAGCGAACGCTCTTGTTCCATCGTATTGGTGATAAACAGCTCCAACGGAATGTTATATTTGCGATTCATGTACTGAGCTCTAAAAGACAAAAGGACACTATCGGACATTTGCAGTCCAACAGGTCCTTCATATAAGGATTCACGCCATACCAAAATATCGCCCGGTATGCCGGATGCACGCAGCTTCTCAGCAAAAGCGTCCCCATTCACGATATGCAAATACTTTGGCATGGCGCTTCACTCCTTCTAGGCTTCTCCAAACAATTGAAGCAGCTCTTGTTCATCATCAATAATTCGAATGCCCAGATCCTGCGCTTTTGTTAACTTACTGCCGGCGCTCTCTCCCGCAATGACGATATCCGTCTTCTTCGAAACGCTCCCGGTCACTTTAGCCCCGAGCGCCTCCAGCTTTTTGGCACAATCGTCGCGCCCCATCGTGCTGAGTGTGCCAGTAAGTACGACCGTTTTGCCGAAAAACGGATTGTCCGGACTTGCTTGAGCGACAACGGGCTCCTCAGCAACCGGATTGATCCCGGAGGCGAGCATGCGTTCAATGCTCGAGACCATCACCGGATCGCGGAAAAACGTGTAGATGCTGTCCGCGACAATGCCGCCGACATCCGGCAGCGTAATCAGCTCCTCCGGCGTAGCCTCCATCAGCTTGGCGAGGCTGCGGTAATGATCGGCGAGCACTTTCGTCGTCGTTTTGCCCGAGTTCGGAATACCGAGGGCGTAGAGGAACGAAGCCAAGTCGCGAGACTTGCTCTTCTCCAGCGCGTCAAGCAGGTTCCGCGCCTTCTTCTCCCCGAAGCGCTCCAGTTTGACGAGATCCTCGAATTGAAGGGTGTACAAATCCGCAGGATCGCGGACACCCAGTTCTTGATGCAGCTGTGAAGCTGTCATCTCACTGAAGGTTTCGATATCCATCGCATCACGCGAGGCAAAATGCGCAATCCTGCCTACGAGCTGCGGGCTGCAGCCCAAGCGGTTGTTGCAGAACAAATGTGCGCCGCGCATCTCGAGCTCACTTCCGCAGGACGGACAATGCGTCGGGAAGACAATTTCTTCCCCGTCATTCTCCTCCGTAACTTTGCCGAGAATTTCCGGAATGACATCATTGGAACGGCGTATGTATACAAGGCTGCCCAAAGCATGCTTCAGGTTCTTGCGTTCAATGTCGCCGATGTTGTTCAGCGTACAGTTCTGCACGGTCACACCTGCGAGCTCCACGGCTTCTACACGCGCCAACGGCGTGATTTTGCCTGTTCGGCCAACTTCCCAGGAAACGCTTTGCAGCGATGTCGTCGCTTCTTCCGCTTCAAACTTATAAGCAATCGCCCAACGAGGGAACTTCTCCGTATAGCCCAGCGCTTCGCGTGTGCGCATGTCCGTAATCTTAATGACGCTTCCGTCAATCAAAAAGTCCAGGCTGCTGCGCTCTTCAGCAATGCGTTCGAGCTCGGCAGACACTTCTTCCATCGTCGAAAAGAAGCGCGTACGCTCACTGACTTTAAAATGATTGTTGCGAAGGAACTGCACCATATCCGCATGGTTCGCGAACTGAATATTGTCAGAGTAGCCGACATTATAGAAGAACGCGTTCAGCTTACGCTCGGCAGTCAGTTTTGGATTGAGGTTGCGAAGCGCCCCCGCTGCGGCGTTACGCGCGTTTTTGAGCGGCTCTGCCGCCGTCTGATTGTAAGCTTCCAGCACCGAGAGGAACATAACACCTTCCCCTTGCACCTCGATCGTACCTTGATCGTACGGAATTTCCAGCGGGATGGATTTGATCGTTTTGACTTGCGCCAGGATACCCTCGCCAACGGTACCGGTGCCCCGTGTCGAAGCCTGAACCAGTTGCCCTCGTTCATAGGTCAGATTCAGCGTTAAACCGTCAAACTTCAGCTCCACGACATAAGACGGGTCAGGCAGCGGCTCCCCCGGGTTCTTGCTGTTATAGTCAGCGATCAGCTTCAAGACGCGCGTATGCCACGCTTGCAAATCCTCAGCCGTCTGCGCCTTGTCCAAGCTCCAGAGACGAGCCAGGTGGCGATGCGGTTCAAAACCTTTGAGAATCTGTCCGCCCACACGCTGTGTCGGTGAAGCAGGCAGGGTCACCCCTATCTCCTTCTCCAACGAGACGAGCCGGTCATACAAAGCATCCCACTCCTGATCGGTAATCGTCGGCTTATCCAGTGTGTAATAGTTGTAGTTATGTTTGTTGATTTCTTCGATGAGGGTTTTCATTGCCGTGATGGCATCTGTCATTACGGGCTCTTCCTCTCTATTGGACATTTAAGATTCTTTGTTAATCGGCGCAAATTTGGCAAGCAGGCGCTTCAGCCCGACAGGCGCCGGGAAAGCAATCTGCAGCTCGGTATCGTCGCCCGAGCCTTTGACGGAGACGACGGTGCCGGTGCCCCACTTGCCGTGCGACACTTTGTCGCCGGCTCTGTAGTCCGGCACCGCGCCGCTGGCGGCGGGCTGTGGCGCCCGGAACGCCGCCGGCCTGGCCGGGGCTGCGGCAGCAGGCGCAGCAGCCCCGCTCGAAGCCGTCCTGCCGAAGGAGGACGGCGTGCCCCAGGCAGAGCCGCCGGTACTGCGGCTCGCTGAGCTGCCGGCAGCGCCAGCGCTGCTGCCGCCGCTGTTGCCCCACGAGCTGGTGCGCCCAGCTCGGCCATAGCCTCCGCCACCGATGCTGCCCATCGAAACGTTCTCGACGAGTTCCTGCGGAATCTCGGCGAGGAATCGCGATGGCGCGTTAGCGGCGGTGCGGCCGAAGAGCGTGCGCATGCGGGCGCACGTGAGGAAGAGCTCTTCCTCAGCGCGCGTAATGCCTACGTAGGCGAGGCGGCGCTCTTCTTCCAGCTCTTCGTTGTCCGAGAACGCACGGCTGTGCGGAAAGACGCCCTCCTCCATGCCGATGATGAAGACAACGGGAAACTCAAGGCCTTTGGCGCTGTGCATGGTCATCAGGACGACAGAATCTTGCTCGTCTTCGTCAGCATCCTTGTCCATTGTATCGATATCAGCGATAAGCGCCAGATCGGTCAAGAACGAAACCAGCGATCTATCTTCGTTCCGCTTCTCAAAGTCCATCGTTACGGACAAGAACTCTTCAATGTTCTCTAACCGCGCTTTGGACTCAATCGTGTTCTCGCGCTGCAGTTCAATGCGGTACTGCGACATTTCGAGCATTTTTTCCGTTAACTCCGTGACAGACAAATATTCGACCATGCGGTTCAAGTTTTCAATCATTTCCCGGAAATCCGCCAACGCGTTCTTGGCTTTCCCAGTAATTTCAAGCGCGCCAACTTCCTCCAGCATGGCATAGAGCGATATTCCCCGTCGTCCCGCCATGTCGGCTACCTTGTCCATCGTCGTATCGCCGATGCCCCGCTTCGGCACGTTCACGATCCGCGACAAGCTGATATCATCGTCAGGATTGGAAATCAGACGCAGGTATGCCAGAATGTCCTTAATCTCTTTGCGGTCATAGAACTTCACGCCGCCGACGATCGTGTACGAAATGTCCGATTTGATCAAAATTTCCTCGATTACCCGTGACTGCGCATTGGTCCGGTACAGAATCGCGTGATCGGCGAACTTTTTGCCTTTGGACTTATTCTTATTGATCTCATTCGTAATGAAGTAGCCTTCCTCGTGCTCGGAGTCGGCTTGGTATACCTTAATGGCATTGCCGCCCTCTTTGTCCGTCCACAAATTCTTGGGCTTGCGGCCGGTATTATTCCCGATCACTTTGTTCGCAGCTTGCAAAATATTAGATGTCGAACGGTAGTTTTGCTCAAGCAGAATCGTCGTGGCATTCGGGTAATCCTCTTCGAAGTTCAAAATATTCGTAATATCCGCGCCGCGCCAACGGTAGATGGACTGATCGCTATCCCCGACTACGCACAGGCGCTTGTGCTTGTCTGCCAGCATCCGGCACAGCATATACTGGGCACGGTTCGTATCTTGGTACTCATCGACATGAATGTATTGGAATTTATTTTGGTAAAAGTCCAGAACTTCAGGCACTTCTTTGAATAGTTGAATCGTGGCCATAATCAAATCGTCGAAATCGAGCGAGTTATTGCTGCGCAGCTTTTTCTGGTAGAGCGCATAAATCTTCGCCGTCAGCCCTTGGAAATAATCGCCTATTTTGTTTTCAAATTGCTGCGGGGTGATCAGTTCATTCTTGGCTGTGCTGATTTCGGCTTGAAACGCTTTGGGCTCGAATTTCTTGGTGTCAATGTTGAGCTCCTTGCAGCACGCTTTAATGACAGACAGCTGATCGCCGGAATCCAGGATCGTAAAGTTAGATGTAAACCCAATTCGGGTAATGTCCCTGCGCAAAATACGAACGCACATAGAGTGAAACGTCGATACCCAGATGTCGCTTCCAGCTCCGCCTACCAGTTTGCCGACCCGCTCCTGCATCTCTCGCGCCGCTTTATTCGTAAACGTAATGGCGAGAATGCTCCACGGCGCCGCCTTGCGGGTGCCGATCAAATAGGCAATGCGGTGCGTCAGCACGCGCGTTTTGCCGGAACCGGCCCCAGCCATGATCAGAAGCGGACCGTCCACCGCCTCTACAGCTTTGCGCTGCTGCGGATTCAGCCTCTTGATCGCCTCTAAAATATTTATGGTTTCATTCATAGTTCTCGGTTACCTTCCTGTTCTATCAAGGTTCACGGTCTGCAGCGCCCGCTCCAGATCACTGTAAATAATATTGCCCACCACGATGGTGTCGGCAGCCTCAGCGGCTTGAATGGCTTTCTCAAACGTATCGATGCCCCCGCCATAAAAAAGACGGGCATGTTCCAAAACGCCGCGTGTACGACGAACCAGCTCCATATCACCGAAGGCTCCGCTGTACTCCAAATAGACAATCGGCATCTTGAATAGCTTGTCCGCCATACGGGCATAGGCCGCCACATCTTTGGCATCCACGTCTGTCCGCGCCGATGTCAGCTTCGCAGCAGCCGCTTCTCCGTTCAAGATAATATAGCCTTCCGGAATAATTTCGTCCCAATTCATGATGGCGCCATACTCTTTAAGCGCTTCATGGTGCTGGCCCACAACCCACTCCGGATCATTCGCATTCAGCACAACAGGAATCAAAAACAAATCGAAGCCCGGGACGATCGCCTCCTGATTGGAAACTTCCAGCACACAGGGAACTTCATATTGGCGAATCCGCGCCAAGAGGTCTACCGTGTTATCGAACGTGACGCCGGTTGAACCGCCTACCATCATGCCATCGGTACCGGATAGGCACAGCCGTTCGAGCGCTTCATCGGATATCTCCCGATCCGGATCCAACTTAAACACATGCTTCCACTTGCTTATATCTACGATCAATGGTTTCCCTCCGATTAAGCGTCCATAACGCATACTACCCTCAGTCTATGCTACGCATACTGACGTGTCAAATGACAAAAGACGGGCTAATGGCCCGTCTTTTTGGGGAATATGATCGTCTTACGACCAGACTTCGTCCGGTCTTATATTTTCTCGCCTATACAAACATTTGTTCGTTTTATTTCACTTCAATGTTAAGAATTTTCTCCACATTGATATCGGTATGATCATTCTGCTGCAGCTCCAGCTTAATTTCGTGCTTGCCTGCCGCCAAATTCGTCAGCTTCACGGGTGCATTGGTCGTCAACATCGCTTTCTGTTTGCCGTCCACATAGAGATGGAGATGGCCTTGGCCTTGCACGTTCTTTTGGTGGCTCTGGTCCTTGTAATCCGTGATCACAAAATTGCTTGTCGAGTACGTAATCGTTGCGTTGCGGCCATCGACTGTAAAATTCGCATCAATGGCCGGCTTCGCGCCGGATGTGACTGTCTTGATGCTGCTTTCTGCCGTTTGCGTTGTCGTGGTCGCGATTCCCACACCCGCCTTTGCCCCTGCCACGCTGACTTCATCCTTCGACCCGCAAGCCGTTGTCAGCGCACCTAATAGCAGCAAGGAAGCTGTTCCGTAAACCCACTTTTGGTTCATGGCTTCTCACACACCCTCTTTGGATAAGTTTGGACAAATGGACATCCTTTGTTCCTTATATATGAGTGACAAGCCACTTCCATACCATGAATCTGAGTAAGCCCGTGGACAAAGATCGATTTACTGCTCGCTTCGCAGTTTGTCCGTAACTTCCAAATAAAGCACTTGCAAAAACTTCTTAATATTGACCTTACATTTCTCCGGCTTCTCGGGCTCATCGATTTCTTTCATTTTCAACCGCACATCCTGGAACTCAAAATAGAGCGGAGCATAATGCTCAAATTTCGGATTGCTGTAGTCAGTCAGCCCGATACTGGCTATATTCGTCAGCGCCGCCATCACCGCCCGCCGAATACGCTGTTCGACGGCTTTGCCTTCCTTTTCAACGTCCGCTGCACTCATCTTATGGGCGCGGGCCGCCGTCTCGTAGAGCTCCTTCAGCGGCGGAATGCCGTCCGATTTATGATGACGTGCCAGGTAGTCAATAATCTCCATTAAATCCCGGCTGCCGCTATCCCCGATGATCCCCATATCCATAAGAATCGGCTGCATGATCTCACGGACGCTGCGTTTTTTACGCACATTATCCATGCCCATGTTCAGCAGGTTCAGCTTCGTTAACGACTCCTTGATCTCACGCAAGGATCGGCTAATATTCCACTGCTCGTTCACTTTGGACAGCACAGCCTCCACTTCAATTCTGTTGATCGGCTTCTGGATGTAGAACTCGACGCCGGCTTGATACGCCTTGCCGATCATCTCTTTATTCTCAATCTGCGAAATCATCACATATTTCCCTTGAAAGCCTTGATCCTTCAAGCGGATGATCGTTTCAATTCCGTCTTGCTCAGGCATGAGCAAATCGATGACGACGACATCCGGAGCTGTCTCCAGGAGGACCTTTTCCCCTTCGGTGCCGCTTTGGGCCGTTGCCACTACTTCGCCAAGCCCGCCTTTTTCAATAATCGTTTGCAGCATTAGCCTGCTCACTGCATCATCGTCGACAATTCCGAAAGAAAGCATGTCTTTACACTCCTTTTTTCAACGTATCGGTGGGCAGTGTGATGACAAAAGTAGTCGGTATAGCCGGTCCGCCAGACTGCAGATGAATGTCCCCTCCCAGATCGCGGACAATATCTCGCACATGAGAGAGACCTATGCCTGTAGCAGCGAATCCCTCTTGATTGAATTTCGTCGTAAACCCGGGCTCGTATATCATATTCCGGTCCTGATCGGCAATGCCCCCTCCTGTATCGGAAACGGTCATGACAGTCTCGGCACTATGCGCATAAACGCGAATCGTAATCTTACCCCGTTCGTCAATCGCTTCCACCGCATTCGACACAAGATTGTTGAGCATGGTGAGCAGCGGGATATAATGGTCCGTCATATAGTCCGTTCGAATATCACTGCGGAATTCGATCCGTTTGCCAAGCATAGCGCCATAGCTGCTATTGGAGCGTATCGCAAAATCCACGACCTCGGCCAGCTTCATCTGCGAAGCGATATCCCGGTCGAACAGTTTCAACAGACCCGCAAGGATACGTTGAGAATCCTTTTTCACTTCATGAATCTGCTGTGTGATGTCCAATATGGAGCGCGAGTAACTCTTAAGCCCTGCACTATTCACTTCTTCATATAAGTTATGGCTTTTCGCCGTAATTTGCTCGATCGTGTCCATCGATTTCCGCAGGTAAAACACTTCCCCGTACAAACCGCTATTGGTATTCAGCATCTGCTCCAGACGCTTCTGCTGTTCGCTGTGCAGCGCCCGCATCTGACTGACCGTCACACTGCTATAAATACCGACGACGAAATAGCTTCGGACAATCGCCGTTATCGCAATCAGCGCCAAGCGGTCCGAATACAAGTAGGGCGAATGGAGAATAAGACTGCGCGCCAGCAGCTCGGCTTCATTGGATACAAGGTCAATGGCAGCCATACACCCCCCCATGACAAAGGGATGAAAATCATGCCATTTATCTTTAATCCGGCTCATCGCCAGCCCGAAAACGATATAGTAAATGGATGATGACAAATGTGACAAAACACTGTCAGCCATTGAGGCGGCGCCTAATGAGATGATCATATCCTCGATCATCCGGAACACCAGCACTGTTGCCCCGCTAAGCAGCCCTGAATACACGTAAGGCAGATGCCGCATTAAAAGCAGGCATAGAAGGAAAGCGCTGCTGCCCAGTCCGATCCGAAACACCTCGCCGCTGAATGGCGTGATTTTGAACTCTCCGGCGATAGCTGTCACGACTGCCACCAGCAGCATCTGCAAACCCTCGTTTCTCAAACGTCCCAATCGCTCACCCCCGGTTTGTAAAACTATTGTAAAACACGTAAGGGTTATTTTCATAGGGACTTTTCCAGAATCGGGTCAAACGAGCCTCGTCTCCAGTCTGCGGGCTGCCAAGGACAGCGCGTAATTGACTAAGAAGTATAGAACTGCGACAAGCAGCAAAATCGGAATCGTATAGCTGTAGCTTTGTCCGATAACGATTTTGGCATGATGCATCAACTCGCCAAGCGAAATCACCACGGCCAGGGATGTATCCTTGAGCAGGGAGATGAATTGGCTCACAAGCGGCGGCACCATGCGGCGAAGCCCCTGCGGAAGCACAATGTGCCACAGAGTTTGCATATAACTCAATCCTGAGGAACGGGCCGCTTCAATCTGCCCTTTATCGATGGAATTGAGCCCGCTTCGGACGATCTCGGCGATCATTGCGCCTTCGAATAAGGTTAGCGCCACAATGGCTGAATTGACGACACCAAGCTTAATCCCGACGTCCGGCAAAGCGAATCTCGCAAAAAAGATGATTAACAGCAGCGGTAAGTTACGAAGAAGCTCCACGAGCACCCCCAGTATTGGAGAAATGACGGGAAGCCTGGTGTAACGAATCGTACCTGCGATACAGCCTACAACGAAACTCAACACGATCGAGATCAACGCTACTTTCAATGTCATATAGAAGCCTTCGAAAATAAATCTGATGTTATCCGGCGAAAAAGCATGTAGGATATCCATTCGTTCACCTCCTGCGTCCAATTCGCATAGTTTCTTAACCCGTCTGCGCCAGCTTCCGCTCCAGACGCAGCGCCATGTAGCTTAGCGGAAGCGTCAGCACGAGATAAAGCAAAGCGACAATAACGTAAGTATCGAATGTCGCATACGTCTCACTCGCAATCTGATCACCAAAGTACATCAGATCAAAACCGGCAAACACGCCGAGCACCGATGAGTTCTTCACAAGATTAAGGAACTGGTTGCTTAGCGGCGGTATCACAATTTTGACAGCTTGCGGCAGTACGACATACCGCATCGTTTGAATATAGGTCAGACCCGTGGCTTGCGCCGCCTCCGTCTGCCCTCTGGGTACCGACATGATGCCGGCCCGGATCGCCTCCGCGATAAAAGACGCCGTGTATACCGTCAGGCCCACGGTCCCACACACGAAACCACTTAGCGTAACGCCAACCGAAGGCAGCCCGTAGAAGAAGACAAACACGACGAGCAGCAGCGGAATATTTCGTATAAACTCCACAAATGCGGTACCGATCCAGTTCAGCAGCTTCACTGATGAAATGCGGAAAACGGCAATAATCGTGCCCAGGACAAAGCTGCCTATCAAGGCAATGATACTGGCAACAATGGTGTTGCCGAAGCCCTTCATGTAAATCGGGAAATAATCAGTGAAAATCGAGAAATCCGGCATACGCTCCCCTCCTATATAGAAGATGGGTGGCGGCAGCCACCCATCTTGGAATTCATCAGGATGGCGATTGGCCAATCCATTTTTCGTAGATCTTTTTGTACTCACCGTTCGATTGAAGCTTCTTCAACGCTTCGTTTACCGTCGATTGCAGAGCCGTCTCACCCTTTTTCATCGCAATGCCGTAGGGCTCATCCGTGAATGGCTCACCGACCACTTCGTAGTTCTTATCTTGGGCCATCATGCCGTACAGAATAGCATTATCCGTTGTCAGTGTATCGCCTTGACCGGCTTTCAATGCGCTGAATGCATCTTGATAATTGTCAAATTCCAGAATAGTGGCATCAGGGGATTTGGCTTTAATGTTGATAACGGACGTGGAGCCTTTCACCGCCAGAACCTTCGTTCCCTTCTTAATGTCCGCGATGCCCTTAATCGGACTTCCCTTCTTCACAAGCAAGGATTGACCCGCCTTGAAGTAGACATCCGAGAACTCCACCTGCTTCTTGCGCTCATCCGTAATAGTCATTGTCGCAATAATCATGTCAATTTCTTTGTTCTCGAGCATGGGAATACGGGTTTTGGATGTGACTTCCTTCAGCTCAATTTTTTTCTCGTCACCGAGGATTTCTTTGGCCAGCGCCTTGGCCATGTCGACATCGAAACCTTCCACCTCGCCGCCAGTCGGATTTTTCAAACCGAACAGTTTCGTGTCATATTTGACGCCTACAACCAGCTTGCCTCTCTTCTTAATATCATCGAGCGCAAAGCCTCCACCTGCTGCCGTTGTTCCACTCGGCGCACTGCTCGCCGCAGGGCTTCCCGCCGGCGCACTTGCCGCGCCGCCTCCGGTCTGGGCTGTGTTTCCACACCCGGATAAAACAAATCCTATAGCCAGCAAAAACGTAAAGCAGCTCGCTACCCACTTTTTAGAAATCATAAATAATTGCTCCCCTCTTATATATTTAATGATGTAGGACCCGATTCAAAAACAATCTTGCTCTTTCCTCACGAGGATTGGAAAAGAACGCATCTGGCGATGACTCCTCCACTATCTGCCCCTTATCCATAAAGACGACGCGGTCCGCCACCTCACGGGCAAAGCCCATTTCATGCGTTACGACGACCATCGTCATCCCCTCGTGCGCCAGCGTCTTCATGACGTCAAGCACTTCGCCGACCATTTCCGGGTCCAGCGCCGAGGTCGGCTCGTCGAACAGCATAATCCTCGGCTTCATCGCCAACCCTCTCGCGATCGCTACACGCTGCTGCTGACCGCCTGACAGTTGGGAGGGATAACGATCCGCTTTATCCTCAATCCCTACCTTTTCCAAATAAACCATCGCAATCTCTTCTGCTTCCTTCTTCGCCATACCGCGAACCCTCATCGGTGCCAATGTGATATTATCGATAACCTTCTTATGGGGATACAGATTAAAATGCTGGAATACCATCCCAATGTCTCTGCGCATTTCATTGATGTTGGTCTTCTTATCACTCACCTTGTAGTCCCCAACGATCAGTTCGCCGCTAGTAATGGTCTCCAGGCGATTGATGCAGCGGAGCATAGTACTCTTGCCCGAGCCTGATGGGCCGACAACGACAACAACCTCGCCCTGCTTAATTTCAAGATTGATTCCTTTGAGCGCATGAAAGTCGCCGTAGTGCTTCTCTACTTGCTGAAACGAGATCAATGGAACCCCCCCTTCGCCTAATCCTCTTCACTGTCGCCAATGTTAACTGCTTGTAATATTAATTGACAACCTGTGTTTTAAATATTGCAGAATCACTATAGAATCTTATACAATCCGACACTTATGTTAGAAAAAATATTTAGAAAATTTTAATAAGAACAAAAAAGACGCCTACAGCCCCACGAGAGGCTGAGCGTCCTTGGATATTAAAAGCTGTATTTACCGCCGCCATACTGTCTGCGAACCGTCATCCCTGTGCCGGACGACGTTCTGCCGGTAAGACCAGCGTTCTCGGAAACGGTTTGTCCTGCAGCGGAATAACTTTGCGCTTGACCGTAGCTGTGGTCTTGATAACCGCTGCGTTCCGTATAGCTTTGACCCTGCATACCGCCGTATGCCTGCTGTTGATTATGTGTGTTGGTCAAGCTCTGCGAAAACTCCTGGTTATAGACCGCGTTCGGAAAAGCGGATGAGCTGATTGTTGGAGGCGGCTGATACATTGCTTGGTGCTGCGTTTGCGAATGCTGCTGTGACTGCTGCTGAGCCATCATTTGCTGTTGGTAGCCGCCAGTGCTGCTCGCTTGGTTCAAGTTCTGCTGAACGAAGGTATGCAGCTTAGCTGCGCATTGGCTTTGCTTTTGCACTTCATGCGATAGCTGCTGTTGAGAAGCCGGCTGGATTTCATAGTTGCCCAGCTTTTGAATTTCCTGAAAGACTGCAGCCTGATCTTGCAGTGTTTTCTGTACAAGCGTTTGGAACGTCTGGCGAACCTGCGGATTGGCCGCCTCTAAAGCGGCTGTTGTGTACTCGCGTGCCGAGCGTTTGAGCTCCGAGAGGACGAAATACGCCAAATCCTCTTCCTGGAAGCCAACCTCCGGCTGCTGTTCTTGTTGTTGATAACCGTTTTGTTGATACACTTCATACACCTCCCTGATGTCTGTGCGATTAATGAGTCATGCCGGAATGCTGCTGCAGCGTGTTCATCAGCGTACTGATGTTTTGCAAACGCTCCTGAGATAAATGAGTCAGTGTTTGTTTTAAAGTTGGGCTTTGGCACTCTACCGCGCCTTGCACGCAAAGCTTCGTAAGTAATTCCTCATTTTTCAGGCAATCCGAGATGTACGATAGTTCTTTGTCGGAAATTGATTGGTTTCCTTGATTGTACATGTGTATGTAACCCCTCCTTTCCCCTTGCTACCCCTTAGTTTTACCAATTTATTCCGATTTATGTGACTTTGAATAAAAAGACCGCCCCTACAGCGTATCGTTACGCTTGTAAGAACGGTCCTTTCAATTAAGAAGCAGGTTGCGGCTGTTCCGGCTTGCCGGCAAACGTGTCGGCCATCTTTTGCACATCGTCCGCCGTGAGCGCGTAGACCCAATCTCCGCCTTGCTTAGCAAGCCAGACTTTACCTTCGCTTAGCTTGCCTTCATAAATTTCTGTTGTATCTTTACCATCTGTGGATAAGCCAAGCTCAATCTTGAGCTCTCCACCCGTCACCGGCTGTTGTGCTGAAGGCTGTGGCAGTTGCGCCGTATGCAGGAACGTCAGCTGATCGAGCAGCGGACTCGCTTCGCTGCCTTTCAAATCTTTATCGCCGAGCTTCCAGTTCGCATCTGCGGTAACTTTATCCTTATCCGTTTTGGACAACGTCCAAGTCTGCCCTTTCCAAGTAACTTTGACACTCTGAACCTTGTCATTATCGAACGCAACAGGGCTCGTCTGCGCAAAATCAACCGGGGTCTTCATAAGCGTTGCCAACGATTGCTCGCTGACCTGATAGACAGCGGGTGAGCCGTCCACCATCGCATAGGAGTACCCTTGAATCGGAAGCGGCGCACCGACTTTGAGCGCCTTCCTGGAACCATCCTTCATCGTGACCGCATAAGTCTGCGCCGGTTTATCCAAGCCGTATTTCGCCAAATCTGACGCTTGCGGATCCACGACTTTCTCTTGGTTCACCAAACCCAAAGCATCCAGCCAGTTATTCACCAGATTGGCGTTAACCGGTGCTGCTGCAGGCTGCTTCATATCCCAGCCCGTGCCACTGCTGCCGCGGCTCAGTTCCACCGGCTGATCCGCACCTTGCAGGCTCAAGGATTGTACATCTTCCTGCTTCAGCGTAAGAAGAGCCGTCGGTTCATCTTTTTTCTCCCGGAAGAAGTCCTTGCTTGAAGCATACCAGAATGCCCCTATACAAATGACGACTAACAGAATAGTCGGAATAAACCGCCTCATCCTCTTCTCCTCCTCCACCAGATCAATCCGCCAATCACCAGGAACAAGAGCGGGAAGAAGACAATCGTCACCAGGAAGATCGTGTTCGCTTGGCCAGGTGTAATCAATGCTTGTTGATAAGCATCACCTTGGCGTGGACGGATCGTCACTTGGTCCTTTTGCTCTTGCAGCCAGCCGATACTGTTCAGGGCGAAATCTTTATTACCTTGGCTTTGAATATCTTGATCCAGCACGAAAGTCGATCCGCCTAGAATGACAGCTTTCGGCTTGTTGTCTTTACCCGAGATCGCATAGCCCAGGTTGAGCGGCCCTTTGATATCGTTTGCGTCCTGCTTGGTCTTGGATTGCGCCAACAAGTTGATATCCGTCTCACCGTATGCTTTGTCCGTCGTCTTCAGAAGCAGCGACTTCGTCCAATCCGCAGCGGCATTCTCGTCCGCGTTCAAGCTTACCGCAAGTGACAGCAGCGTCACAAGATTATTGCTTGAAAGTTTGTTCGTAATATCATGCGGACCATACTCAGGAATAATCGTAAGCGGGTCGTACAGCGAAGTTTGCTTAGGTTCAATCGCTACCGCATGCTGATCCTGGATGCCATATGTGCTCATAATGGAATCAATGTTTTTCCATTTAGTTGCCATATCTTTATTGAAACCTAAAGCAATGTAGATCTTGCCCTTATCTTTCAAATAAGCGTTGATCAGCTCGGTTTCCTTGTCGCTCAAATCGTTCTGCGGCCCAAGGAGCATGATCATCTCGGCGTCGTCCGGAATTTTACCCGCAACGTACAGATTCAGATCTTTCACGACGTAATTAGCGCCTTCCAGACTGCTTCTCAGAATCGTCATCGCACTAAGCGGATACTCATTATGTCCGGACATGATATAAACGGTGTGCTTCTCCGTCGAGGTCAAGCTCGTAATCGCTTGTGTAAACTTCTCTTCACCTGTAAAAGTGTAGGAGCCGTCCTGCTGACCGTTAAACATTTCATAGTAGTTGACGTTTTGTCTTTTGTCGCCCATCTCAAAAACGAGCGTCCCGCCTTGATCCACGCCATACTGCTTCGCCATCGAAGGCTCTTTCAGCATGTCGTACTGATCAAACGTGATTTTGCTGCTCTGCTTCTTATACTCGGCCGCCATATCCGTTACTTGACGGGTAACAAAGTCACTGTTATCCGCGCTATTGGTGAAAGCGATGATATGAATGTCCTTATCCAGCTTCTTGAGCGTTGTCACCGTTTGCTCGGAAAGCGTAAAGTTTTTGTTCTTGGTCAGATCGAGCTGGAAGCCCTTCAAGGAATGAAGGAAGATCGTCAGAACGATGAAAATGCCGATAACGGCAATCGATAATACAGTCGCATTGGTTCCCCGTATCCACTTGTTCATCCCGCTCACCTCCAACGCTTTCTTTCAAGAACTTGAATGCTAAGAACAAGGAACACAGCAGCTAACGTGATATAAAAGAGGATGTCGCCGCCATGCAGAACGCCTTTTTGCAAATTGGATAAATGGCTTGTCAACGAGAATTGGCTGACCCATTCCTTGAGCTTGCCGCCAAAGCCGTCACTGAGCCAGTCCAGCAGCCAGAGCAGCAGCAAAATGACGAAGGCTGCGATGCCGCCAACCATCTGGTTATTCGTTAAGCTTGAAGCGAACAGACCGATAGCCATCATCGCACAGCCGAGCAAAAACATGCTCAGATAAGACAGCCACATCACCGGCTTATCCAGCTCGCCGAAAGCTGACATAATCAATGGGTAAATCAAGCTGATGGCAACAAGTCCAACTTGTACAACCAACGTAGACAAGTACTTGCCGATCACAATCTCACCGATACCCGCTGGGGATGTGAGCAGCAGCTCGTCTGTTCCTTGACGGAACTCATCCGCCACTAGGCGCATGGTCAACAATGGAATAATGAACAGATACACGAAAGTCGTGTTACCGACAACGGAACGCGCATCGACAATCGGCGGCTGGCCATTCACAAAATTGACGTAGAAAAAGAAGCTCGAAAGCAACACATAGAAGGCAAACGCCACGTAAGCAATCGGCGAGAAGAAATACATCTGCAGCTCTTTGGAGCATATCGCCCAAATTCTACGCATCCGCAGTCACCTCCTCGTCATGCTCGTCTTGAGCGTCAGATGGCTCGTCCGTCGTCAGCTTGAGGAAAATATCCTCCAGGCTGAGGCTCTCCCGCTTCATCTCGAGAATCGGGTATCCCGCTTGGGCCAGCCGGAAAAATACCTCTTCGCGAATATCGGAGCGGTCCGCCGACGTGAGCAGCAGCTTCACGGAGGCGTCGCTATCCGATTGCGCCGGTGCCTCGGCAGCGCCAAGCTCCCTAACGTCTGCGACGGCTTCCAGGCCACGCAGCTCGGAGAGGATCTGCTCGCGAGGTCCCTTGACCTCGAGCGATACCTCGAACGTCTCGCCCATCGAGCGGCCGAGATTCTCCGGATGCTCGTCCAGGACGACGCGGCCTTGGTTAATCATGAGAACGCGGTTACAAATCGCGTTAATTTCCGGTAAAATGTGCGTGCTTAGCAGCACCGTATGGTTCTCGCCCAGCTCGTGAATGAGCTGGCGGATTTCGATGATCTGCTTCGGGTCAAGACCAGATGTAGGCTCGTCCAGGATAAGCAGATCCGGCTTGTGCAGAATCGCCTGCGCTAAGCCAAGGCGCTGCTTGTAGCCCTTGGAGAGCGCGCGAATGACTTGCTTCTCGCGGCCCTGAAGACCCAGCTTGTCGATGACCTCGGCCACGCGCAGCTTATGTTCCCGTGCAGGAACATCGCGCAAATTCGCAATAAAGCGCAAATATGACTGCACTGTCATTTCCGGATAAAGCGGCGGGGTCTCCGGCAAATAGCCGATCTTGCGCCGTGCTTTTTTCGGATGATCAGCCATGGATAAGCCATCCACTAAGATTTGTCCACGGGTCGGATTCAGATATCCCGTAATCATCCGCATTGTCGTCGTTTTGCCAGCACCGTTAGGTCCCAAGAAGCCGACGATCTCACCGCGCTGCATCGAGAAGTCGATATTGTGCACGCCGCGCTCATTTTCGTACAGCTTGCTGACTTGTTTGACCTCAAGCATCGAAGATCCTCCATTCGTAACATTCATCTTTCAACTTTCGTACCTATAAACCATCATCACTATACCTGTGGAACAATAAACCAACATTAAACGAATCTGAAAAAAAGATTAAAATAATGTGTCTAAATTGTGAACTAATGTAACAAGCAGGTAATATGCGGGCCAAATGAATAAGGCGGTGGCAGGAAGTCGTCTACGAATGACAGAACTGGGGGTTCCGCTTAGATCCGCTTCGACGGCATGCAGTGGCTGCATGCTGGCAAATAGCGGAAGAGGACTTCCTCTATTCGTTGCATCGCGGCTTGGGCGGGTGAGATAGCGGCACTGGCGTTCCGCTACGCTGATCAACATGCTGCTCTAGAGCGGAAAATCCGCTTTAGGTGTGGCACAAGTGCTCCATCAGCACCTACAAAGCGGGATATCCGCTTTAGCGCGAGGTGTAGACCCGCTATCGAACCCCCAAAAGCAATAAATCCGCTTTAGACAAGGAAGCACAACAGCCCCACCCGCTGCGAGACCATCCTGGATCACCTCTCTCAGCCAGATTTCTAGCCACACTTATACCGCCCTTACAAGGAGACTCCTATATCAGATCAGGCAGCTGTAGAAAGCGCGATCCCGAGGGTTTCGTCCAACAAAAACAAAAAGGAGCCAAGCGCTTCAAGCGCCCGGCCCCTCTTCAATATCCTTACTTCACCAATTGCCCACGCGTAACACCAAGCTGGTTGGTCGCTTTCAGCGATTTCCACACTTGTGTACCGCTGATCTCACCACGAATCGCCCGGCGATACAGACGAATAATCTCCTGTACTTTTTCCGGCGACTCTTCCAAGAACTCAATTCGGAACGAACGAATACCGAGATCCATAAAATGGCTCAAATACTCCGCGCCCGATTGGTCAATCGCATTGTATACCGTGTTCCGGCAACCTTCATCTACCCGCACCGGATGCGACATCCCTACGCGGTCCTGCAAGGAGACGCGGTGCTCTTCACAAGGACGGCCGCAGTTCGTATAGTTCGTGCCTTCGCTGAGGAACGTGCAGTATACGCAGTGCTCCGTGTGGAACATCGGCATATGCTGATGGATGACAACTTCCAAGTTGGCAGTTTCCGAACGACGCAACAAGTCGACCATTTGTTGAATGTTCAGGTCGTAGGATGGCGTCACTTTCGATAACCCCGCCTCCAGGAACAAAGCCGCCGTTTTATGATTCGCGATATTCAGCGAGAAATCGCCGATCAATTGCGGCTTCGGTCCGTTCGGATTCTCCCATTGCTGTTTCAGGAAATAGTAAACAGCACCTGTATTGCGCACCAGGACGGCATCCGGACCCAGTTTCAAAATATTATTGAAATACCCGACTTCCCCTGGCATATGAATGCGTGGTGTCACCAGCGCAATCTTACGCCCAGCCGCGTGAACGGCTTCAACTGCCGCAGGGAACTGCTTGATAAATTCAAAATCCGCGTAAATGAAATTCACGTCGGTTTCCAGTACAGCCATCACCTGCTCCAGATTCCGGCAAAGCGCAGTCAGCTGCACTTCTTCAGCCGTATTCTGCACAAGACTTGCAGCAGGCTGCGGAGCATCATCATATACGCCGACTTCACGTTTGATATACATGCGCGGCTTCTGGCGCTCATCTTCCATCAATTCAACAGCCTGGCGGCGCATGCTGTTCAGCTCGCGCATCGGCACGATCAGCTCGCCGCTCAACTGGACGTCCAACTGGTCCAGCTCAAAAGTCGTGCCGCCCAAACGTCCGAACTGCTCAAGAAACAGCTGTTCGTCCATCGGACGCTTCTCCGCGCGTTCCAGCGGAAGCTCAGATTGCACAAATACCGTGTGACCGCCCTGCACGTCCGTCCACCAGCTCTTGAGTGGTTCACCCAAAGCGCCGGTCACTTTCACGTTGACAGGGAACGTCCGGTACGGCTTATCCGTTTCAAACGTTTGGCGCAGACGCTTGTCCAGATGCGGATCATTCGTCTTCCATACGCGGTCCCCAACATGAAGACGGTTCAAATTCACATCGTTACGGCCGGGAATGATCTCAATAAGCCCGCCTTCCGCTTCGCCCTCCAGCTTATTCCCTTTGCGGCGCAGGTCATAAATACGGCCGCCTTCTTCCTTCTTCGTCGGATCCCCGGCGTCAAACACAATCCCGTCGCCGCGCTTCACCGGCGCTTCCAGCTCAACGATAACCCCGTCTCGCAAAATCTGCTTCACACGGCCAACAAACACCCCGCGGCTCTTCGGATAAGTCCCCTCGACGAGCTGCTTGTTGTTGGTTCCTTTGAGGAAACCAACCGTAAACCCACGCGAGAAGCTTTGTTCCAGCTCGCGCAGCTCTTCCTTCGTCGGACGTGGATTCTCGCCGTCGAAGTAACGGTCAATTGCACGACGGTATTTGCTCACGACGTTTGCCACGTACTCCGGGCTTTTCAGACGGCCCTCGATTTTGAACGACGTCACGCCCGCTTCGATCAATTCCGGCACCAGCTCTAACGCAGCCAGATCCTTCGGTGACAGCAAATAGGCGATATCGCCCATCGGCTTCTGCTCGCCATCGACCATCAAATCGTACGGCAGGCGGCAGGCTTGCGCGCACTCTCCACGGTTTGCCGAGCGGCCGCCCCACATCTCCGATGTCAGGCATTGGCCTGAGTAGGATACACACAAAGCGCCGTGTACGAAAACTTCCATCGGCAGCTTGGCTTGATCACCGATTTGTTTGATTTGTTTCAAATTATTTTCGCGTCCCAATACGACACGCTCAATGTCAAAAGGCTTCGTAAACTCAACTGCTTCCGGAGAAGTAATCGTCATCTGTGTCGAACCGTGGATCGGGAAGTCCGGCGAAATCTCGCGAATCATTTTCACCAAACCCAGATCCTGCACGATCACAGCATCGACACCGGCGTCCACACAAGCATCGATAAGCTCCTTCGCTTCCTTCAACTCTTCCTCGAACACAAGGATATTAAACGTCAAGAAGCCCTTGACGCCATATAGATGAAGAAACGACATAATTTCCGGCAGCTCGTCCATCGTAAAATTATGAGCGCGTGCACGGGCGTTAAACTTCTCCACACCAAAAAATACGGCATTCGCCCCATTGGCGACAGCCGCTCTTAAACAATCCCAATCCCCCGCTGGGGCCAGCAATTCTATATCTTCTCTGCGTATCGTACGCATGGCAGCATATCCTTTCAATCTAAAAAGTCTTCTCCCTAGTGTACCAGATGGAAGATTCGGAAGCTAGGGCTCAGGTCCGCGCAGCAGACTTTGCATAAGTAACCATTTTCCGACAAACACCACCTATGTAAAAGTTAACAAACCCCCTTATAAATGCTATAATGTCGAGGATAGTCACCATTAATAGCAATTGAGGGATTCCGTTGGATTTGTCGAAATTTCGTTTGCCGCAGCTGTTCACTGTTGCAGTGCTAAGCATCACGATTTTCATCTCATTTCTTTTCTTTGTTTCCAAAGTAGACGGTATAAAGCTCCTCTATGCAACGGGCGGAAGCACCTATGATTCAGCAGCCTACGGAAACTTCACCCAAACGCTGCAGGCCGGCGTTCAGCTTGAACGGCAGGATCTGCATGCATTATCCGCAAGCAAGTTAAACAAGTACGACGCGATTTATGTAGACCCTACCCTTGCCCAGGACAGCAATTGGTCTGAGCAGAGCTCCAAACTGATGCAGTTCGTGGCGCATGGCGGTCATTTGTTATTGGAAAATGGATTTGCAACTCGCTTTCCCGCGGATTTTCTTGGCGCCGGACAGGTGATCGATTTGAACACCGCGTCTAATTCTATCCCGAAATCGGGCGCACCGGGCTTTGCCTATCCGCAAGTGCCTTACAACGTGCAAGGCGTTCAGCAAACGTTCCGTTTGTTTAGCGACAGCTACTTCAAACACAACCCGCTAGAGACGCTTCCCGGCTTCCAATGGGGCTACGGATTCGTGCCATCATCCGGACAGGCCATCGTCACGCTGAACGAAGTTGCCCTCAGTCTGGTACACCATGTCGGTCACGGCTCGGTGCTCATCAGCAGCAACTTCATGCCTAACCGCTACTTCCTGACGGGCTACGATATGCAAAGCGGGATGGACCCTGCTCAAGGCTTCAGCCAGCTGGCGGCAACATATAAAGCCGAGAGCAAGCCGGTGCCCGGGACGACTTACTTCAACAAAAGGGACCTGCCGCTGGAGCCTTACTTTGACTTCTCCTTTGCCGCCGCCAACATGCAATACCGCAGCGAGCTGCTGGCCTATGTCGCCAAAGACAACCTAGGCTACAGCATGCGCAAAGTGCTCGGGCCTTACGGGCGGCCGGCGATGGCGTTTCAGAATCATTTTGAGGCGATGCCGGCGATCGCGCAAGAAGACGGCATTGCTTGGGCGGAGCTGCTCAAGAAGTATCAGGAGATCCCTTCGTTCACGCTCGTGCGCAACGCCTTCTATTGGGGCCAATGGCGTGAAAGCGTGACCGTGCAGCTTAATACAGGAACGAACGCGCAGCCCAAGTTCGAAGGTGAGCTGCCAGGCTCGGGCTACGCGAGCGGCCTTCATCTCATGGCGGACGGCAAGCCGCTCCGCCAGGCGCTGTTCCCGCAATATCGCGATCTGGCGAGCGCGATCGAGCTGCCCTACCGCGCGTACCCGGCCGCCGCGGATCTAAACGGCGACGGCCGCACGGATCTGCTGGCCGGCGGCGCGGACGGATTCGTGTACGTCTACACGAATCTAGGGCCGAATCCGGCGGCATACGCCAGTGAGCCGCCGCCGGAAGGCGCGACGCTGCCTGACACGTTCGGCGCCGCGGAGAAGCTGATGCTGGCGTCGGGCAAGCCGCTCCAGCTCGGCCCTTACAGCACCGTTCACGTGGCAGACACGAACGGGGACGGGCGCCCGGATCTCATCGTCTCCGATGAGTCCGGCGCGGTGTGGATACTGCCGCAGCTCGCCAGCGGCAAGTACGGATCGCCCGCAGCTGTGAAGGCGGGCGGGAAACCTGTGCAGCTGCCTGGCGGGCCAGCTGCGGCAGCCGTCGCCGACGTGAACGGCGACGGCAAGCTCGACCTCGTCCTGGGCGGAGCCGATGGACGCGTGTGGTTGTACCCGGGCAGCGGCACGAACACCCTGACGCTGCAAAGCGGCCGCGTCATCGTCACGCTGCCTAACGGCAGCACGCACGCTGCACCTGCGGTGCGTGACATGAACGGCGACGGCCGACCGGATCTCGTGGTCGGCAGCAACAACGGGGACCTGCAAGTGTACCTGCAAGACGCCGGCGGCGCTTGGACGGCACAGGGGCCTCTTGCAGGCGCAACGCTCAACCAGGTCGGCAACCATGCGATTGTCGCCGGACATTATTCCGTTCCGCTCTGGTTGGACGTCAATCATGACGGCAGCGATGATCTCATCATCGGCGGTGTAGAGTTCGGTTCGTCTGTTGCGATCGATGATCCGCAGTTTCCATATCCGGAGCAGCTGAAAGCTTTTATTCAATATGCCAAAGAGCACTATCTGGATTTGAATCCGCATGTATATGTGCATAATTACAAAAGCGCCGAGCAGGAACGTACGGAAGTCGCCCTGCACAAGCAAGCTTTTGATAAGCTCGGCATTCCTTGGCTGCATCCGGGAACGAATCAGCATACATGGCGGATTAATAATGATGATCGGCTGCAGACGCTGCAGAACGAACAGCAATCGAGCATGTGGTATAACTTTGGCTTCCTGGCCGCACATTCGCAAGTGTTGTCAAGACCGGAGTCGATCTGGTCGCTCCCTTTCCTCCTCGAGGATCAGCAGAGCAGCACGGACCGGACCATGCTTGTGCACACACCGACACCGGTGCTGCGGACAGGAGATTACGCGACGACTGACATATTCGATACGATGGTGAAGCTGGATATGCCGATTGATTATTTCGAGCACATCGAGTACCATTTTCCCGAGCCGGCGAAGATTGCCGATTTAACGCAGTTTGCCGATTATTTCAGTAAAGTCCGCACCCAATACGATTACAATTTTATGACCGAGACCCAAATGGCGCAGTCGTTCTTGACCGCAATGAAAAGCGACGCCCATATTAGCCAATCCTGGGCATCCTATATATGGAATAAACTGAAAGACCGCTTGAGTCATGGCACCCCGCATTGGCGCGCCACGATAACATCGGATGCACGGAAAGTGCCGGGCTTGGCTGGCGGATACGCGGGCACGCTTGGTGTCGTCATTGAAAAAGGCGAGAAGCTGGCGCAATATTCGCTGGAGAGCGACTCTGATATCTATACGACGCAGGACAACCGAATCTACATCGGCCTTCCTAAAGCAGCTTCTATCGGCATTCAGCCGGTAACCGATCGCTTTCATCTCGTCCGTGCCAATGTGCCGTTCACGATGAATGGCGACAGCGGCAGCAGGCAGATACACCTGCAAGCGGCAGGATTGCAGCAGCTCAAAATTTACAGCCCCCAAGAGCTACAGTTTGAAGGTCTTGGCGACGCGACGATCGAGCACGATAACCAGTCGCACACATATACAATTACTCGTTACGGAGATTCTGTAACGTTCACATTGAAGAAGGCGCAGACCCCTTAATCCGGCCTTCATTTCTTTTACTTATTTTGTCTAGGAGGCTTTGCCACATGTCCACTGAAGAACTTTTAACCCAACTTGAGCAGCACATCCGCGAGCGTTACGAAATCGAAGAGGACGATGATGACTTCGGCGCTGACGTCCACCTGTTCGACTATGGCTTTATCGATTCAATCGGTGCTACGGCACTCATCGCGCATATTGAAAAGACGTATGGCATTCAAGTGACCAATCAAGATCTGATGCTATATTCGATGAACACCGTCCGCGAGATTGCCGAATTTATATCGAAGAAGACAGCGAGGTAACGAAAGATGGAATGTAAGATTTCTTTAGAGCGACTGGCGGAAAGTCAGCATGGACAAGTCAAATATGCCTCCGCATTTGTCGATGAGCATATCGATGATATTTTTATCGCAGATGGCCATCTTCATATCAAGCATCACTCGCCAGCCGGCGATACGCCGATTATCGAACGCGTTGAGCGTTTGATTGAGCGCTTCTCCAAAGGCGACTTTGGCTTCAAGGAAAATATTTTGTTCGAGCACAAAGTGGACACGCCTTATGAAGGCGACATTATCGCCGAGTTGATTGAACGCAAAGCGATCAAAGTCCTGGAGCCTGGTTTGTTTATTTTCCGCGAGCCATTCTCCAGCCTGATGCGGTTCTTGGATTACTCCTTCGTTACGAAGATCGCCAAGCGCTTCGAAGGCTTGCAAGAGGAGCACTATCCGGCTGTTATTCATGCCGAAACACTGAACAAAACGAATCACTTCACTTCGTTCCCGGAGCATATCCACTTCTTGACGCATCTGCGTGAGGATCTCGATGTGATTGAATCTTTCTCACAGACGATCCGCGAAGCCGGCGGCTGGAATAAAGACCATGCGTTAGAGCTTGACCGCAACATGCCGAAGCCGAACTTCACCATGAATCCTTCCACATGCTATCACTGCTACGAAGGATTACAGGACGAGACGCTGGAAGGCGAAGGCGTTGTTGTCACCGCGATCGCCAAGTGCCACCGCTTCGAATCGAAGAACCATACCGATTTCGGTCGTTTGCTGGACTTCTCCATGCGGGAGATCATTTTTGTCGGCAAGCCTGACTTCGTGAAAGAAAACCGTTTGAAATCGATTGAATATTTGAAAGAGCTTGCCGTTGAGTGGAATGTCGACAGCTTGCTGGAAATCGCCAACGATCCTTTCTTCACCAATGACTTCCAGGTTAAAGCTTCCTTCCAACGTAATCAAGAAATGAAATATGAGCTGCGTTTGACGATTCCGCACTTGAAGAAGTCGATTGCCTGCAGCTCCGTCAACTTCCACAGCAATACGTTCGGTAATGCGTTTAATATCAAAATGGGCAAGCGGAACGCCGTTACAGGCTGCGTAGGCTTCGGTATCGAACGTTGGGCTTTTGCCTTCCTGGCTCAATATGGCTTGGACGAGCAGCAATGGCCGACCGCTTTCCGCGAGCAATACCATGCTTGGCAGGAGAAGGCGCTGTAGGCGCCTCGCTCCACACAATATAACCGGATAATGAGTGATAATCTGTGAAAGCAGCCGCTTTTTTCAAAAAAAATAGCTTTGTGCTCGGCCTTCTGCTGGCACTGATCATTTCCGACCAATTGATCGCTTGGTGGAACCCGATGGTCAGCTCGCGCCGCTTTTATAAAAATGACTTTACCAAAACGCTCTTCCATCATAACTGGTCCCAATCGGGACCGGTTTTCTTCGGTAATTCGTCGGTGACCGGCGCTTATATCGAAGATAAGGCTACGGACCATCTCGTCGAAATGGGACTTTCTTACGGAAAACTGACGGATTTGGAGCAAATATTAAAGCGCGATCTCTATCAGGTGAAAGACGAGCTTGTCGTCGGCATTGACGTTCACACGATGATCGATGCCCTGGAGACCGACCCGACCTACCAATGGTTCAAACCTTGGTATCAGCCTTATGTGTATACGTACCGCGATTATTTCCGCGATTCGGGCGAAGAATTCGTTAAGAATTTGGCCAAAGGCAGCCTCGACTATCAGCCGCGCTGGATCGATAAGGAATTATATCCCGGGCGCCAGGATAACGCTTATCTGCAAAGCAAATGGGACGATTATAACAAACGGTTCGGCGCAATGACACTCAAAGATTTCTCAGCCAACCTCGAAGCACTCAGCTATATCATTCGCTATGCAAGCGAGCATCAACTCCCGCTTCGCGTGGTTTGGATGCCTTATAACAAGGCTTATCCCGACCCGCCCTATGTCGCTCCGCTGAAGCAGGAAGTTAATCGCCAGCTGCAGGCAGCCAATGTGCCTGTGCTAGATTTGATGCACACGTACGATCCGCAGTATTTCCACGATCTTGTGCACTTAAATCGCGAGAATGGGGCTCCGGTGTTCACGAAGGAGGTTGACGCATGGTTAAATTCATTAAAAAAACCGTCGAAATCCTAATCTATCTGGGTATGCTGTATCTGGTTTTCGTTTATTTCACCGGTAAGGGCTTGTTTATCTATGAGAAGTTCTAGCGAGGAGTTCTACAGCTATGTTTTATATGAATATGAACGCAATCGTCGCCATGGCCGGAATGATTGCCGTTCTCATGCTCACACGCAAATGGTCGGCTAATAAACGTGTCCTCATGATCATTTTCAATCTCTGCTTTTTGCTGCTGTTCAGCAAGAAGCTTTGTCTGTTCTATGCCGCTTATACGCTTATCAACTACGGCGGTTTTGTTTACCTGTGCCGGACTGCGCTCTGGCGGAAAGCGACCTTCATTTTCGGCATCGCCGCGAATGTTGTCGGTGTCTTCTTGGGTGTACGGCTGTATGTCATGGATGTTCTGCATAACCCATTATTCGACGCCATCATCTATTTAGGTCTCATTTATAATGTGCTAAAAGTGATCGACTCCTACTATTTCGCTTATTTCTTCGGAAAAGACGGCCAAGTTCCCTTGATCGATTATGCGAATTACATTTTATTTGTGCCCACCTTCACATCGGGACCGATTCTGAAATTTCGTGATTTCATGGCTGATAGTAAGAAGCCTTACATGGTCGACGCTTCGTTATTTGAAGACAGTATCAAACGAATTATTCTGGGGATGTTCAAAAAGATTGTCGTCGTCACCTGGATGACCGGTATTTTCGACCATGTACTGAAGCAGGATCTGCATACACATCAATCGCTTTTTTTGCTTATATGGTTCTATGCCATAATCTACTTTGATTTTTCCGGCTACTCGGACATGGCGATCGGTTTCGGCCGTCTGATGGGCTACACGATGCCTGAGAACTTTAAACGTCCGTTCCTCTCTCCAACCATGACACAGTTTTGGCGCAATTGGCACGCGACGCTGGGTGATTTTTTCCGGGATCACATCTTTATGTTCTTCTCCCGCTCTGTACCGTCCCGATGGGTCGCATCCGGGCTCTCCGTGCTCATCATGGTGCTGATGGGACTTTGGCATGGATTCACATGGCTGTATTTCTTCTATGGCTTATATCATGGTATTATCTTAGCTATTGAGAACTTGTTGAAAATTACGACTGTCAATAAAAAGAAGGTTTCGAAAACGTATTTTTACTTCCGCTGCTTCGTTACTCAAGCATTGGTCACCTTCTCGGTCATTATTTACAGTTCCAATTACGAAACCGTTGTCCGGATTTACAAGGGCTTGCTTCATTTTAGCTAACGAGAGTGTTATAATTTGTAAGGGTTCTTTTACCTATAAATGGAGGTGTCCGTAATGAAGTTAGGCGTATTTATGGTTCTATTTGGTGGTAAACCTTTTGAAGAGGCATTGGATTATATCGCGGCCAAAGGCCTGGATGCTGTTGAGATCGGAACAGGCGGCTACCCTGGCGATGCACATTGCAAACCGGAAGAGCTTCTCGCTGATGAGGGCAAGCTGAAAGCATTCAAACGCGCGGTCGAATCCCGTGGGCTGACCATTAGCGCACTTAGCGTTCACGGCAACCCGCTTCACCCGCAAAAACATATTGCCAAAGATTTTCACGATGCAATCATTCGTACGATTGATCTGGCGGAGCGCTTGGAAGTGCCTGTAGTCAACACATTCTCCGGCTGCCCTGGTGACCACGAGGATGCGAAATATCCGAACTGGCCGGTAGCTCCTTGGCCAAACGATTTCCAAGAAATTTTGGACTGGCAGTGGACGAACAAAGTCATTCCTTATTGGACTGAGACAGGTAAGTATGCTTCTGACCGCGGTATCAAGATTGGTCTTGAACTGCATGGCGGTTTCTCCGTACATACACCGGCAACACTCCTTCGTCTTCGCGAAGCAGCCGGCGATGTCATTGGCGCGAACCTGGATCCGAGCCATATGTGGTGGCAAGGTATCGATCCGGTACAAGCTGTACAAATTCTTGGCCGTGCCGGCGCGATCCATCATTTCCATGCTAAAGATACGACAATCGATCCGATTAACGTGAACCGTCATGGTGTGACGGACATGCAGTCTTACTCCAACATGCTGGACCGTGCTTGGCAGTTCCGTTCCGTTGGTTTCGGTCATGACCTTAAGACTTGGGCTGATATTATCAGCGCCTTGCGTCTTGTCGGTTACGACTATGTTGTCAGCATCGAGCACGAAGACGGCTTGATGTCCGTGGAGGAAGGCTTCTCCAAAGCCGTTGCCAACCTGCAGCAAGTGCTTATTAAAGAACCGCTTGGCGACATGTGGTGGGTCTAATTCCTTAGGCAAAATAAAAAGCCCGCAGCTTCGATCTTCGGATCAGAGCCGCGGGCTTTCTTACATTTTGAATTCGGAAGAGATTCGTACTTACCAGCCTTTGATCATCACAACATCCATGATAGCGAATACAATCAAAGCAATAGCTGCAAAACCGATAGCGAAAAAGTTCTTCTTAGGCATAATCAACTGCCTAATGAAACCAATCGCGATGATTGCTGTGAAAATCAATACGTAGATATCAAAACTCGTGTACGTACTTGTGGATACTGCCGCTTCTTCTGCCGCAAATAACATGGTGAATCCTCCTCATCGTAACTCGGTGCAAGGCACACGTCCTGCTATTTTATTTCTATGTTAGCTTGATTAGACAAGAGATGCAAGTATTTCCCTTGATGTGTAACAAGTTTGTCACGTTTTCCATCAATTTCAAGCAAACGCACGTCATCATAAACCTACCTTGCAAGTATAAATTGTCCAACTCCACGTATCTTTATAACTTCACTTATGGCCAGTCATAAAAAGAGCAAGAGCACCAGGCGCTGCCGCACCTCGGGTGATCTTGCTCTATTGACTTTAGCCTACTGCGTCTTCAATCAACTGCAGACGCTTGGCGTCATTGTTCGAACGCTCGCGATCCCGCTCGAGAATCGGCTTCAAGTACTGGCCTGTGTAAGAACCGGCCACTTTCACCACATCCTCCGGCGTGCCTGTCGCGATGATCTGTCCGCCGCGGTTGCCGCCTTCCGGTCCCAGATCGATGATATGGTCAGCCGTCTTAATGACATCGAGGTTATGCTCGATGACCAGCACGGTCTCACCGCTCTCTACGAGGCGGTGTAGCACCTTCAGCAGACGATCAATATCGTGGATATGCAGCCCTGTTGTGGGCTCATCCAGGATATAGATCGTCTTGCCTGTGCTGCGGCGGTACAGCTCCGCCGCGAGCTTCACACGCTGGGCTTCGCCCCCGGACAGCGTCGTAGCCGGCTGTCCGAGCGTCATATAGCCCAGCCCGACATCCAGCAGTGTTGTCAATTTGCGATGAATTCTCGGCAAGTTCTTAAAGAACTCGCAGCCATCTTCAATCGTCATCTCCAACACTTCCGAAATGCTCTTGCCCTTGTATTTCACTTCAAGGGTCTCGCGGTTATATCGCTTGCCTTTGCATACTTCGCATGGCACATAGACATCAGGCAGGAAATGCATCTCAATTTTGATAATACCGTCGCCTCGGCAGGCTTCGCAGCGGCCGCCTTTCACGTTAAAGCTAAAGCGGCCTTTCTTATAGCCCCGCACTTTGGCCTCGTTCGTATTCGCATAGACGTCCCGAATGTCGTCGAATACACCTGTATAGGTCGCCGGATTCGAGCGCGGTGTGCGGCCGATCGGCGACTGGTCAATATCGATCACTTTATCGACATGCTCCATACCGACAAATTCTTTATACTCACCGGGGCGAACCTTGGCCCCGTTCAGATCTCGCGCTAACGTTTTGAACAAAATTTCGTTAATCAACGTACTTTTACCCGAACCGGATACGCCCGTCACACAAGTGAATATGCCCAGAGGTATCTTCGCCGATACGTTACGCAGGTTGTTCTCTTTGGCACCCTTCACTTCCAGCCATTTGCCGTTTGACTTACGGCGCTCCGCTGGAATCGGAATGAACCGCTTGCCGCTGAGATACTGCCCCGTCAACGAGTTCGGGTCCTCCATCAGTTCCTGCGGCGTACCTTGTGCGATGACCTGCCCGCCATGAATACCCGCGCCAGGACCGATGTCGATGATGTAATCCGCGGCCATCATGGTATCCTCGTCATGTTCCACGACGATCAGCGTATTGCCGAGATTCCGCATATGCTCCAGCGTCTGAATCAGTCTTGTGTTATCGCGCTGATGCAAGCCGATGCTCGGCTCGTCCAAGATGTAGAGGACGCCCATCAAGCTGGAGCCGATCTGTGTGGCCAAGCGAATCCGCTGCGCCTCACCACCGGATAAAGTGCCGGCTGCACGGTGCATCGTCAAATAATCAAGTCCCACGTTAACGAGGAACCCCAGACGCGCGCGAATTTCCTTCAGGATCAGATTGCCGATTGTCAGCTCTTTCTCCGTTAGATTCAACGATTTAAACCACTCATCCGCATCACCGATCGATAGCGCTGTTGCGTGCGCAATGTTTTTACCGTTGATGGTCACTGCCAACGTTTCCGGCTTCAAGCGCTGACCTTTACATTTGGGACATGGCTTCGTGCTCATATAGGTCTCTATATGCTCGCGGATGCCTTCCGAGAAAGTATCCTTATACCTGCGCTCCAAATTGCGGATAATCCCCTCAAATGGCACGAGCGCTTCTTTGGTCGCGCCCATATCGTTCTCATAACGGAAACGAATCTTCTCGCCGCCTGTTCCGTACAAGATGACCTTCATCTGATCGTTCGTTATTTCCGATACAGGGACGTCACGCGGAATGTTATAATGCGCACATACCGCCGCCAAAAACTGCGGGTAATAATTCGATGTGCTGCCCGCCCAAGCCTCAAAAGCTCCTTCTTCAATCGTCAGCTTGTTATCCGGCACGAGTAAGTCCGGGTCGACGATCATTTGACTGCCTAATCCGTCACATTCCGTGCAGGCCCCGAAGGGACTGTTGAACGAGAACATTCTCGGAGCCAGCTCCTCTATGCTGAATCCACATACCGGACAAGCCAGATTCTGGCTGAACAGCAGCTCTTCCTTGTCAATGACATCGACAATAACGCGGCCGTTAGCCAGCTTCAAAGCCGTCTCCAGGGAATCGGCCAGACGAGCGTGCACATCGTCCTTCACGACGATCCGGTCCACGACAACTTCGATTGTATGCTTTTTATTTTTGTCCAACTCGATTTTCTCAGATAGATCAAGCGTTTCCCCGTTGACACGCACCCGAACAAACCCTTGCTTCTGCGTATCGGCCAGCAGCTTCGCATGTTCGCCTTTACGCCCGGAAATCAGCGGCGCCAGAATCTGCAGTTTGGTCCGCTCCGGGTACTCCATGATCCGGTCGACCATTTGTTCCACGGTTTGTGACGTAATTTCAGTGCCGTGTGTCGGGCAATGCGGCCGCCCGATCCGCGCAAACAACAGACGCAAATAATCGTAGATCTCCGTCACCGTACCGACCGTTGAGCGAGGGTTGCGGCTCGTTGTCTTCTGGTCGATAGAAATCGCCGGGGATAGGCCCTCAATGGAGTCTACGTCCGGCTTATCCATCTGCCCCAGGAACTGTCTTGCGTAAGCAGACAGTGACTCCACGTATCTGCGCTGACCCTCCGCGTAGATCGTATCAAAAGCAAGCGATGATTTGCCCGATCCGCTCAGCCCGGTCAGTACGACAAATTTATCGCGGGGTATCGTCACGTCGATGTTTTTCAGATTATGAGCTCGCGCTCCTTTAATCACGATATTATCTCTAGACACGTCGTTTCTTCCTCTCCTAACCCATTATCTTCAAAAATCCATCTATATTAAGCGTCAGCCTTCATCTCCATAATCGCATCACGCAGCTCGGCGGCGCGTTCGAACTGCAGATTTTTGGCAGCCTCTTTCATCTCCGCTTCCAAACGCTCGATCAGTGATGCCCGATCTTTCTTGGACATCTTGGCACCCTTCACATCGGTCAAGTAATCCGCCTTCTGTTCAGCGACTTTTGTCGCCTCGATGACATCGCGTACTTTCTTGGCAATGGTTTGCGGGGTAATACCGTGCTTTTCATTATACGCTTCTTGAATGGTACGGCGTCGTGATGTCTCGCGGAGAGCCTTTTCCATGGAATCGGTAATTTTATCCCCATACATAATGACTCGGCCATTCGCATTACGCGCCGCCCGGCCTATCGTCTGGATCAGCGAACGCTCCGCGCGCAGGAAGCCTTCTTTATCTGCATCAAGAATGGCTACCAGCGACACTTCCGGCAAGTCGAGGCCTTCTCTCAGCAGGTTGATCCCCACTAGCACATGGAACGTGCCTAAACGCAAATCGCGTAAAATTTGCATCCGCTCAAACGTTTTGATGTCAGAGTGCAAGTAGCGCACTTTAATCCCGATCTCTTTGAAATAGTCGGTTAAATCTTCCGCCATCTTCTTCGTTAAGGTCGTTACCAAGACCCGCTCATCTTTACGGATGCGATCTTGAATTTCAGCCAACAGATCGTCAATCTGGCCTTTCGTCGGCCTGACGTCAATAATTGGATCTAACAACCCTGTCGGACGAATGATCTGTTGAATCATGGTTGGACAATGCTCAAGCTCATAAGGCCCTGGTGTAGCTGACACATATAGAATTTGACTAACCTTCTCTTCAAATTCCTCGAAACGCAGCGGCCTGTTATCTAAGGCGGACGGCAAACGGAAGCCGTGATCCACAAGCACCTCTTTCCGCGCCCTGTCCCCGTTATACATCGCGCGGATTTGCGGCAGCGTCACATGGGATTCGTCAACGATGAACAGCATGTCATCCGGGAAATAATCAATCAAAGTATAAGGCGTAGCACCGCGTTCACGGAACGTCAGCGGTCCAGAATAGTTCTCGATGCCGGAGCAGAAGCCCATTTCCTGCATCATTTCCATATCATATCGCGTTCGCTGCTCCAGCCTCTGCGCCTCCAGCAGCTTCCCTTGCTCGCGCAGCTCCTCAAGCCGTTCTTCCAGCTCGCGCTCAATATTGACAAGCGCCCGCTTCATCGTATCCTCATGTGTAACGAAGTGAGATGCCGGGAAAATCGCAATATGATCGCGCTCCCCGATGATCTCGCCGGTAAGCACATTAATTTCCGTTATGCGTTCAATCTCATCGCCAAACAGCTCGACCCGAACCGCTTGCTCACTGTGCGAAGCCGGGAAAATCTCGACGACATCTCCGCGTACCCGGAACGTGCCCCGCACAAAGTTCAAATCGTTACGTTGATATTGAATATCGACGAGACGGTGCAGAATTTCATTGCGCGATTTCTCCATCCCCACACGTAAAGAAAGCAGCAGGGAACCGTACTCCTGCGGTGATCCCAAACCGTATATGCACGACACACTCGCGACAATAATGACATCACGGCGCTCAAACAGAGAGCTGGTCGCTGAATGGCGAAGCTTGTCGATTTCTTCATTAATGCTGGAATCTTTCTCGATGTAAGTGTCGGAGGACGGGATATAGGCTTCAGGTTGGTAGTAGTCGTAATAGCTCACGAAGTAGGAGACGGCGTTATTGGGGAAAAATTCTTTAAACTCGCTGCATAGCTGCGCAGCTAATGTTTTATTATGTGCAATGATTAAAGTGGGACGGTTGAGCTTCGCAATGACCTGTGCCGCTGTGAACGTTTTTCCGGTTCCAGTAGCGCCGAGCAACGTCTGGTGCCTGTTGCCCGCTTGAATACTTTGCACAATTTCATCAATGGCTTTGGGCTGGTCGCCCTGTGGAGCAAACTCGGAAACAAGTTCGAACTTTTTTGAACTGACCGTAATATCACTCATTATTATCACCCACAATATGGAAATATATATCGGACTTTTATCCTATAAAATATCATTTTACAAATTCCGATAAATAAGTAGAAGTTCCGGCATTTTCTTTCAACAACATGAGAAAACACAAATTTTTCCGGATCATAAGAATGTTTGTTCTCGTTTTCCATTATACTCTTTTTGCACTTTTGATGCAAACAGCAATACATACAGTCTGTCTGCTTTCATCAGAATGCAAACCTTTTAAATCATTTTTTCTCATGCTGATGTAGGAGTGGAACGTTCATGGATTTAACAACGATTTTGGGGTTAGTTTTAGGTTTGGCAGGTTTAATCGGAGGTTATCTTTGGGATGGCGGGCATATTAGCTCTCTGGTCATTCCAAGCGCCATGCTCATCGTATTCGGAGGCACGTTCGGAGCCGTCGCCGTAAGTTTTCCCGGTTCCCTCTTGGCCAAGATTCCGCAAGCGCTGCGTATCGCCTTCAAACAAGAACAGCGCGATTCTCTCGCTACAATCGAAGAGCTCGTTGATATGGCCACAATCGCACGTAGGGAGGGCGTACTGGCCCTGGAGCAACGCGCTCAAGAACATCCAAACCCTTTCTTGAAGGACGGCCTGCTGATGGTCGTAGACGGTACAGATCCGGAACTGACACGGCAGATTCTGGAGCTGGAGATGGACGCTGTTGAACACAAAGTCGATCATATGTCCAAGATCTTTGAAGCTGGCGGCGGCTATGCGCCTACGATGGGGATCATTGGTACGGTTATGGGACTTATTCATGTTCTCGGCAATTTGGATGAACCTTCCAAACTGGGACCCGCCATTGCGGTCGCTTTTACAGCTACATTATACGGCGTTATGAGCGCCAACTTGATCTATCTTCCGATTGCGAGCAAGATCAAGCTTCGCGGCAAAGAGATGGTCTCCGAAATGGAATTGATGCTGGAGGGCATTCTTGCGCTGCAAGCCGGTGAGAATCCTCAATTAATCAAGAAAAAGCTGACCTCCTTCCTCCATGAGAAACCATCAAAGAACCCGATAGAGGCAGGTGTTGATGATGGCGAGGAGAAATAAGAAGAAGGAAGAGCACGTCAACCATGAGCGCTGGCTGATCACGTATGCGGATTTGATTACGCTTCTTCTTGTGTTTTTCATTATTATGTATGCCATGAGCAAGGTCGATTCGCATAAATATGAAGTCCTGGCGCAAGTATTGAACTTACAATTCCAGAAGGCGGACTCCGTCCTCGACAAGGGCCAAGGCATCAGCGGTCAGATGACCCCGAAACAAGGCGATGCCGACAGCAAGGACAAGGATTTCACGCAGCACAATCAAGACGTTAATAAAGAAGAACACGATAAAACAAAGCAGCAAGACAACGAGAAAGACAAGCGCGAAAAAGAACTGCAGGATTTGTTGCAGCAGGTTCAAGCCTACATCACCGATCAAAACCTGCAAGCTCAAGTATCCGCAAGCGATACGCAGCGCGGCGTAGAGATCACGCTGAACGATTTGTTTCTATTCGATCTGGGTAAGGCGGATTTAAAGCCGGCCTCTTATCCTATTCTGCAGAAGCTTGCATCGCTCTTCCCGACGCTGAACAGTAAAGTCAGCATTGAGGGCCATACGGACAATATCCCCCTAGCAACAGGTAATCCATATAAGGATAATTGGGGACTCTCCTTTGCCCGGTCACTTTCTGTTCTTCGTTATTTCAATGGTACAGCCGGTTTGGACGATCATAAATTCGTTGCAACCGCCTACGCCGACACGATGCCTAAGGCCAGTAATGACAACGACGCAGACCGTGCCAAGAACCGGCGCGTTGAGATTATCGTTCTGCGGAATGATGCCGCATCTGCCGATACAGCAAAATAACCAAAAGCCCCAAATCTCCTCCGAGATTTGGGGCTTTCTACTTACAACGTTTTGGATTTGCTCGCTTCGTTGTTGGATAACACACCTGTCAGCTTACTTCTCAGATAGGAAAAGAGGTGCAATGGCTTCTGCTCCAAATAATATAGAGCGTGTTGATCCGGCGCTAAAATGATGCCAAGCTGATGATGATCTCCTGCATAAATCGCCCGCTGCAAGAAGCGCACCTCTCCGCGATCATCGAGTACCTCCAGCTTGCAAAATGCAGCGTTCAACTGCATCGCGGCATGAATATCCGTTTTACTTGCCACCCTGTGGCCGTTCACTTTGTAAATCTTCTCGCCGATTTGAATGCCCATCGCTTCCGCCGGACTGCCGGGAACGACAGCCAGCACCGTGAGCCCAAGGTCGGAATGAACGAAACAAGGCGTTTGCCTGGATTCAGCAATGCGGTTATACGCCATCAGCGCCTCGTGTAAGGCGATACTGAGCAGCGCTGCGACAATGATGAACGGAGTCCAGAAATGGGCCGCAGCAGCGGCTCCCAGCAGGATGGCTCCGTACAGGTACAGCAGGTTCGAACTGTGACGCGTCTGCTTCTTGGGCAGCTTGGAAACCGTCAGTTCGGTAAAGCCGATCATCGCCGGAAAAGCGAGCAGCGTCCAGCCGGCAGCCAGATTCGCGCCGAACAGTGTTGCCCAAGGCAGGCCTGACGCACCGCCCCCTGCCAGCGGCACCAGCAAGAACAGCGGGACGGGCCAGAAGCCCTGCAGCTGGTAGCCACCGATGATTTTCCCCCGTTTGCCCTCAAGGAACAGCGGACTAGCCATGCGGGATCCTTGAAGACCAACAAGCAGACCTTCCACTAGATGAAGGACGGCCACAATCGCCAATAAAGACGGTATATCTGCGTTCATAATAATTTTTAGCAAAGGCAACGCTTTCTGCAAGCTGTCTATATTCGGCAGCCACCCAATAATCGCGTGCGCAATCCCTAAGATGCCCACCGCATAGGCTAGACACAAGAATCGAACCCGAATCATTAACAAGATCACGGTGATGCCCCACAGCAGCAATACGGCATCCGCTTGCACGGTCACCCCGATAAAGAGCATCAGTACCGAGGCCAGCAGACCTCCAATCCATCCCCACAATACGGTACGCCAGGTCTCATTGAGCAACGAATGCAGCTTAGTATGAAAAAGCTTACGCTCCAGTTGAACCTGCTTCCGGTACTGCAGAATGATGAACACGATACCTATATAGTAAAAAGGGTTCATGACTAACTGCAATACAGCGTCCAGAAGTCTCTCCATGAACTGCACGAACAGATCCATAAGTTTTCGGGCTCCTTGGCAAAAGAAATAGGAAGGCCGCTTCCATTCGCAGCCTTCCTACATAAATTCGACTTCAGCGCCTTATTTCCTGCCGCAAAGCGCTCATTTCCAATAACAAACCAAGTTTATTTCGCAATTTCCTTCTGCAGCTCTTGGACAGCAGCTTTCAACTGCACGTCGTTCTTCGCATCGCGAATTTGCGTTAAGATCGCCTTCTCCAGCTTATTCGCCGTATCGGTATCGACTTCACCGGTCATTGGAAGTGCGTTCGTGCGTTGGAACGCCTTGACGGCTGTTGCCGTTTTGTCATTATAGTAGCCATCTGTACGTTCTGTTGGGAAGCCAAGGCCGGTGAGCATCAACTGCAGATTTTTCACATCATCGCTCGTGGTGTCAGGTTTCAAAACTGACTTCTTGGACAGCGGAGCTGCCTTAAAGTACGCTGGCTGATCGACGGCGATATCCGGCTGAATGCCCTTCTTATGAATCCAATTGCCGTTTGGCGTCAACCATTTATACACGGTCATCTTGATATTGCTGCCATCGCCCATTTCCTTCTCGAACGTCACTTGGACGGTTCCTTTACCATAAGAAGTTTCCCCGATGATTTTGCTGCCCACCGCTTCCTGGAAGGCTCCGGCCAAAATCTCCGATGCGCTGGCGCTGCCTTTATTGATCAAAACGGTAACCGGATAGTTCTTGCCGCTGCCGGTCGATGGTGTCGGCTCCCGCTTCCCGTCGCGGTTCTCCACCTGTACGATCGGCTTGCCGCTCTGTACGAACGGATTGACGATGTCAACGACGACGTTCAGCAGGCCGCCCGGGTCATTACGCACGTCAATGACAAGCCCTTTCATCCCTTTGCCCTCAAGCTTTTTCAGCTCTTCAGCAAAGCGCGTTGCCGTATTCGCTGAGAATTGGCGAATTTCAATCTTGCCGATCTGATCCGGCAGCATTTCGGCGTAAACCGTCTCCACATCAATGTTATCGCGCACGACGATGACCTGAATCGGGTCGCCTACACCTTGGCGGACCAAATCAAGCTTGGCCTGCGTCCCTTTGGGGCCGCGGATTTTCATGACGGCTTGATTGAGTGTGAGCCCGTCCAATTTGTCACCATTCACAGCAACGATGACATCATTGGCTTGAATGCCTGCTTTCTCGGCAGGCGAGCCCTTTATCGGAGAAACGATGACGAACTTGCCATCCTCCATCGAAACCTCGGCTCCAATGCCTTGGAAAGACGAGGATATACTTTCATCAAATTGCTTGGCTTCCTTCTGATCCATATACACAGTAAACGGGTCTTCCAAAGATTCGAGCATCCCATTGATTGCGCCGTTAATCAGCTTGTCATGATCAGTTTGATTCAAATACTTGTTCTCAATCAACTGGTACGTTGTCGAGATTTTGCTCAAGTCCTTGTTGGTCAGACTCGAAGATGAAGCTGCTGAAGCCGCGGCGCTGCCTGACGACTTCTCTTTCCACAGCTGGAGTGGCGTTGTATCCACAATCATCAATGTCAACAAACTGCTTGCCATCATAGTCAGCAAAACAAAAACAAGCACGGTGCGTCCTTTAAACTGCACAGCGTGAGTCACCACCTTTTTCTTGAACCCATTTATGCGGAAAGCGGGCCGCGCATAGTTCCCACGAGCCCGCTTCCATTCGTGTCCGCTTGTTTAGTATATGACAAGCTCTCCATGTTTTATAACCAGGTTAATCTATCTCAAATAGGGCTTTGGATCGACGGGAACTTCATTCACTCGCACTTCAAAATGCAAATGATTACCGGTGGACTGCCCTGTGGAGCCGACCCCTGCAATCCTCTGGCCGCGCTTCACCGTATCGCCGACTTTCACATAAATACCATCATTCATAATATGACCATAGGCCGTCCACAGCCCATTGCCGTGGTTAAGAATGATGTAATTGCCATAGCCGTTCATCCACGAAGCATAGATCACGGTGCCATTCTCAGCGGCGCGAATTTCCGTCCCTTTCGGCGCACCCAAGTCAATTCCTTTATGATTCTCCGGTTTGCCGGTCACCGGATTGATCCGGTTCACGAAATCCGATGTAATCGGCGCTTGAACCGCCAACGGGTAACCCAGTTTACCGCCCGAATAGGTGAATGGCGACTTGGCGTTGGACGCGGCGCGTTTTTTCTCCTGCAAGGCTGCCTCTTGTCTGGCAATTTGCGTAACTTCGCGCTCGCTGTCCTCGGAGATGTCTTCCAGCACTTTCTCCTGCTTGGAGAGAGAAGCAATCTTGACTTCCTTCTCTTTCTCCTTGGTTTGCAATTCCGCGCGCACCTGATCCGCTTCCGCGTATAGCACTTTGACCTTTTCAAGCTCCTGCTCGGTTTCGTTCTTCTTCTGCTCAACGGTGTCACGGTCTTTTTGATTCGCAACCAGAATCTCTTTATCTTGATTCACAATAGATTTCAAAGCTTCCAGACGAGTCACGAAATCAGAAAAGTTCGTAGCGCTCATCAGAACATCCATATACGAAACAAAGCCGTTCATGTACATCAAGCGCAAACGGGACTTTAGCATCTGATCGCGCGTCTCGACACGAGCTTCAGCTTCGTCCAGTTGTTTTCCGTTCTCTTCCAGCGTGTCTGACACTTTATCGATCTGATTATTCAGCTCCGTCAGCTTTCTGCTAGCCTCATTCACCTGCGCGATAAGCGCATTCATATCTTTAGTCGTTTGGTCTTTCTCCGTTTGCACTTTCGACATTTGGTTCTGCGCGTCATCGGCCTTTTGCTGCATTTCCTGCTTCTTCTTCTTTAGCTGAGACAGCTGCTGATCGATCTTTTCCGTCGCTGATGCGGCATAGCCCGCATAGGGAAGTGCCAGCGTACCGGCAATCCCCACGGACAGCAACAAGGGTAGAATCTTCTTCTTCAATCAAATAGCCTCCCTACTTTTCCAAATCTTAGCCCGGACTATGAGTCTAGTGAACCACGAATCTATTAAACTTTTAAAAATTTGCGCACAGAAATCAAGCTTCCCCAGATTCCAATAACAATCCCGATCCCTAACAACAGGGCCGTCAATGTAGGAGAGATTTGATTAAATGGCGTCAGTTTAATCATTAGTAGGCTGAGATCAATAGAGCCTGTGTTCAATAGCTTCCAATATCCGCCTAAAATGAGGGCCAGCGGGATGGCCGAGCCAACCAAACCAAGTAAAGCTCCTTCAATAAAAAATGGCCAGCGAATGAATGAATTGGTCGCTCCAACGAGCTTCATGATCGCAATCTCTTTGCGTCTTGCAAGAATGGTAAGCTTGATCGTATTGGCAATGAGAAAAACCGCGGTAAACGACAATAAAATCACAATGCCGAAACCAACCCAGCGTACAATCTCGGTTACTTTAAATAGGGTTTCAACCGTGCCTTTACCATAATTCACTTTGTAGATAGGTTTAGGATCCTTGTCCTGGTTAAGTGCGCTAATTTGATCGGCAACGGCCGCCACATTCCTCGGATCGTTAACCTCAATCGTAAACGCATCATTAAGCGGATTATTTTCGCCGTCAAAGCCTTCCAATAAAGCTTTGCCACTCTCCCCGAGTTTGTCACGGAGATAAATCAGACCTTCTTCCTTAGAGACGAACTTGATCGACTTCACTTCAGGTATCGCCTTGATCTGACTTTGCAAAATATCAATCTGCGATTGAGGCGTGTTAACCTCCAGATAAACATTAATTTCTACTTGTTTCTCAATCTGACTTGCAATATCGTTCACATTCAACGTAATGAGCACAAAAACACCAAGAATGAACAATGAAATTGCAATTGAACAGACGGATGCGAACGTCATCCATCCGTTCCGGACAACATTTCGCGTCCCTTCTCTTAAATGCCGAGATAAAGTACTAATCTTCATAGCCGTACTCCCCTCGCAACTCGTCACGAACGATGAGACCTTGTTCAATGGCGATAACCCGTTTGCGCATCGTGTTGACGATTTCTTTGTTGTGCGTAGCCATAACGATGGTTGTGCCGCGGAAGTTGATTTCCTCCATCAATTTCATAATGCCCCAGGAGGTCTCGGGGTCGAGATTTCCTGTCGGTTCATCAGCAATAATGACGGCTGGATTATTAATTATTGCCCGGGCAATAGCCACGCGCTGCTGTTCGCCGCCCGAAAGCTGTGATGGCAGCGAAGTCGCTTTATCTTTGAGCTTAACGAGCTCCAGAACTTCCATTGTCCGTTTCTTAATTTGCTTACTCGGAGCTTCAATGACCTCCATGGCAAAAGCGATATTTTCAAACACGCTAAGCTTTGGAAGCAGTCGAAAATCTTGAAAAATAACGCCAATATTTCTTCTGACATAAGGAATTTTCCGTTGTTTCAGCTTCTCTAAATTAAATCCGTTTACGAAGATTTGCCCTTTTGTCGGCTTCTCTTCTCTATACATTAATTTCATAAAAGTAGATTTACCAGCGCCGGATGGCCCGACAACGTAAACGAAATCGTTGCGGTCCACTTTTATATTAATCCCTCTCAATGCATGAGTGCCGTTGGAGTACGTTTTCCATACGTCCTGCATTTCGATCACAATATCACATCCTAATTTAATAGATAGCCCATACGTATTCGACATAATGGCCGAAAATCCTTTAGAATTCCCATACAATAGCGTGAATTACCCTTATTATATCATTATTTGCGTCAGAATGAGAGTTTTGCCGATTAGCAAAATCCCCCCATCCAGAATATGTACTAAATATGGCTAGTCCGCTATACATATAGGTATACAGGCTCTCAGGCGCCTGTTTCAAAAATCGGTACAAAGGAGCCGCTGAAAATGTCGCACACTCCTTCCTTCAAGTCATTATCCCGAAAGCACCTTCTCACGCTCGCACTCTGCATCTCACTGGCTGGAGCCGGTGGCGGCGCTCTCTATATGTATGGATCGGGCGATAAACTCCCCGCTCAGCTGCAAATCGCCGGGTGGAAGGCCGGTGGCCTCACCTATGCGCAGTTTCAAGAGCAATTCAATCATCAGCTCGAGCAGTACGGCGCGCTTCCCGTCCACCTTGTCTCTTCGAATCCTGGCGTTGCAAGCAAAGACTTAACCCTGTCGCAACTCGGCCTGGTCATGCAGCGCGACGCACTTGATCAAGCCATGCAGCGGTTATTTCAGGGAACAATCGCCGAGCGGATCGCGGCTAGATGGTCCTTGCGCCATGCCGAACTAACCCTGCCAATGTCGATAGATCCTGACAAACTCAATGCAGCGGTGAGGCGAGCATGGCAGGAACTCTATGCCATTCAGCCGCTTGGCGCGCGCCGCGTGGTCGATCCGAATGATGCTATCCGCTACGAGCCTGAACGCAGTGTGCCGCGCTTCGACACCATCACCTTGCACAAAGAGCTCAGCGTACAGCTGCCCGCTTTTTCGGACAAGCCACGATCCGGACCGCTCAGCGTACAGCTGCCCTTTTATATGGAATCGCCGGCAGTGACAGTCGATATGCTCAAACAGCAAGGCGTTGACCGCAAAATTATCGAATTCACAACCTCATTCCCACTCTCCGGTTCCGGGCGCATCCACAACATCCGTTCCACCGCGACATCGATTCAGGACATGCTGCTGGCGCCGGGAGATATTTTTGACTATAGTAAAATCATTGAACAAACCGAAGCGAAATTCGGCTATCAAGAAGCGCCCGTCATCTTGAATGGAAAGCTTGTTCCCGGCGTAGGCGGCGGCATTTGTCAGGTTTCGTCCACCTTGTATAACGCCGTCCTGCGCAGCGGCTTGGACATTGTCGAAAGGCGAAACCATTCACTCCCTGTCAGCTATGTTCCATTAGGTCAGGATGCCACTTTCGCGAACGGGTATATTAATTTTAAGTTCCGCAACAACACCGGGGCTTACCTGCTCATTCGGGCTGTAACGACGGACATCAACGTGACGGTGAAGCTTTATGGCCGTATGCCTGCTTCCGACTCGTACGATATCGAATCCAAAGTGATCGAAACGATTCAGCCGACCATTCAGTACTTGCACAATCCGAACATCAAACGCGGCACAACGAAGCCGATCAACAAAGGGAAAGAGGGCTATGTGGTGGAAACCTACCGCTACAAAAAAGTGAACGGCACTGTCGTCAGCAAGGAGCTCATCTCCAAAGACCGCTATGCCGCAGTGCCTGCGCTCGTCGCCTCCAACCGTGCAGACGATAAGCTCGAGAACGGCAATCCGAATAAGAACCAGACTCCGATTCTGGAGGATGGCGTAAAAGGCCCTGATTCTCGTTGATCACAATCCGGGCTTTCAACTGCATACGAATTCCCGTGACAGGTCATATGACTCTAGATACTAGGTCATTATGACTTTTTTCTTTTATGATAAATACATGAGCAAGACCGAAGGAGGAACGAAGATGAGCAAATCCGACTATTTCAAGGAATTAAACTATCGATTGCGCGGACTTCCTGAAAAGGAACGACAAAATATATTGACTGTTTATGAAGAATTGTTTCAAAAAGCCATCGAGAATGGCAAAAACGAGGGAGATATCGCGGCCTCGCTCGGCTACCCGCGAGTTCCGAATTGGGAAGGCGTTAAGGAAACGGCAGCAGAGCCCGCTCCGAGCCCAGCCACTCCAGTGAAGAAAGCAAAGTCCGAGGATTCGGAAGTCTCTCCTCCCCGCAGAACGGAACCGACGCCAGTCTCTCCGCCAAGCTATGAGCAACCGGAGCATCATGCGTCTCCCGCACAAACTCACGCACACGCTAATGCGCATACCCATACAAATCCACATGCATATGGCCATGCATATGCTTATCAACAGTACCAACAGCCACCTTACCCGCCTTATCCAACGCGAACGGAGACGGGCATTAAGGCGATCATTGTCAGCATTGCCCTCGGCTTTTTCAACCTGCTGTTTGTCATTGGCCCCTGGTTTGGGGTTTTGGGCGCTCTGGTAGCTTTATTCACCTCAGGCATTGCCTTGCTAATAGCGCCCGTCATCGGCGTCTTAGGAAGCTTCCTGGATAACGCAGGCAGCGACATGAGGCTGATCTTTTTTGCTATGTTAGCCTGCTTCGGAGTCGGCATCATTCTGACCACCATCAGCTCCTGGCTGTTTAAGTGGTATTTCAAGCTGACGTGGAAATATATTCATTTTAACGCCAAATTGATTAAGGGGGCTTAGACCGTGAACGGTGGAATGAAATTTTTCTTGGTGCTCGGCTTCGCATGTCTGGCCATTGGCCTCATTGGCGGCACCATTTCTTTCAGAGATACAGATTGGACGGCAGGCACGACGAACGTGGACATCGAAAAGAAAATTACCGCGGCTAATATCGATACGCTTAGCATCAGCAGCGAACGGACGGGAATCACGTTTATCCCAGGCGACTCCGACGAAATCAAAGTTCATCTGGTGGGATCGGTAACAACGAATCTCGCCGGGAACTGCACTATCGAAGAGGAGACTGTCGGAACGAACGGTTGGAAAGTGAATGTGTGCCAAGGCAATAAGACGCATTTTAACTTTAATTTAGACGAACTGAAGAACTTGATCGGCAATCACGGCAACCGGCTGAGAACCGAGGTGACACTGCCTAGCAAACTATATAAAGCAATAACGGTAACGACGGACACAGGCCCGATTGACTTGAAAGAAGTGAAAGCCGAGAGCCTGACGGTGAATGCGGATACCGGCAACATCACAATTGACCGCTATGAGGGCAAGCAATTGAACCTCAGGAGCGATACGGGGCGTATCGAGGTCAAAGATGGGCAGGGCAATGTTCGACTAAGCACGGATACGGGCAGCATTAAAGCTAATCTTCATGATATCGGAAATAATGTAACTTTGCAGGCAGACACGGGCAGCATAGATTTGCGCCTTGCACCTCCGCCGAGTTCGGCAAGTTTTGATTTGAGCACGGACACGGGGGGAGTCAGGTTGGATATTCCGGGTATGAATACGCAGCGAAACGGTCCGCACAATGCGAAAGGGACGATTGGCGACGGCAGTAACAAAGTGACTGCACGCACCGACACCGGCAACATAACGGTCAGCGGTAACTAAAAATCCTCCGGCCCACTATTACGAGTGGAACCGGAGGATTTTTGCATATAGAGGATTACTTATTTGCTCTTCTGCAAATAGGTTTGGAACCAGGCATTGGATTCTTGCAGCACTTGCTCGGCGCGTCCGATCGCATCGGACACCTGGTTGCTTGCCGTACCGCCGTATACATTGCGGGCGTTAACGACTTGCTCCGGCTGCAGCACTTGATAAATGTCAGATTCAAACAGCGTCGAGAACGTCTTGAATTCCTCGATCGTCATGTCGAGCAGATACTTTTTATTCTGGATGCAGTAGAGCACCGTCTTGCCGATCACTTCGTGCGCCTGACGGAATGGCAGCCCTTTATTCACCAGGTAGTCCGCGATGTCCGTCGCGTTCGAGAAATCCTGGTTCACCGCTTGTCTCATCCGCTCAGTGTTCACTTTCATCGTGGACACCATCGGAGCAAACAGCTGCAGTGCGCCTTGCAGGGTACGCACTGTATCAAACATGCCTTCCTTGTCTTCCTGCATGTCCTTGTTATAGGCCAGCGGCAGCGACTTCAGCACGGTCATCAGACCGAACAGGTTGCCGTAGACGCGGCCGGTCTTCCCGCGGACGAGCTCCGCCACGTCCGGGTTCTTCTTCTGCGGCATGATCGAGCTGCCGGTGCAGAAAGCATCATCGAGTTCGATGAACGCATACTCGGTGCTGGACCAGAGCACCATCTCCTCGCAGAAGCGCGAGAGGTGCATCATAATCATCGACGCGTTCGACAGGAACTCCAGAATAAAGTCGCGGTCGCTCACCGCATCCAGGGAGTTCTCATACACGCGGTCGAACCCGAGCTGCTCGGCCACGAAATGGCGGTCGATCGGGAACGTCGTGCCGGCGAGCGCGCCGGCGCCAAGCGGCAGGATGTTGACGCGCTTGTAGCTGTCCTGCAAGCGCTCCAGATCGCGCTGGAACATGCTGACGTAGGCCATCATGTGATGCGCGAACAGAATCGGCTGCGCCCGCTGCAGATGCGTGTAGCCGGGAACAATCGTGTCCAGATTGTTCTTGGCTTGCTCAATCAAGGCTTCCTGCAGCTTGATCAGGAGGCCGACGAACTCCACCACGCGCTTCCGCAGGTAAAGGTGCATATCCGTCGCCACCTGATCATTACGGCTGCGGCCGGTGTGCAGCTTGCCGCCGACAGGGCCGATCAAGTCGATCAGTGTCTTCTCAATATTCATGTGAATATCTTCGTTCTGAATCGTGTACTCCAGCTCGCCGCGGCCAATCATCCGCTGCACTTCATGCAGGCCGTCCTTGATCTTCTCCACATCATCCGCCGGGAGAATGCCGCATTTGCCCAGCATGGTCACATGCGCCAGGCTGCCTTGAATATCTTCTTCCGCCAACTCTTTGTCGAACAGGATCGATGCTGTATATTCCTCGACCAGTTGGTCGGTTTGCTTTGTAAAACGTCCACCCCAAAGCTTAGACACAGTAGATTCCCCTCTCTAGTTACAGCCCAAGGGCTTTCCACAATGGGAAAGCCCGCTGGCGCCGATCTATTTGTTTGCGTTTTGATGAACGCCTGAAGATACTTTCAAACGCAAAGCGTTCAAGCGGATGAATCCAGCTGCATCGCCTTGATCGTAAGCTTTGGTCGGATCTGCTTCCATCGTTGCGATGTCCGGATTGTACAGGGATACCGGGCTTTTCACGCCGGCCGCCATGACATTACCTTTGTACAGTTTCAGGCGCACGGTGCCTGTCACATTCTTCTGGCTTTCTTCCACCAACGCTTGAATCGCCAAGCGCTCAGGGGCAAACCAGAAGCCATTGTATACCAACGTTGCGTACTTGGAGATCAAAGAGTCACGCAGGTGCATCACATCGCGATCCATTGTGAGCGACTCCATTTTGCGGTGAGCCGTGAACAGGATCGTGCCGCCCGGTGTTTCGTACACGCCGCGGCTCTTCATGCCCACGAAGCGGTTCTCTACCATGTCGACACGGCCAATGCCATGCTTGCCGCCGATGGCATTCAAGGTTTCCATCACTTCCAGCGGTGTCATCTTCGCGCCGTTCAGGGCAACGACGTCGCCTTTGTCGAATTCAAGATCCAGGTACTCCGCTTGATCCGGCGCATCCTCCGGCGCCACGCTCAGCACGTACATGTCTTTGTTCGAATCTGCAGCCGCATCGAACCACGGATCTTCCAGCATGCCGCTCTCGAACGAGATGTGCAGCAGGTTGCGGTCCGTCGAGTATGGCTTCGCTGCCGATGCGGTAACCGGAATGCCGTGTTTCTCGGCATAAGCGATCATTTCCGCACGGCCCGGGAACTGCTCGCGGAACTCTTCGAGACGCCAAGGTGCGATCACGGACAGCTCCGGCGCCAGCGCAGCAGCTGTCAGCTCGAAGCGTACTTGGTCGTTGCCTTTGCCAGTTGCGCCATGGGCAATCGCTGTAGCGCCTTCTGCGCGGGCAATCTCCACCATGCGCTTCGCGATTAAAGGGCGGGCAATGCTCGTGCCGAGCAGGTATTGGCCTTCATACAGAGCACCCGAACGGAACATCGGGTAGATGAAATCTTGCGCGAACTCGGCGCGCAGATCATCGATGTAGATTTTGGATGCGCCAGTCTGCAGCGCCTTTTCCTCTAAGCCGTTCAGCTCATCCGCTTGGCCGATATCTGCTGTAAAAGCAATAATTTCCGCATCATACGTTTCTTTGAGCCATTTCAAAATAACAGACGTATCCAACCCGCCGGAATAAGCGAGTACGATTTTTTCCTTAGCCATGTAACAATCTCTCCGTTTCTCCCTGTTTCTGGAAATAGAATGTATATATTAGATCATCGTTGCAGCCATGATAGCCTTCTGTGCGTGAAGACGATTTTCCGCCTGATCAAAAATAACCGAGTTCGCGCCGTCGATGACGCCTTCGCTGACTTCCTCGCCGCGATGCGCAGGCAGGCAGTGCATGAACAAATAGTCCGGCTTCGCATATTGCACAAGCGCTTCATTCACTTGATAGTTCTTGAAAGCAAGCTCCCGCTCCTTCTGCTCCGCTTCAAAGCCCATGCTCGCCCATACGTCCGTGTAGACGATATCGGCATTCTCGATCGCTTCGCGCGGATCCGCCGTCACTAACAAGCTGCCGCCTGTTTGAGCCGCATTATCCTTAGACGCCTGGATCACATGCGCGTCCGGCATGTAGCCTTCAGGGGAGGACACTGCAAAATGCATGCCCAGCTTGCTGGCGCCCATCATCAGGGAGTGCACCATATTGTTGCCGTCTCCGATGTAAGCGACCTTGAGGCCTTTCAAGCGGCCTTTTTTCTCCAGAACGGTCTGGTAATCCGCCATAACCTGACACGGATGCGCATGATCGGTCAAACCGTTGATAACCGGCACCGTCGCGCCTCTGGCCAGATCAATCACTTTGCGGTGCTCATAGGTGCGGATCATGATGCCGTCGAGGTAACGGGACAGCGTCTGCGCTGTATCCCATACCGTTTCGCCGCGTCCAAGCTGGATGTCATTCTTGCTCAAAAAGAGCGCCTGACCGCCGAGCTGGTACATGCCGACTTCAAAGGATACGCGTGTGCGTGTCGAGGACTTTTCGAAAATCATCCCCAGCGTCTTGCCTTCGAGAACCCGGTGCGGCTCGCCCGCTTTCTGCTTCCGTTTAAGCTCAATCGCGTATTGGATCAAATATTCAATTTCTTCTGCCGTATAATCCGCCAATGCAAGGAAATCCTTGCCCTTCAACTGGGTAACCAGTTCTTCTTGTAGGGTACTGTTCATTTCATCCTACCTTTCTTATGCCGTTGTGGAGGCTGCCGCCTTCTGAGCCAGCACCGCACATACCACGTCCAAGCCCTGATCAAAATCTTCCTTCGAAATCGTCAATGCCGGTACGATCCGGATGACGTTCGGCCCTGCCGGAATGACCAGCACGCCTTGTTTATGGATTTCGCTGATGATCTCACCAGCCGGTTGTGTACATTCAATACCGATTAAAAGTCCAACGCCCCGCACCTTCGCAACAAGCGGGTTGCCTGCCAGTTTGCTCTCCAGCTTCTCAACCGCGTAACCGCCCAGCTCAGCGGCACGCTGCGGCAGCTTCTCGCCAACCACGGTTTCAACCGCAGCAATCGCTGCAGCTGTCGCAATCGGTGTTCCGCCGAACGTGGAGCCATGGCTGCCTGCGTTGAAGCCTTCGCGGAGATGCTCTTTGCCCAGCATCGCACCGATCGGGAACCCTGCGCCAAGACCTTTGGCCAACGTGAAAATATCCGGTTCAATACCATAGTGCTCATAGGCGAAAAGCTTACCTGTACGGCCGATGCCCGTTTGGATCTCATCGACGATCAAGAGCAGGTTCTCCTGCTTGCACAGCTCAGCGATCTGCTTCACAAAAGCTGCATCCGCCGGCAGCACGCCACCTTCGCCCTGCACCATTTCCAGCATAATCGCGCACGTCTTGTCGCTAACTAATTGACGAACCGCTTCAAAATCGTTATACGGCGCATATTTGAAACCTTCTGGAAGCGGATGGAATCCTTCCTTCACTTTATCCTGCCCTGTCGCAGTCAAAGTAGCCAGCGTCCGCCCATGGAAGGACATGTTAAACGTGATAATCTCATACCGCCCGTTTCCGAGCACTTTCTGGGAATAGCGGCGAGCCAGCTTAATAGCCGCTTCATTCGCTTCCGCCCCTGTCGAGCAGAAAAACACTGCGTCTGCACAGCTGTTGTCCGTCAACAGCTTCGCCAGCTTCTCCTGGTTCGGAATGTGGAACAAATTGCTCACATGCCACAATGTGTTAAGCTGCTCGATCAGCTTCTCCTTCACTGCTTGCGGCGCGTGCCCGAGATTCGTTACCGCAATGCCGCTCATCAAGTCGATGTATTCCTTCCCTGTGTCATCCCACAGTCGGCTGCCCTCACCCTTCACTAGCGTAATTGGAAATCTGGCGTAGGTTGGAAAGAGCGAGCTTTTCCCCGTTTCAGTCATGTCCATTCCCTCCTTTATGGTTATAAAAGCTTATTATCGAACAATGCGTGTTCCGATGCCCGTGCCTTTGAGTACTTTGCTCAGCACATTCGGTTCAGAGCCATTGACGATTACAACTTCCTGCACTTTACCCTGTATACATGCAATCGCAGCGCGCACCTTCGGGATCATACCGCCATAGATGACTCCGCTTGCGATCATTTCTTCAATTTCAGCCACGCTGACGACCGGCAGCACCTGCTTCACGCCGTCAACTTCCTTCATAATGCCAGGCACGTCGGTGACCACGATCATTTGTTCCACGCCCAAATGCGAAGCTACCGCCCCCGCAGCCGTATCTGCATTAATGTTGTAACGCTGCCCGCCATCGGCACCCAGGCCGACCGGCGCGATGACCGGGATGTAGCCCATGCTGACGATGCCCTGAATGAGCTCTGCGTTCACCTTGGTGACATCGCCGACCAGGCCGACTTCGTGCGCGTTGCTGACCGGCTGCGCCTCAATAAGATGCCCGTCGACGCCGGACAAACCGAGCGCCGCTGCGCCGGTCAGCTGGATGCGCCGCACGATCTCTTTATTGATTTGGCCGGATAGCACCATCTCCACGACATCGAGCACCGCTTCATTCGTTTTGCGAAGCCCATTTACAAACTCAGTCTCAATGCCGAGCTTATTCAACGTATCCGAGATCGCCGGTCCGCCGCCATGGACGATAACCGTCACGATCCCTTCGTCTTGCAGCTGACGCATATCCTCAAAGAAGCTGCCAGGCAGTGCCGCCAAGGTGCTTCCGCCGCATTTCATCACAAAGCAATTGTTCTTCACTGCGTTCGTTCCCCTTTGCTTTTGCTTCCTTAAGTCCGGTAAGCCGCATTAATTCTTACGTAGTCGTATGTCAAGTCACAGCCCCAGCCCGTCGCTTTGCCTGTGCCCATATTTAAATTTACATGAATTTGAATCGTATCGGTTTTCAAATAGACGAGTGCCGCTTCCTCATCGAACTTCACAGGGCGGGATTGCTCCAACACGACAATATCACCCAGGCGGATATCGACCGTATTCACATTCACCGGTTGCCCCGAGTAGCCGACAGCTGCAATAATCCGGCCCCAGTTGGCGTCAGCGCCGTATACGGCCGACTTCACCAGGCTCGATCCGATGATTGACTTCACGATTTTGCGTGCCGCTTCATCGCTCTCCGCACCGATCACCGTCGTCTCAATCAGCTTCGTCGCCCCTTCGCCGTCGCGCGCGATCGCTTTGGCCAAATATTCGCCAACATACTGCACGCCTGCAGCGAAAGCTTCCCAATCCGGATGATCCGGCGTCAACGCCTCGTTCTCCGCCAATCCGCTCGCCATGATGACAACCATGTCGTTCGTGCTTGTGTCACCGTCAACGGTAATCATGTTGAACGTATTGTCGGTGATCCGGTTCAGCAGCAGCTGCAGATACTGGCTCTCGATGTTGGCGTCTGTCGTCATAAAGCCCAGCATCGTCGCCATGTTCGGATGAATCATGCCTGAACCTTTGGCTGCGCCGGCAATGTGAATCTCCTTGCCGCCGACAACAACGCGGACGCACGTCATCTTCTGCACGAGGTCTGTCGTCAGGATCGCCTGGCAGAAGTCATCGCCGCCGTCCTGCTTCACCCGCTGCGGCAGCTGCTCGATGCCGCTCAGCACCTTGCCCATCGGCAGAAGCTCGCCGATGACGCCTGTGCTCGTCACGCCAACGTGATGCTCCGCTACGCCAAGCGCCTCAGCCGCTGCGGCGCGCATCGCGCGCGCGTCGTCCTCGCCCTGCTGGCCCGTGCACGCGTTGGCGTTGCCGCTGTTGACGATCATCGCCTGCAGCTTGCCGTCCTGGGCGATGCTCTCTTGCGTCACGTGCAGAGGTGCCGCCTGGAACGCGTTCAGCGTATAGACGCCCGCCGCTGCCGCCGGCACATCACACACGATTGCGCCTAGATCGTGGCGCTCTGTTTTCTTCAAGCCGCAGTGCAGACCGCCTGCGCGGAAGCCTTTTGGCGTCGTAACTGTGCCCTCAGGCACGACTGTGAATTGATTTTGACCTGACATGTTCGACCTTCGCCCTCCGTTATGGATACACTGGCGCGAACAACAGCCCTGTCGTTTCGTCCCAGCCCATCATTAAGTTCAAATTCTGAATCGCTTGCCCTGCTGCGCCTTTAACCACATTATCAATCACCGATACGATCGTGACTCGGCCCGTACGCTCATCGACGGCAAAACCGATATCACAGTAATTCGATCCGGATACCTCTTTCGTCGCCGGCAGCTTACCGCTGTTGCGCACACGTACGAACTTGCGGCCTTCATAGAATTGACGGTACAATGCCGTGAAGTCTTCCGTGGAATGCTCGCCGATTACCGTTGCATACATCGTCGACATAATACCCCGAGTCATCGGCACCAAATGCGTCGTGAACGTCGTCACAACCGGCTTACCTGCAACACGGCTCAGTGCTTGCTCGATTTCCGGAATATGTTGATGCTTATTCACTTTATAAGCGGAAAAGTTCTCATTAACCTCTGCGTAATGTGTACCCAGACCTACACCGCGACCTGCTCCGGAGACACCGGATTTAGCGTCGATAATGATGGTGGACGGATCGATCCATCCGGCTTGAACCGCTGGAATAAGGCCCAGCAAAGTGGCTGTTGGGTAGCAGCCCGGATTCGCGATCAACTCGGAACCTTTGACTTCATCTCCGAACACTTCCGCAAGCCCGTATACAGCCTGCTCCAGCGCAGCCTCAGGAGCCGCTGTGCGCTTATACCATTTCTCGTAATCCGCACTGGATTTCAATCGCAAATCGCCGGAAATATCAATCACCTTCAGCCCGGCTGCAAGCAGCTTAGGCGAAAGCTCCGCACTTACACCTGCCGGTGTCGCCAAGAAAACGACATCCGCTTTGCCGGCGATCAGTTCGACGTTCAACTCGTCGAGAATATCCACAACAACTTCCTGTAAATGAGGAAAATGGTCCGCCAGCGGCGTCCCTGCACTAGATGTGGAGATCACAGATGTAATCTGTACGTATGGATGTGCTTGCAACAAACGAATAACTTCTGCGCCGCCGTACCCGGTGGCCCCAATAATAGCCGCTCTAACCGCATTGCTCATATGATTTCCCCCAGACGTCCCAAAAATATATGTATTATTATACATTCGTATACATAATAATTCAATGAATTTTTTTGACCATTTTTACGCACTCAAAGGCTTGCTGCATAAGGCTTTTTCAAAGTTTTAAAAGATTGTCACATTTTTTGTTTTTGACGCTTTTTTAGACGTCTAAGCGATCAATTATGCAATCAAATGAAGACAATCGTTGTCCGATAGTTATATTATCCCAAATATAAACGGAATCAGGCAACTTTTGTTTTAGACCCAAATAAAAAGACGTACATCTGTACGTCTTTCCGTTTACGAGCAACACAACCTAAGCATGCCTTTTAAACCCTTCTCCCAGCACTTCATTCGTTTCGCTCAAAATGACAAAAGCATGCGGGTCCACAGCACGCACCAGCGACTTCAAGCGCGTCACCTCGTTCTGCTTCACGACCACCATCATAATCGTCCTGGACTCGCCGGTAAAACCGCCGGCGCCGCCCCATTCCGTCAGCCCACGGTCGAGATCGTGCAGAATCACCCTGCGCAGCTCTTCCGTATGGTCCGAGATGATAAACGCCACTTTGGCATCGTTCAAACCGAGCTGTACGACATCTATCGTCTTTTTTGTCACAAATAGCCCAATCAAGGCATAGAGCGCGGTTTCCGGCGTAAATACCAGTGCAGAACCTATAATCACGACACCGTCGAAAATGGCCACACAAATGCCAAAGCTCATGCCTGTGAATTTATGTAAAATCTGTGCAGCCAAGCCTAAGCCTCCCGTGGAACCACGTCCGCGGAAAACAATGCCTAAACCAAGCCCGACGCCCATCCCCCCATATACCGATGCTAACAGCGGGTTGTGTGTAGGCGTCCCTATATCGGAGGTGAGCAGCACGCACAGCGGGTAAATCACAGAGCCCACTGCGGCTTTAATACCGAATTGACCGCCTAGCAGCCATAAGGCCAGCAGAAAGATCGGAATATTCAACGACCACTGGATAATCGCCGGATTCACTCCGCTGAGATGCTGCACAATCGTCGACACCCCCGCCACGCCGCCGCTGGCAATCTGATTCGGGTTTAAAAAAGCATTGAAGCTGGCCGCCATAACCAAAGATCCGATGAATAGCAGTATATATTCCAGCACCGTATGTGCGGGACTTCCAAGTGTGACACGCGGTTCTTTTCTGGGCACGCTCGTCCTTCTCCTCTCACAAAAAATCCTACACCATAAGGTGTAGGATGATCGTCTTTCCCAGCCTGTATGCGACTGTCGCATAACGGTTCTTATTACTGCTCTTCCGGCTTGCGAATTTGCAAGCGGAGATACGCATCGATGAACATATCCAGATCCCCGTCCATGACAGCGCCGACGTTACCGCTCTCCGCCGATGTCCGGTGATCCTTGACCATGCTGTAAGGATGAAACACATAAGAGCGAATCTGGCTGCCCCATGCAATATCGGATTGTTCACCGCGGATTTCGGCCAGTTGCTTTTCCTGCTCTTCGATTTTCTTCTCGTAGAGCTTAGAACGAAGCATCTTCATCGCTTTCTCACGGTTCTTGATCTGCGAGCGCTCTTGCTGGCAGCTGACCACAACGCCTGTCGGTATATGCGTAATCCGCACTGCAGAGTCAGTCGTATTAATGTGCTGACCGCCGGCGCCGCTCGCGCGATACGTATCGATCTTCAGATCCTCTGTACGGATCTCAATCTCCGTATCGTCTTCAATCTCCGGCATCACGTCGCACGATACGAAGGACGTATGGCGACGGCCGGAGGCATCGAATGGCGAGATGCGGACGAGCCGATGCACGCCTTTCTCCGCCTTCAAATAACCGTAGGCGTTGAAGCCCTTGATCATTAGCGTGACACTCTTCACACCAGCTTCATCGCCCGGCAGATAGTCGAGAACCTCGACTTTGAAGTCACGCTTCTCCGCCCAACGGCGGTACATGCGCAGCAGCATCTCCGCCCAGTCCTGCGACTCGGTGCCGCCGGCGCCCGGGTGCAGCTCCAGAATGGCGTTCAGCCGGTCATATGGCTGGCTGAGCAGCAGCTGGAGCTCGAACGCTTCCAGCTTCTTCACCAAGGCCGAGATGCCGCCGGCAATCTCGGCAGCGAGACCAGCGTCGCTCTCCTCCTCCTCAAGCTCGACCAACACCAGCAGGTCGTCGTACTCGGTGGAGAAAGCTTGGAACTGATCCACAACGCTCTTGATCCCGTTGAGGTCGGCAATCGTCTTCTGGGCCTTTTCGTTATCATCCCAGAAATCCGGCGCCGACATCTTTTCTTCATAATCACCAATCGCTTCGAGCTTATGATCTAAGTCAAAGAGACCCCCGTAATTCAGTTAGTCGCTTTGCTGTCTCTCTTAGGTCTTGCTTTACTTCTGGTTCCAGCATGTCTTACACCTCATTTATCTCGTTGAGCTGATATCAGCGCCCTGGGGAGCTGTATGGCTTTGGTTTAACTGCCTAGTCCATGGCACTGTTTGAACTTCTTACCGCTTCCGCATGGGCATGGATCGTTGCGTCCGATCCGCTCCTCATCGCGCACGACCGGTTTCTTACCGCCCGCTTCGTTCTTCGGATCCACGGCTTGGCCTTCTGCTACGGCTTGGCGCTCCAGATTGCTTTGTACATGGGCTTTCATAATGTACATCGCCACTTCTTCACGGATGTTCTCAATCATCTCCTGGAACATTTCGAAGCCTTCGAATTGATATTCGCGAAGCGGATCTGTACCGCCGTAGGCACGAAGATGAATACCTTGGCGAAGCTGATCCATCGCATCGATGTGATCCATCCATTTGCTGTCAACCGCGCGAAGCGCAACGACTTTCTCGAATTCGCGCATGAATTCTGCGCCGATTTCTTCTTCGCGCTCGTCGTAGCGTTTCTTCACAAGGGCTTGGATGTGCTCGATAATCTCTTCTTGTTCCTTACCCCAAATGTCTTGATCCGTGATGTGCGACTCTTCGTTCAACAGGTTGTTGTTGACGAAGTTAGCCACTTCCGTCAGTTCCCACTCTTCCGGAATCGTCTCTTCCGGACAATGAACTTTCACGACGCGCTCGATAACTGCATTGATCATATCCTCGACGATCACGCGGATATTCTCGGACTCCAGCAGCTCGCGGCGTTGTTTGTAAATAATCTCACGCTGCTGATTCATCACATCGTCATATTGCAAGACGACTTTACGCACGTCAAAGTTGTTGCCTTCTACGCGCTTCTGAGCCGATTCCACAGCACGCGTAATCAGTTTGCTCTCAATCGGCTGGTCTTCTTCCATACCGAGACGGTCCATCATGGCCATAATATTTTCGGCGCCAAAACGCTTCATCAACTCGTCTTCAAGAGATAAGTAGAATTGCGAAGATCCCGGGTCTCCTTGACGTCCTGCACGGCCGCGCAGCTGGTTATCGATCCGCCGGCTCTCGTGACGTTCCGTTCCTATAATATGCAAGCCGCCATTGTCATGTACGCCTTCGCCCAGCATAATATCCGTACCGCGTCCCGCCATGTTCGTCGCAATCGTTACGGCGCCAGGTTGACCTGCACGCGATACGATTTCTGCTTCCTCAGCATGGTACTTCGCATTCAGCACCTGGTGCTTGATGCCTTTACGTTTGAGCATCTCGGATAAACGCTCGGAGTTCTCGATAGACACCGTACCAACCAGAACCGGCTGGTTCTTCTTGTGCCGCTCGACAATTTCCTCGACCGCGGCTCTGAACTTGCCGTTCTCTGATTTGTAGACGATGTCCGCCATATCTTTACGAATCATCGGGCGGTTCGTCGGAACGACGATAACTTCCAACCCGTAAATTTTCTTCAATTCTTCTTCTTCCGTTTTCGCCGTACCGGTCATGCCCGAAAGCTTGCGGTACATCCGGAAGTAGTTCTGGAACGTAATCGTCGCCAGCGTCATGCTCTCATTTTGCACTTGCAGCTGCTCTTTGGCCTCGATCGCTTGGTGTAAACCATCGCTGTAGCGGCGGCCTGTCATGATCCGACCTGTAAATTCATCAACGATCATGACTTCATCTTCTTGCACGACATAATCCACATCGCGTCTCATAATGTAACGTGCTTTCAGTCCTTGAGTGACATGATGATTGATGTTCACATTTTGATGATCGAATAAGTTCTCAATGCCAAACGCGCGCTCTGCCTTCGCCACGCCATCTTCTGTGAGTGCAATGGAGCGGACTTTAATATCAACGGTATAGTCCTCTTCTGCCTTCAGCGTAGACACAAAGCGGTCAGCCGAATAATACAAGTCTGTCGACTTAGCTGCTTGTCCGGAAATAATCAGCGGCGTTCTCGCTTCATCCACCAGAATGGAGTCCACCTCGTCTATAACGGCAAAATAAAGCGGACGCTGGACCATCTGCTCCTTGTACAACACCATGTTATCGCGCAGATAGTCAAAGCCGTATTCGTTATTCGTTCCATACGTAATATCACAAGCGTAAGCCGCTTGCTTCTCTTCATGGGACAAATTGTGCAAATTCACGCCTACCGTGAGGCCGAGGAATTGATAAATCTGGCCCATCTCCGCGCTGTCGCGTTGCGCCAAGTAGTCGTTGACAGTTACCACGTGTACGCCTTTGCCAAGCAATGCGTTCAAATAGACAGGAAGCGTTCCGACTAGCGTCTTCCCTTCCCCTGTTCTCATCTCCGCGATACGGCCCTCGTGGAGCACCATACCCCCAATAAGCTGAACGTCGTAATGACGTTTGCCCAATACCCGCTTCGCCCCTTCACGCACAACGGCAAAGGCTTCCGGCAGCAAATCATCCAGTTCCTCGCCTTGCTCCAGGCGGCTTCTGAACTCCACTGTCTTGCCGCGGAGCTCTTCATCTGATAACGGTTGAATGCTGGATTCGAGCTCATTGATCAGATCAACAGCTTTCAGCATTCTCTTAACTTCCCGATCATTGGAATCACCAAAAATTTTCTTCACTAGTCCTAGCATCGGTGAACCCCTTTCCCTTGCATTCGTATCCTTAAATTGTATCAGTTTGGCGGTCTTGCCGCAAGAAACGCTCAAGTCACTCCTCTTTTATACGTATAATTTGCGGCTATGTTGCACAAAGTTAACGTTACTGTCTGTTACTTTAGTATTGAATCGTTTCCCGAAATGCATGCATGAAAAAAGCTTGATCCGGCCGAAGCCGAACCAAGCTTATCTTTACCTATATACAAGTGGACCACCTTGCCGGTTACATCGCCGGCTCAATCAGACCGTATTTGCCATCGTCACGTCGATACACGACATTCACTTGATCGGTGTCCATATTGGAGAACACGAAGAAGTTATGGCCTACCAAGTTCATCTGAAGAATCGCTTCCTCCACATCCATCGGTTTCAATGTGAAGCGTTTATTACGAACGAGTTCGAAATCTTCCTCTTCTTCCATGTACATGGTTGCTGCCGTTTCCATCTTGAACAGATCGCGCTTTCCACCTTGTAAACGAATTTGACGATTAGTCTTCGTCTTATGTTTACGAATTTGGCGTTCTAACTTGTCCACTACTAAATCAATAGACGCGTACATGTCGTTATTACGTTCTTCTGCACGGAGCAGCGCGCCTGCCAGCGGGATGCTGACTTCAATAGCTTGCATACCCTTAACCACGCTTAACTTCACATGTACATCCGATGTTAGGGGGGATTCAAAATACCTCTCAAGTCTGTTCAGCTTCTTCTCAACGTAATCCCTGAGTGCCTCAGTTACTTCAAGGTGTTCTCCACGAATGTTAATCTCCATGTTCAACATCTCCCTTCACACTTCTATTATACTACATTCATAGCCCATCTTCAAAATTCCTTTATATTTCAACCTATGAAATTAAACGTAAAAAAACACCCTGAAAATTCCAGGGTGCATACATCCGTATATTCAAGCGGCTATTTGGCCGAATGATTATAGTTTGCTCACATTGGCTGCTTGTGGGCCACGTGCGCCTTCCACGATATCAAACGATACTGCTTGGCCTTCTTCTAGAGTCTTGAAGCCTTCTGTCTGGATGGCTGAAAAATGTACGAATACATCCCCACCGTCTTCGCGCTCGATGAAACCATAACCCTTCTCTGCGTTAAACCATTTCACTTTACCTTGCATGCCGTACACATTCCCTTCATAATCAAATAAGTTCACAAAATGTAAGCCCTTACTTTTTGACTATAACACCCATATGCTTGGCCTGTCAATTTATTCAAGGGAATATTTTTAAATTTTTTGAAAATTTAGGTATACACATCCCGTGGATAAGTGCACATTTTGTAGAACCCTGTCGGATCAGCATCTTTACAACTTATTCACAAAGTTATTCACAGATTTATACACATTATCCACAGGCGGGTGTTGACTAATGCTCAAGGTATGATATGAATATCCACATGTGGAAACTATCCCTCTATGCTGTAATACCCTATAACTTTATTCACAGCATTCACAACATCTTCTACATCCAAATCCGTCATTGCCGGAAACAAAGGAAGTGAAATAATGCCTTCGTACAAGTTTTCTGCATGCGGTGCAATCCCCTTTGTATACCCCAGTCTTTTATAATAAGGATGGTAATGGACCGGCAGATAATGAACATTTACACCGATGTTCTCTTTGCGCAACGCATCGAACACCTCTTTACGCCCGCATTTCAGTTGACTCAACTTAAGTTGAATCACATATAAATGCCAACTGGACTCACGATCAAAATTTTGGTGTGGAGTTATCAAGGCATTATTATTTTTGAAAGCATCGTTATATTGCTCTGCAAGCTTCCTTCTTTTCGTTACAAACTTATCTATCTTGCTTAATTGTGAAGAACCTAGAGCCGCTTGAATATCCGTTATCCGATAATTATATCCCAACTCGTGCATTTCATAATACCAATCACCCTCATTCGTGCACTCCAACAGTTCTTTATCTCGAGTAATGCCGTGGCTTCGGAAAAGTAATAGCTTCTCATAATACTCCTCCGAATTGGTCGTTATCACGCCGCCCTCGCCTGTCGTCACATGTTTCACTGGATGGAAGCTAAACATTGTCAAATGTGCAATATTACCTACTTTGCGCCCTTTATACTCAGCACCGAGTGAGTGAGCAGCGTCTTCGATTACTACAATGTTTCGTTCACTTGCTAACTCCATAATTTCATTTAAATCGGTTGGTTGACCTGTAAAATCTACTGGAATAATAGCTTTTGTTTTATCTGTTATTAATGCACGAATTTCTTTAGGATCGATATTGTAAGTGTCAGGTTGGATATCAGCGAAAACAACTTTCCCCCCGCAATAACGAACACAATTAGCGCTCGCCGCGAATGTCATAGGGGTAGTAATCACTTCATCTCCCTCACCTATATCAGCAGCGAAGCAAGCTCCATGAAGTGCAGCTGTGCCGTTTGAGAAAGCAACTGCATAGTTAGCTCCGACGTATTGAGCTACCGCTTCTTCAAACTCTTTGATTTTTGGCCCCTGCGTCAAAAAAGGGGACTGAAGCGTTTGAATAACCGCTTCAACATCTGTCTGGTCGATCCACTGCCTTCCATAAGGCAATAATGTATCACGAGTGGCTTCCCCGCCAAAAATGGCCAACTGACTGTATAAAGTGTTTTTCAAACAACCCACCTCCGGTAGTATAAAACAGGCTGAAATGCAGTTCTACGACCGCACATCAGCCAAGTGACAAGTTTCTATAAAATCGTCTTGATCCATTCTTCCGTCAATTTTAAACCTTGTTGAAGTGAAGTCTTCGGTTCCCAGCTAAGCAATTGCTTAGCTTTAGAAGAGTTACATAGCAGCTTCTGGATCTCACTCTGAGGGTGAATATGCTCTACATGTTTAATTCTACTCTCGTCTTCAATAACGAGCTTAGCAAGATCATTCACTGAAATATCGTAACCAAGCCCCGCATTCACGATATGTCCGTCAACTTTATTAGAATAACCGGCTTCAACGACAAACCGGGCACAATCATCCACATACAAGAGATCTCTTGTTTGAGTTCCCTCTCCATATATATTTAATGTCTCTCCTGTAAGCTTCTTCTTGATGAAAATGGCAACAACGCCACCTTCACCACCAAACTTCTGGAATGGTCCGTAGGTGTTAAAAGGGCGCACAACCACAACTGGCAAATCGTAAGCATGAAAATAAGACAACACCATATTCTCTGCAGCTATTTTAGCTCCTGCGTATGGTGAAGCAGGTTTAGTAGGATGTGCTTCCGTGATTCCTGCCTCATCTATACACTTATCATAGACCATGCAAGTACTCATAAATACTATTTTAACCCGATGCTTGCGACATTGTTCCAGTACATAGAAAGTACCTAAAGTATCATTATTAAAAGTCGTACGAGGATCATCAATGGAGTCTTGCACATTTATACTTGCCCCAAGATGGTAACAGATTTCAAAATGATTTTTGAAGAGATGCGTTAATAACTCTTCATCCTTAATATCGCCTTTTACAAATTGTTGAAAACCAGGATGCTCTTTAAATTCCGCGATATTGGATTCCTCACCGTTTGACAAGTCATCCAATACCCATACGTTATGACCATCGTCCAACAATCTTTTTACAACCCATCGACCAATAAAACCCGCTCCACCCGTCACCAGAACTTTCACAATTATCTTCCTTTCTTGGTTACAAAATCATGTCCAGCGTTACCGCTGTTCCTTGTGAAATATCTTTGTTCACTGTCTTTCCTAGAAGCATATCTAAATATTTTGGCGGAAGTCCAAAACCTGGCCGAATCACTCGCAAATTTTCCTTAGTAAAAGTTTCGCCTGCTTTAATATCTTTAACTGCGTACAAAGAACGACGGAATTTCAACGAGTTCTTTTCTTGCTCACTGACGCCATAGGAGATTGCACCCATGCCTTGCCACGCACGCTTCGTCTCTTCAACCAGACTACTCATTTCATGAGGCTCCAAAGAAAAAGCACTATCTACACCACCATCTGCACGACTTAGTGTAAAATGCTTTTCAATAACTGTCGCACCTAACGCAACACTTGCAACTGCCACACCAACACCAAGCGTATGATCCGATAACCCTACCTGGACATTAAATAGTTGCTGCATATGTGGAATCGTTTTAATATTTGAATTCTCCGGGGTAGCCGGATAGGAACTTGTACATTTAAGTAAAACAAGATCTTGGCAGCCAGCGTTACGAACGGTCCATACTAATTCATCTAATTCCGATATACTAGCCATACCTGTTGAGGCTATGATTGGCTTACCTGTCGAAGCCACTTTCCGAAGCAAAGGAATGTCTGTATTCTCAAAGGATGCTATTTTATAGCATGGCACATTCAAAGATTCCAAGAAATCTACAGCCGTTTCATCAAATGGTGTGCTAAAACCAATCATTCCTAACTGTTTGCACCGGTCAAAAATCGCTTTATGCCATTCCCAAGGTGTGTAAGCTTGTTTATATAAATCATAGAGCGACTGCCCTTTCCACAGGCTTTCAGCATCTCTAATTACAAACTCATCTTGATCAGACTGAATCGTCATCGTATCTGCTGTATAGGTTTGAATTTTTAGCGCGTGGGCACCGGCTTGTGCAGCAGCTTCAACAATTTCAAGAGCTCGCTCTAAGGACTGGTTATGATTCCCTGACATTTCTGCAATGATAAAGGGAGGATGATCAGATCCAACTTTTACGGTATCGATGATGATTTCATATTTTTGCATTTTAAATATCCTCGCGTCTTATGAAAAAGTTTGGGCAAATATTAGTATAATAGATTAAGTAGTCTTTGCTTCTCGGTATCCCAATTGTTAAAGAATTTAGCAAACAGCACAATGTCTTGATAGCCATTAGGCTTTAGTATATGTTGAGATAAACAGCCTTCCTGAACAAAACCTAATTTTCTATGAAACCGGAGGCTGGCCTCGTTAAACGCAAACACTTCAGCACTTATTTTCCTAATATGTAAATGTTCAAACGCTTGCACTAGTCCAAGAATACCTAGCGCAGTACCACTGCCTCGCGGAGCGGTCGTATCTCCTATATAGAATCCCCAACTGCACTTATCATGCACCCTGTCAATACTTGTAAAATTAACTATACCAATCGGTTTATCCTTAAATTCAATTACGAAGTATGCAGTGGTATCACTATTCTGAATGCGCGAAAACCATGCACAGTGATTTTCCCAACTGATTAATTCTTCGGAGTACATATTAATTCGAATTCGTTCTGAATTACGCCAGTTCAATACCAATCTTAGATCATTCTCTGCAAGAGGACGAAGTTCATACTTTTCTATGGGATGCATATTCAAACCCCCGCGATCGTTTAACCTAAACTTAATTCCATGAGAATCTTGGCTAACTTACTAGAGCCACCATTTCCACTGTCCCCCATAAGCTCTATACAAGCTTCGCTCATTTTCCTCAGCTGGTCAGGGTTACGAAGTATCCTGTTTATCGCTTCGGCCAAAGTTTGTGGCGCTATTTGCTTGCAATCCCCTAAGTAGTGAATCGCACCTGTTCTAGAAACCGCTGTTGTTACTTCAACTTGATTCTCCGCAACCGTTACGACTATAGCTGGTAAACCAACTGCACATCTCTCCCAAGTGGTGGTTCCACCCGCTCCGATAGCTAAGTCAGCCCGATTCATTAAATCAGCCATGTAATTAATCTGGCAATGATATTGCACGTTTTGCATTTCTGAACATGCTAATTCAAGATTTTTTTTATTGGGGTTGGAGTTGCCGACAACCACATCAGCGGTCAAATCATGATCATGCAGCAACTTGATTGCATCCAAAGCTTTCGAAGTCTCATCACTTGCATCACTACCACCAAAAAAGATTAGAAGGCGTTGAACTTCTCCGCCCCTGATCCTGACTTTATCTCGACTCCTTACAAATTCCTCTCTCAATAAAGCATATCCTGGCCCCAATAATTGCAAACAATGTTTTGGCAAAAGATCGTTATAACGTATGGGCATATCGTCATATAGGTTCTGATCAAGCAAAATATCACAATTATGCTTACGGTTCGCAAGATCATCAATAACCATTATTGTCTTAACGCAGTCACGTAATGAGCTCTCCCACACTGCATCAAGCGCATAATGATCTACAATCAGAACATCAATGTCATTATTTTTCAAGATCCCTTTTGTTTGAAAAGCGTCAATATACCACTGGACTCCAAGCCACTGATTATAAGGGTTGTCTCTGGAAAGCTTCAAACTCTCCATTCCAATGAGTGGCAGCCTGTGAACGGTGAATTGTTGAGAAATGAGATCACACAGATTCCCTTGCAATTCACGACAAATAAATTGTACAGTTACCCCTAATTTTCGTAACGTATGAGCTAACGTCATGCACCTCATCACATGTCCTGACCCAATCTGTAATGAGGCATCTACTCGAAAAGCTACATGCATTGCATCAAACCCTTATCGTTATTTAAAAAGAAAGAAAAGCCCATAAACTGGGCTTATATTTTTTTATCTACAAGAATACCGATGTATTCATGGAATTCAGCAATGGCATCCATAACTTTCTTGGGAGGCATTTCCTTCACAACTTCGTTCGAATCATCGCTAATGACTTGAACGTAATACTTGTTAAGTTTATCATGAAGTACAAATTTCAAGTGTGAGTTCTTGGATGCCAGCCATTTATTAAGATTTTCAAGCTCATTTTTCACTTCTTCTTTAGAATAATCTTTTTCCTGCTTTTTATCCGACGCGGGCTTAGGATCATCAATGGACTTCACAGCCGGTTTGTCAGAACTTAGTGCAACATCTTTATTTCCTTGAAATAAGTTATCATTCGTCGCTAGTACTTCCATCATGAATACCTCCCTTCCGCCTTATTGCTTTTTATCAAGAAACGCGCCGTATGGTGCTTGTCTCAAATATGATTGATATTGCGTCGACACTTTTCTTGCACCTCGAGCGTTAGCTAGTTGCCTCTTCAAATCATTGGCAGTTGCCTCGATTAGTGAATACAATTCATCTTCAACGTTGTGCCATGCTTCATAAAGAGGGAGAAATTGACTCTTATCTTTAATTCCATCTAAATGCTCTTTCAATTGGTTCAATAAAAGTTCACGACCCTTAAAGAAATCATCGAAGTTGATAGCGAATGTATTCGCCTTAAGATCTTCTTTGAGTTTATAAAGCATTTGTCGCGTTGTTACTGTCAACTGCACAAATAAGGCTTCAATTTGCTTCACGCTGCAGCCTCCTATTTTTTTTGACTGCGTGCAATGACCATAGCTTGCTTCCAAGTATCACGGAACTCCGTAAAAAAGCCTTCTATTTCGTCTAAAATTGCAACATCCTTCGCAACATTAGCCTCAACCAATCTTCTTTTGAAAAACTCATATAGCGGAAGCATCTGCTCTGCAATCGGATATGACCGATCCAAGGTAATAATTAACTCATTGACAATGTCTTGTGCACGAATATTGAATTGATGAGCATTATTAAAATCTTTTTCCTCGATGGCCTGTTTAGCACGTTTGATAAACTTTATCGCTCCATTATAGAGCATCAAAGTTAAGTCTTCCCGCGGCGCTGTCTCGACTGAATTTTGTTTATACATATTAACCGCTGTATTTGCCATATTATCCTCCAGTTATTTATTTTAGTAAACTCGAAAGATACGAGCCTTGTTTATTCAAATTGTCTAATGCCGTTTCCATATTCGTGAAGTTCGAGTACAATTGCTGCTCATAATCGTTCAATGTTGCTTCTTGTTCACTGATTCGTGTTGCATAATCATCAATTTGAATGTTCAAATAACTTTTTTGAGGTACGATCTGCGTCTTTTCTGTAAGTTGGCTAACAATTTGGGATTTTAATGTGCTGTAGAGTTGAGTACCGATCCCTGCATCTGGTCCTGGTCGACCATTCGCACTTTGCGTTCCTGTTGCCGTAAATAAAGCCACTACTTGATCAGGAGCATTCGTTAATGCTGTACGTAATTTATCTTCATCAATATAGATTTTACCATTCTCAAGGTAGGCCTGAGTGGATGAAGACCCTGTAGTAGGCGCCGTGGTAATACCAATTGAAGCCAAAGAGTTGTAAGGCGCTGGAAGCCCTGAAACGGCAGCAGATAAGTTCGATCGCATCGTATCCAAGCCGGCACTGATTATATCATCACTTTTCAATAATCCAGACATTGCCTTTTGATTCCAAATCGTAATATCCGAGTCCTTCATATCCTTCTTTTGGTCATCAGTAAGCGGTTGATAATCGCGATATTTCTCTTCTGAAATCTTGGCATTGGCCTTATCAATCAGCGTGTTATATTTATCAAAAACGCCTTTAATTGTATTAACGACAGAATCCACATCAAGATTGTTCGACGCATTGATTGTATATGGTGTTCCGGCGGGATCCGCTAGTAACGTAAAGTTAAAGCCGTTTAAAGTGAAACTGTTGCTTCCTACTGACACAGCAGGGTCCAATGGATTCGTACTATTAAATTTAACCTTTGCATCTTGACCAGGAATTAAACCAGTGTCTTTAACCCCTGCACCTACAAGTTTAAGATTTTCTAAATTTGTTGAAGATGTAGTCTCTACAACCTGGATTTTCGCCGCCGACCCCGTTTGACTGCTTACTAGCGTCATTTTGTCAGATAGTTGATCATAAACAGCTTTAACACCAGTCAAAGATGTTTGTTGGTTAATCTTAGATGCGACCGCAGCAACGCTATCACCGGCTGTTATATCTACTTGTTTGGTACCTAGCTGCCCTGTGACTTGTAAAGAACCTGCTTGTCCCGAAAATGCACCTATAGAAGCACTGCTACTAGTTGACGCGCTTTTAGCGATTTGATCTACTTCTAGGGTAAAGTTCCCAACGAGCGAATTGGCAGTAGGAGTAACTTGTACCTTCCCCGAGTCTGTATCCGACATTGTCGCTTTCTTCGTCATAAACGTAGATTGCAGAGTCAGTTTTTGCGCTTCATTCATGAAGCCTGACATATCGGTATTCATATCTCGATAGGCATCTCTCTGCCATGAAAGATAAGTCATTTTTTGTTTCATTTGATCAATCGGAACTCGCTTGGCCTGCATCATTTGAGAAACGAGTGTGTCGATATCTAGGCCCGAAGAACCTAATCCGGTAATTCTAGTCGTCATTATATGTCACCTCTCCCGAAAGTAAAAAATATCTTATTATTTATATCGGCAAGAACAGCTGTAAGATTTACTGTTTTTGTTGAATATGCATATTTAATGAGGCCCATTCCGGGTTATCTTTCATAAGATCAGCCGCTTGAGTCCAAGTGAAAATAGTATTAGGACGATAGAGATTTTCATAAATTCTATAAATTAATTCCCAATCCTCTTGTGTATCCAACGTCCAACGATAGTCGGGTATAAATCCATCATTTTCTACAGATTGACATATAAAATTATTCTCAGGATTGTATAAGTAAGGTGTTACATGCTCTTTCTCACTTAAAGCAGTTGCATTGCGATAGGCTATTTCCAAACTGCAATAAGTAAATATTTCAGTATCAAGGCCTCTAGGATAAGTTCGGTTCAACGTATTGCTTGTATAGTCAAACTCCGGTACCTGTGTATGTTTCTCTATAATTAAAGAGGACACCTCCGGGTCGATCAATGGACAATCAGACGTTATCCGTATCACTTGATCTGCTTTTACCAATGAGGCCGCTTCATAATAGCGAGATAATACATCCACCTCGCTGCCGCGATGCACCATCACCCCAAGTCTCTTCGCTTCATCAGCTACCGCATCGTCCAAAGTCCCTTTTGTTGTCGCAATAACAATTTCATGCACATTTCTGAACGATCGTGATCGTTCAACAACATGCGCAAGTACCGTCTTACCGAATAAGTTCTTCATCACTTTACCAGGTAGCCTCGTTGAGCCCATTCTTGCCTGAATGATTACAACATTTTTCATTATCTATGCCCCCTTAGATCAAGCTCTCTTCTGTAATCCATTGACGTAAAGTAGAGCGATCAATTGGCGCTTCTTCATGCGAGCTTACAGTTGAGGACTGCAACCTCTGCGCTTCTGGATAAAGAGACTCAACAGCTTGTTCCCGGAAAACTGATGGAATGATATACATGTTAGGTGTTTCCCATGCTATCAATGCCTCTTCGGCTGCCATTAGTTCCTCGTACCGTTTTTCTCCAGGGCGCAAACCAACTTCTTCACGGGCAATAGCATCGGAAATTGCATATTTCTTGCATACTTCCTCTATAACCACATCAGCCAGATCAGCAAGCAAAATTGTAGGCATCTTCAACACGAACACTTCTCCGCCCCTAGAAATCTCGTTTGCCTTCAACATTAACTCTATAGCTTCAGTAGGAGTCATCATATAGCGTGTCATCTTAAAATCAGTTACACTCACCATTCTCTTTTCGAGAATTTGTTTTTTAAAAAAAGGAATAACAGAACCCCTTGAACCCATTACATTACCGAATCGGACCGAGGCAAAAACCGTTTGTTTAGAGCCTTTCTGGTATTCCGCAGCTGAAATTAGTCTCTCCGCCATTAATTTAGAAGCACCGTATGTGTTCGTCGGCGAAATTGCTTTATCTGTCGAAGTAAACAGTACTTTTTTCACGCCCGTTTGTATGGCGGCCTGAATCATATTCTGGGTTCCAATGATATTGGTCTGAACTGCTTCGAACGGGTTATATTCGCAGAAAGGAACGTGTTTCATGGCAGCCAAATGGAAGACATAATCAATATCTTCCATCGCTCTGATTAACCGTTGAATATCTCTAACATCACCAATAAGAAAACGGAGCTTGTCTTTATGTTCCATAAAATTCATTTGCATTTCAAATTGCTTATGCTCATCGCGGCTCAAGATCCTAACTACCGCCGGGTTATCCTTCAAAATGCGCCGAACTAATTGTTGACCTAATGTACCTGTCCCACCAATGACAAGAATTTTCTTATTCGTATATTGCACGGTTTAATCCACACTCTCTTTCATACTTGTTAACCGCTGCCATAATCTACGTTGCGATTCAATATTCTTATGTGAGTTTTGCTCGATAAATCGTTGAAGGGATATGTTCTGAAAGCCTTGGATATAGGCTCCACCTTCTGTTGCATTATATAAGGGAACGTTGGAATCCTCGGCGATGCGTTCAAACCAACGCAAGTAACTTAATAAATTTCTAGAAGTTGCAATTGTACCCTGCCTATCATAACTAGGAACGCATTCGTCCCCAGATAGCATCTGGAATTCGATTCCTCTATGTGCACCAGGTACATGTGTTTGACCGTTCGTATAAGCTAAATCAAGGCCTACCCAACAAATAGGTGAGAAACCGAATAACTGGGCAAGTGAATACAAGCTCGTTGCAACGGATCCACCCGTCTCTATCAATGGATCCCCGGTACGAGCAACCTCTTGTTCTGCATGAGAATAACCTCGCTGAAACACAAGGTAGCTTGGCCCTTGATATTGTTTAAGCACCTCGAAATATAGCGTACTTAGTGCAAATAAAGGCACTTGATATGTTTCCAGCCCCACCAGTTGCTCTCGCATTGGGCTATTAGGATCTGTCATCATTACAAAATCAGGCCTGATTCCAGCCTCCACTAATGGTCGCCAAGCCGTTCCAACCGTAGCAATGAAGCAATGCTGATGAGATGACTTCAACTGCATCATATTTTTCTGCAGTGAAGGCCCTGCCGCTACCAGAATAACCGGTATATCTGCAAAAAAATTAGCAAACTGCTTTACTCCTGGAAGAGCTTTTTGAAGGTTCGCCTGATAATTTTGATACATTTGTCGATGCGAAGCAACCACAGAAAGCCAAAAAAGCTGATAATCTTCTAACGCTTTCCGAAACATGACAAGTGAATCTGGTATGAGATGAAGGGAGGGTTGATGGATGATAAGCGCTGTCCTCTCGTCCCCCCAATTCTCCATTTGATTCATCAATTGTGTCGCAGAGGATACGGGGATAACATCTATCATAGGGTTACGCAACAAGTCTTGCACATCCGGGAACTCGCTTACTTTATGTAAATAGTCGAGATTAGCTTCCCAAACTTGTATCCTCACATCTCTATCAGCCAATCGACTTGCTAGCGAACGTATATGGTGTCCACAGCTAAACCCGTACACAATAAGCGTGTTGAGCTCACTGGACAGTGCGGCAATCTGTGAATCGGTAAATCTTTCAGCTTCTACAATCGGATTATATCGACTATGCAGCCAGTACTTTTTCTCAGAAATGGTAACCGAGCAAGTTAAATCAGCCTGCTGCGTTCGAATAAACTCGTAGGATGCATTATGCTGCATTCAACAAATCCTCTAAAATTCGCTTAATTTCAAATTGAAAAATATCCGCTGCTGCGACAAAATCGCGAATTTCCAACGCCTCGGCAAGATGAGGTGTGATAATAAGCAATTCGCCGACCGGCGCATTTGTAAACTCATTTTGGTCGATGTCGCGAATGCCAGATATAGCGTCAATTGTCCAATTGACTCCTTCGAAAAATTGATTCATGTAATCGCTCCAACCTGCATCATTGCTTTGCAGCATTTCTCCAATCGTATCGCAGGCTTCAATCAGCTTAGGAACGTACTCTTGTATACTTTCTTTCGTCTCAACGATTAATTGTTTATGCTCATCCATGTGGAACAACTCCTTATGCGTCTTCTAAATAATCATGAACTTCTTGATCTGGCAGGGTAAAGTCATCCTCGGTATAACCGAACTCTTCGATCACGTCCGTAAGACCTACCGATAGAATCTTTTGTAATACACTTTCGCCTTCGACAATCTTTACTAGTAAATAATTCTGATGTTTTAATATCAACTCGATACGTTCTGTAGTCGTTATTCTGGAGATTCGATTGACTTTTACGTGATAATTTGCAATAAGAGGAGAAAAGTAAAAGCTGCCAAACGGGTCGGCAATAAGTCCTTGCAAAATGGAATCAGTCAGCTTGAGTATGCGGGCTAATTTCAAGCTTTGCATTCCCCCATTTGATCCATCACCTGGCTGAAAATCCTCAATATATTGCAAGTTTAACTCTGAATCTTTAGAAAACCGCTTCATGCGGCTCGTAAGATCATGCATATACTCAACAAAAAGTTGGAGTTTATCTGATATTTCAATCGATTCCATTGGGACTTGATCTACTGTCTCTGCAATCGATGTAACCCTCTGATGACAATACTGACCGATAGCTTCTTTGAATGGCATTTTCACCATACCGGGGATATCGGCCCCTCCCTCAGTTGCATTAATGTATAAACTGTTCTCTTTGCGGGCTTCTTTCAATAAGTGAATGAACCACGTCAAAAATTGTCTCCATAACTCACGAGATCTTACCTTGCCTCCATAATAGCCGTCAACATAAACTTCCTTATTAAACAACTCCCCAGTATCTTCTAGACTTTGTTTAATAATGCGCTTGTAGCGATCATCTAGTTTCTCGACTTCATCTTTATCATAAAATGAATGCTTGCTATGGGTCTTGCCATCTTCTGCGTAAGCGAGATCTTGACCGATAAAGATAATTGGATTACCGCCTAAGTACGACGCGAGATTAAAATTCATATGGGCAACAGAATTGCCGGAATACATAGTCCCAAAATCACCAAACGCATCACTGAGCAATCTCGAATGTGAAACATTTGTTTTAAAGACAGGAATCTGATGTCCGGGCCATTGATCTCCAATTCTTGGATCAATTAGGGTAAGGCCAAATAGCACCGTTTCCATTGGGATATCGATCCCTTTTAAGCTAAGATCGTATGAGGCTTCCCCACGCTCTAGAATGCAAAGTGCATCTGGAGTAATTCCATTCTTTAACAAAACGCGAAATGCAGATTCTGCGGATATGATCAGTGCCCGACCCTGAACTTCTTTTAAAAGCGGCAGCTGCTTATCTAATGAAGGTCCTGATGCCACGCAAATAATAGGAACGCCTTCAAATTTATTTTCTAATTGTTTAAATCGCTTGTTTCTTAGGACATGCTTTATATTTTGCAATTCATTGTAAATACCTTTTTGAGAGTCTTCCAGTGAATTGCCTAAATTAATCATGTTTTTCCGGATCTTATCTACAACAGTTTCAAAGCACCATTGATACTCGTCCTGTTGCAATCTATAAGTCGGATATGTTCTGACCACTTCGGCCTGAAGAAAATAATACCCGACGATCGAGTGAAGGAATTGATCGAAAAACCCCTCCATTCTGTCTTGATCCCCGTAGATAAATACCAGTCTTTGCAACCTATTTTCCAAATATGGCGTGAGATCGATTTCTTCCAGCAGCTTCTTAATTAACGCTCTATCCTTCTCAACGACTAACACCCATGCAGTCTCAGTCTTTTTGGATAATATCTCTTTAAGCACCGCTGAAGAGTTTAAACCAAAAACAATGTATCCTGTGTTGTCATAGTTTACATCATAAAGAAACTGCCTTGCTTCATATTCGGGATCGTATATACTTGCCGAGTAGAACTCGTTACCTTCGTTGTCAGTTAATTTAAATACAATATCATCTTGTACACGTAAAGCTTCAACAGCCTCGCTATCGATCGTGGGCATTTCCAATGCTAATTCATAATTATAATCCGTTAAGCAAACTAAGTTCCGTACTAACAATTCATTCATTTGGATTCTCCGTTAGAAAGATTATTTTGCAACAATCCTAAGGTTTTTACCCATTCATATTTTAACAAATCGCCGAGTAGTATATAGTCTTTCTTATCCATAACTGAGTAAACAAGTTCTACAAACTTTTGGATAATATCGATATGTTTTGCATCTTTACAAGCGGCTTCTTTTTCTGAAATTATGTTCTGTGTGTCTTCCATTAACTTCGGCATTAGCTTGAGCGCCTCACGAAAATCTAACCGGTAAAAATAATCGGCAATTTCGCAAGCTAAGACATTAACTTTTTCTAGGTCCTTAACCAAAGGCAATATCATGACCTCTTTCGATTAATTTAAAAAAGAACCAACCTCAGTGATTGGTTCTTTTTTCTCTTGCAATAACGATTAACGAAGCAATTGCAGTACGCCTTGAGGCGCTTGGTTAGCCTGCGCCAACATAGCTTGAGCTGCTT
>Ga0209566_100162_pt1 | contig 74513 bp, 87 predicted proteins | sample Araplavi_mTSA_r2_2_FD_184287 | JGI IMG/M metagenome (GOLD analysis project Ga0209566, IMG submission 184287) | Arabidopsis root microbial communities from North Carolina, USA - plate scrape CL_Cvi_mTSA_r2 (SPAdes) (version 2) | ecosystem: Host-associated > Plants > Roots > Endosphere | place... | reverse complement strand
CTGTCTAGCAATATCTCTGACCGAACACCCTTCTGCTTCACGTAAAAATCTGATATAGTGTTGTTGAGGCATTTTCAGCATCCTTCCATCTCCTTTGTTAAGTTCTCAGCAAACCTAACGATAGGAGGATTTTTAGGGGCTGACAAGTGCCTTTTTGCATTCAGCTTGAGCATTTTTACGCTGCAATTTTAGGCACTTTTAGTATGCAATAAACAAGCGTATGGACGGTAACTGGTTTTTGAATCACAGCCCTGGCCTTCCCCCTCCTCAAAAACCTTCTGTACCGTTTGCCCCGTCAAATGCCTCTTCTTTTCCTGACCAGGAAACAACCAATTCTCCGGCTTTTCATGGTGGATATATTTCCGAGTAATTTTCCACGCCGACTCTGATAACACACTAAATCTCGTTGTCTTTGTGCTTTTCCATATTTATACTCACCTTACTCGCTCTCCCCTAGTATATACCGACGTTGTGTAATATTGGAAATATCAACTTACATAGAAAAAAGACATCCCCTCCACCATTTAGGTAGACAGAAATGTCTCCGATAATTTCGGTAAACAGAAACGATAGTCTATTCTAATCAGAATGTGTAAATGACTCCTTATTAGGTGGACTGATAAACCTTATTTGTCTTGCAGAAACCGTATTATCATGCAGATGGTTATCTGTTCATCACTCGGTATGCAACGGTCATCAAGACAATAAGTCGTAGATTTCTCTTACATAAGTCGTAATGGCTCTATCATAATCCGGATACGGGTATCCGTGATGCTCGGCTACGGCTTTCGAGTATTTTCGGAATAGCTCGCAGCACGTAAATAAAGATTGCCACATGCTTGGGTAGCTGCTCTCAGCATAGGTTGATAATAACAAATCCCAGTCTTCTTCAATCAGATATCGGTCGATAAATTTATAATTCTTCCCCACGCTGAAAGTATAGCCATGCTCCGTACCGATGTGCCATGCCATCATTCTCAGCAAATTAGGCCGGGCGACTTCGTGCAGATGATCAATGGCGAACAGGATTTCTTTGCGCGCCAACCCCTTTACGACGTAGGTCGATACCATCCAGAATTCATTGCAGCAATCATCGAATTCTCTTGCGCTCGGCTTCTTAATCCAGTATTGGCGGTCGTCTGGCACAACTCCGTCAGGAACAAGAGTATCCTTATCAAGCAGCACCTCAACCAAGCCGTCACTATCGGCAAAATAAGCCTCGACCTCGTTCATCGGGATCAATGTCAGGTCTAATTTGTTGCCGTCCTCGAACAAGATGAGATAGGAGAACCAATTACCAAGTTCGGGCGGAAACAACTCCATGTCCTCTGGCTTTTGCATCATTAAGCGAGCCCCGAAGACGTCCAACCACTGATCGTCTGCTTTGAAGGAATCGAGATTGGTCACAAAATAAGAAATATCGTAATCCTGGTATGTATCAGGGATTATATTTTTGTTCGTGCGCGATCCCTCCAAGGTCACTAATCGGATACGATCATCCTGCTTGGCAAACTCAATAAACAAGTCCATCATTTCTCGTTCGGTTCTCAATAGGTTCGATTCTCCTTTCTCATGCAGCCTTAATAGCGTTTTAACCCATTACTTCTCATTTGGCCATCTATCCTTTACTATAAAAATAGAAAGTTGTAACCAGAAAACTTGAATAAACAGAAGTAGCATGAGAGTTGACACAATTGGAGGAGATAGCGATGACGTGTGAAAATAGGCAATTTCCAAACAGCATCTTTAATATTGATCGTACTTATACCGCACATCTGATGAAGGCGATCGAAGCGGCTCAGGCGAAGGCGGATGAGTTGGGTCTGGATCTCAGCAATTGTTCCATAGACTGTCGGGAGGAGCGTCTGGCACAACAGTCCGATTCCCGCATCCTCTCGTTCTGGTTCTATTCGGAGGATCTAGTAGACTGGATGGAAGGGTTCAGCGATCACTTTTATGATTTTTCAGTTGCGATTGACCCCGATACAGGACAAGTCATCCAGAGCCTTGGACCGAGCCGCTGATCTGCTTACAAGAAGGTTAGCTCCCAGGATTTTTCGAATAATCGTACTCGCGCTCCAAAATAGAGAATAAATAGGAATCATGATGCATCCCTTTGCTCCATAAATGCTCCCTCAAATGCCCCTCCTGCTTCATGCCGATTCTTCTCATGACATTTGCGGAGGCAATGTTAGCAGGACGGCAAGTGGCATAAATGCGATGCATATGTAATGTTTCAAATCCTAACCTGAGCAAAGCATGCGCAGCTTCTGTCGCATATCCATTCCCATGAAAATCAGGATTGAAGCAATACCCGATTTCGGCATTACTTCCCTGCGGGTATATACTACAGCCGCCAATGAATGTATTCGTATCCTTCAATATAACGCCGAACTCATAATGGCTTCGCTCGGCAGCTTGCTGCTGCTCGAGCTGTTCCTCCATATATGCTTTCGTATCCGCTTCAGAATTCGGGCCCCAGAGCATATATTTCGTTACTTCTGGATTGGAGGCATAGGCGTGTACGTCCATCCAATCGTCTCTCTGCAAATCACGGATAAGCAATCGTGGCGATTCCAACTTCATGAGGCATCTTCCTTTATGATTATTTAGTGGGCAGGTCTAAGTTAACTTACCGTGTCATCTGAATGTCCTCATATTTCTGAAATGTCTTATTCTGATCGTCCCGCGCATACAGCCGGATCTCATGAACGTCAAAGGTTTGTCTATCCTGAAAATGTGGAAATAGTGTTCGCTCCATTTCTTCGAGAATCTCTTCCGACAAACTTTCTTTTTTGGCAACCGTTAAATGAGGGATATACAAATTCAATTCGAAGCAACGCTTCGTTTGTTCTTCAGTCGGCTCAAAAACGGCGACAAGCTTTCGATGTAATTCGGTTAATTCGGGAGAGTCAGCCCCTATATATAACACGTCCTTGTCACCGAAATAGCGGAGCTCGCCAACGGATACGGAAAACGAACGAAATCCTTCTATTATTCTCTTACATTCGGACATCCAATTCACAGGCATTATCGTTCCTGTCCCGTACGAAAGTTTAACTGTAATATGCGGTTCGACCCCAGAGTAATGGTATTGATTGCGCACCGACATCAATTTTTCATAAATGCTCAAAGGTGGAACAATTCCGAAAAAATACTTCATAGCATTCTCTCCATTCATCCTGATAACTAGCACGCAAAATAGCTGTCACCCGCTACTAATTGACTCTCCCATCGATCCCGACGCCATCCATTCGCTGACATTGCGGTTAGGAGGTATCGTCAATCTGCCATCCAGCGAAAAAAAAGATGTAACACGATCTGAGGTCTCATGCGTTACGATCCTTCAAGAACCAGTTGGTAAATGACTTCGTCGTCTTGATTATGCTCCTGTTGGTTCACAAAGCCGTAGCTTTCATAAAGCCGCTGAGCCCGCTTATTGTCCTGCTCAACCGTCAAGGAGATCAACCTGCACATGGGATGAGTCTCTTGAATAAATTCAATGATTCCTCCCAATGCCAGTTTGCCGTATCCTTTTCCTTGGCAAGACTTATCGATTTGAAAGCCACCAATCCAGTAATTATCTGCGCTATTCGGTGTATAGCTGATGTAGAAAAATCCCATCGTAATCTCTTCATCACATACAAGAAAGGGATCCAGCGCCTCATCCCAAGGCTTGATATATGCATACGTCAGCGCTTCATAAATAGAAGGTACGAATGGCACTTGCTCCTCATGAATCTTAATTTGAATAGCAGTCTCCCAATTATCCCGCGTAACAGGATGGATAGATAGTTTTTTCATAGTTGATCTCCTCATGCTAGTCTAGTTATCATGTACGTTATGTATCTCGTTCCTATTCATTTTCTTTTGTTTATGCCCTATTTACTTGAGCCAGCATCGTGATGGACGTGCCCACCTCACCTACTGCCTTGAACCCGAAGCGCTGATACAATTTCACGGCTGCCTCATTGCCTGGATCTACGCTTAAGGATACGCGGTCAATTCCCTGCTCGCTCAATCCAACAAACAATTGATTCATTAAAGCGCTTCCTAATCCTTGACCACGATAAGCCGGTAGAATCGCCATTCCCAGTTCCGGCACTTCGCTGCTTACAAATCCGTACCCTCGTTTATCCTCACTAAAGTATCTCACCGTGATAGAGCCAATGGATTCTCCTTCGGCATTTTCAGCGATATAACCCAGATCGCCTTCCCTGCCCCAATCTTCCACATATTTCGAAATGGAAGGTTCGTTAATAATATCGCGGCTGAAGGATTCCTTGCCTTCTGGTACATACAAAGATTCATATAGCGTTATCCATAAAAAAGAGATGTCTTGTTCCCTTATTGGTCTAATAGTATATTTCATTCTAATCCCCCCCCTCTTATCTCTATTAATAGAATTCTTTCTAATCGCTTAAGAGCCATGTCTTTGCATCTTCAGGATCTTCGTAGAAGGACATATTCAGTCTGATTCCCGACTTTTTTATTCTTCTTTTTAATCTCCACATATTGAATCTTGTTAACCCTACTATCGACAGCTTATCAATGCGTGCATGTAAATTTGTAATATGCGCGATAAATTGCTGCAGCACTTGTTCCGTAATCGTGGTCTTATAAAAATCCACCCATATCTTCAATCTCCTGTTGGTGTGAAGGATAAATTCCTCTTCTTGCTTCATTAGTTCGAACAGCTTTTCTGTATTCGAATAATGGCTTCCGTACTTCAGGCAATGGATTTCCCCACCCTTGTAATAGTAAGGAAACATTGATCCGCCAGGAGATTTCATACTGAATCACTTCCCTCTCTGATCTAAGAGTTGTTCGAACGAAAATCCTGTATTACTTTCTTTACAAATGCTTCTTTTCCTACGGTGTAAGCGAGTTCGTCGTTGTTGTATAACGCTGCGAGGGTCTTCTTTAGCTCGACATATTCTTGTGCAAGATTCGGATTGGCTCTTAATTGGTCTCTGAATATAAGTAGCGCATTCCATTTCTCGCAATTATGAACAACGACGTGCAGAAAGTGAGTCTTAACCAGATTTTCGAGGCTTGAAAATTTGGCATACACGACTTCGTCCGGAAGCTGTACCTGTAGTCTGTAATATTGATGCTCCCTCAGGCGTTTATCATTAAATGTTGATATGTCCCCTAGATCGTTTACGCCGACTGCTATGTCCACGATCGGTTTGGCCTGAATTCCGATTGCCGTACTTCCCACCCCCTTAACAATAACGCGACCCGGACTTAGATAAGATTATCTCAAGTCGGGTCGCGCATTGCTGTATCATATTCCACTATTATACAATAACTTCGTTCTCTCTTAGAAGCTTTCTTCGATAAACTTTCGTTTGCGCCCGGTCAATTGGTATAGCACCGGAACGAAGATAAGCGTCAACAACGTTGATGTCGTTAATCCGCCGATAACCGTGATGGCCAGTCCACCGGAAATCAAGCTTGTTGTCGAATGCGACAAGGCCAGCGGCATCAGCGCCAAAATGGTGGCAAAGGCTGTCATCAGTATCGGTCTCAGACGCGTCGCGCACGCTTCGACGATCGCTTCTTGCAGTTCCATGCCAGACTTCGCATTCCGTTCAACGCGATCCAGCATAACGACTGCATTCGTAACGACGATGCCGACGAGCATCAGCACGCCGATCATTGAGCTCATGGACAATGTCTGTCCGGTAATAAGCAAGGCGCCGAACGAGCCGATTGGAACGAACAGCAGCGAAGACAGAATAATCAATGGCGTCCGTAGCCCGCCAAATGTTACGCTCATCACGAGGAAGACGAGGCCGATCGCTCCGACCATGGCAAGCAGTATGCTTTGGAAGCCGTCGTTGATCATCGACAATCCGCCGCCATAATTCACTTCCACATTTTCTGGAAGCGTCAGGCTGTCAATGTCCTTCTGCACTTCCTTCGTGATCGCGGCAGTATCCGTGCCCTTGATTGTTCCGCTTACCTTCGCATACGTTTTTCCGCTATCGTGGCTGATGGATACAGGTGCGGTAATTTCGTGAATATCAGCGATATCGCTTAATTTCTTCATTCCGACTGCCGACGGGATTATCACATTCTCCAATTGATCCTTCGACGTAATTTGCTCCTTATAAGAGAGCGTCAAGTCCCATTCCTTATTGTCCAACGTGTACGTTCCTACATTGGTCGGTTTCAATTGCTCACTAACAACCTGCATGATCTGGAAGTAGGAAATGCCGGCATCTTTGCCTGCTTGATTGATCGACAGCTCCCACTTCGGAACGACTCCGTTCAAGTTGTTCGTAATATTTTTCAAATCGTCCCGCTGCTTCATCAGCATCTCCACTTGATGGGCTGCCTTGGACAGCGCCGCTGCATCGGAAGAATACAAGCTGACATCGATATTATTGCCGGAAGGAGGCCCTTGGGCTTGCGATTCCTTGATCATGACTTCCGTATTCGGAACGATTGCGTTAACGGAATCCGTAATTTCTTTCGTCGCTTTATCGATCAATTCGTCCGTAGCCGTTCCTTCTTGGAGCGTGACCGTGTAAGTCGCTTTATTGGCTGACGAAGCGCCTAGAAGCATCTGGCCCCCGCTTCCCCCTATACCAATCGACAACTGATAATTCTCTACCTCGTCAACCGAATCCAAATACTTGTCCACTTGCTTGCTGACTTTGTCCATTTGCTCCAGTCCCTCTTTGGCCGGCATGCTGACTTCGATTTGAATCGCCGGAGCAGCACCTGTCGGCAAGAAAGAGACGCCGAGCAGCGGGATTGTTGCCAAAGATCCAAGGAGCAAAACAATGGACGCGACAATTACGATGGCCTTATGATGAAGCGCGCCGCGCAGCAAGCGCTCGTAACCGCGAACGAGGATACTTTCCTTCGTATGCGGCTTCACTTTGTTGAAGAACTTCGCTCCGAGCACGGGGATAAGCATCATGGAAACGAGCAGCGATACGAGAATCGCGATGCATACCGCAATCGAGAATGGACGGAAAAACTCGCCGACGATGCCGTTGACGAAGGCCAGCGGAAGGAACACGACCACCATCGCCAACGTGGAAGATCCTACGGCGCTGATTACTTCTTTCGTTGCCTTATAGGCAAGCTCCTTGCCGCCCATTTCGGAACCCTTCTCCTGACGCCATCTGTAAATATTCTCGATCACGACAATACTGTCGTCAACAATGCGTCCTACCGATACCGCGATACCGCCAAGCGTCATGATATTCAGGGTATACCCCATCTGATCCAACAGCGCAATCGTCGCAAAAATCGAGATCGGCAGCGAAAGAATCGAAATGAGCGTTGCCCGTACGTTGCGCAGGAAAAAGAAGATAATCAGGACGCAGAACAGTGCCCCGAACAAACCTTCACGAACCAAGCCGGACACTGATTCCTTAATGTCCGCACCTTGGTCGCTAATGACATGGATGTCCATGCCTGCCTTGCTCTCATGATCAGCCAGCACATCCTTGACGGCGTCGGCAACATCTGCCGTGTTCGCGTCTTGAGATTTCATGACCTGAATGACGTAACTTTCTTTGCCATTAAAACGCGAGATCTGATCTTGCTTCGATACGGTCTTTACTTCGGCGATGTCCGATAGCTTCACGGATGGAAGCAAAGATGTCGAAGAAGCAGACAGTTGTTGTCCCGTTTTGCCTGCTTGACCCGATTGTGTTTGCTTTGGCATCTTGCCTTGATTCATTGGGCTCGGTGCTTGCGCGCTTTGACCGCCGCTTGCCTGCAGTTTCATATTCTCGATTTGCTGAACCGCATTGACTTTCCCAACAAGCCGAATTGGAATCGTATTGTCTTGCTGATTGACGGAGCCGAGAGGGACCGTATAGTTCTGCGCTTGCAGCGCGCTCTGAATCGCACTCAGCGAAATGCCGTGTGCGGTCGCCTTCTCTTTGTCGACGACAATGTTCAGATGCTTCGAGGTTGTCCCTTGCAGCTCGACCGAGCTCACCCCCTCTAACTTTTGCAGCTTCGGAACAATTTCCGTTTCCAGTTGCTGTTGCAGCCCTTCGGGATCATTTTTCGATGAGAAAATCGCTGCGGTATATATCGGCATTTCATTCGCGGCCAGCCGCTTAACAGCCACGGTCGCCTTATCCGGCAGGTTTACCTTCGAGACTGCCGACTCGACATCCGCAGTAATCTTGTCCATGTCTTTGCCGAATGGATATTGAAGGAAAATGGCTGCCGTATTTTCAGACGTCGTACTCGTTAACGTGTCATACCCCTCCAGCCCCTTCAAGCTGTCCTCGATCGGAGTCGTGACATCCGTTTCGATTTCCTCTGTCGATGCCCCAGGGTAAATTGCCTGCACGAACACCGCCGGAAAGCTGACGTCCGGGTACGTTTGCTGCTTAATCGTCGTGGTTGAATAAAGTCCAAGGGAGGTCACCAAAATGCATAAAATAATGACCGCCACTCCATTTTTCAAGCTAAGCTTGCTCAAATAACTCATGCGAAGTCTCCTTTCTAATACGAAAGGAGTATATCATCCGAATTTGTCCCGAATGTGTTCTCAGCTTTACAATTGTTCGAAGGACAGCGGCAGCTTCACCGTCATAGCGGTTCCCTCGTTGAGAGCTCCGCCAACCGTGATGTCACCGTGATGCAGATCTACGATGCGCTTGACGATCGACAGCCCGAGACCGTTTCCTTTGACCGCTGTGTCCCTGGATTTATCCGTTTTATGAAAAGGTACAAAAATGAATTTCCGTTCTTCTTCCGCGATTCCGATTCCGCTGTCCGCTATGCGAACGATCGCCCATTGGCCGGAACGTTGAAGCGAGAGCTGAATACGTCCTCCCTTAGGCGTGAATTTAACGGCATTGTTCAGCAGATTCGTCCATACCTGATTGAGCAAATCTTCATCCGCTTCGATCATCACTTCTTCTTCCAGCTCGAGTTCGATCACAAGCGATTTCGCCATCCACTGCGGTTCACTCGCGATCACCGTGCTCCGAAGCTGCTCGTCCAAGCGGAACTTCCGCGGAACTACGGCCGGATGCTCGGATTGAAGAGAAGACAACCGCAGCAGGTTCTGACCCATGCGGGACAGGCGCTCGCTCTCTTCCTCGATGATCGTCAAATAATGCATGCGCTGCTCCTCGTTCAGCTTCTTGCTCTTGAGGGCTTTGGTGAAGCCGGATATGGACATGAGCGGCGATTGAATCTCGTGGGACACATTGCTGACGAACTCGCTCCGCATCTGATCCAGTGCGGCGAGCTGCTTGGTCATGTCAATGAAGCTGCTCGTCAGCTGCCCGACCTCGTCTTTGCTTTTCGATTGGATCGTTACATTGAAATTGCCGGCAGCAACCTTGCGAGTTCCTTCCGTTAAGACGCGCAAAGGCCTGACGATATAACGCGCCGCAATCAAGATGAGTACACTGCCGATAACTAGGGCAATGATCAGCACTGTGCGGGTAACCACTTGGAAGGTTTTGATCATCTCTTGGAAGCGAGGCGAGAGGAACAACGCATAAGAACGAGAATCGATCTGAAAAGGGAGCCCGATCAATAGATGCTCCTCCTCCCGCCCACTCTCATTGACGTGAATTGTTCCCCGATAAACACCGCCGTTCAATACGGACTGCAGCTTTGAAGCATCGACGCTTCCAATATTTTTATTCTCATAGATCAACTGCTTGGATGTATCGAAGATACCGATGTTCAAGTTCGACAGATTGGCAGCCTGCTTCATATACTCCTCCGCTTCTCCCTTCGGAGAACTCTGAAGCATTCGAATTACCTTGCCTCCATAGGCAATGATCTCATTTTCGATCGACCCTTTGATCTGCTTCGTATATATCGTCGTCGATACCGAGAGGGCAGCGATAAGACTCACGATAACAATCCCGATGAACACTAACGCGACTCGGAAATAAAGCGACTTAATCACGCGCCACCTCCAGTCGGTAGCCAAGTCCGCGCAGGGTGACGATGCGGAAAGATTCGTGGTCGGCGAAGCGCTCGCGGATTTTTTTCACGTGCGTATCGACCGTCCTTTCGTCTCCTTCATAGTCCATGCCCCAAATTAGATCGATCAATTGCCTGCGCGTAAACAGTTGTCCGGAATGACTCGCTAGTTGATAGAGCAGCTCGAATTCCTTGCGCGGGAGCGTGATTGTCTCCTGATTCGAGCGATCGAAAATCTGGTACCCCAGCTTATCAAGCATTAGATCACCCAGTTCTATCTGCTGGGAGGACGCAATGCGATAACGCTTGAACAGCGCTTTTACCCGCAGCACCATCTCGAGCGGATCGAACGGTTTCGTCAAATAGTCGTCCGTCCCCAGATGAAACCCTTTGATTTTATGATCCTGCTCGCCTTTGGCGGTAATCATCAATATCGGAAACTCCCCGTGTTCGCGCAGCTTGCGGCATAATTCCCATCCATCCAGCTTGGGCATCATAATATCGAGAATGACCATATCGAACGGGCGCCCTTCGGCAACGTATTTCCACGCATCCTCGCCATTAGACATTTCAATAATTTCGAACCCTTCGTCGGTCAAATACAAGTTCACCAGCTCCCGGATATGGGCGTCATCGTCTACCAGCAATATTTTCGTCACCTTGTTATCTCCTTCTAGGCTGTTTATTACTTTTCTTTGTAACTTGTCCAACCTATAAAGTCAAATGCATGAATGGCTAATTCTTTCGATTCGGAAATTCTCATCAGTTTCACTTTTTTTATATTCTTGAGCCCATAAAAAAAGCGCAGCATTGAAATCATGTGCGCTAATGAACTTGCATGATAAAACATTCATGATAGAACATGCATGGTGGTATATGCATTTCCGGTTCAGTATTGTTTGGCGATCGTACGTGTTAAGGTACGATTCAAGATATCAGTTACTTGCACGGTCTGATCGTTAATAAAGAAATGCCCGCCTGGAAGCATATGTACGGTGCAATCGGCGGAGCTGTGCTGCTTCCAAGCTTGCAAATCTGGCAAGGAGATTGCATCCTCCTCCCCGCTTAATACAGAAATGTTACAGGAAAGTTTGCCCAGACGCTCTTCATATTGATACAAATCCACAAGTCTGAAATCCGTCCGCAATACGGGAAGAAACAGCGTTAAAAGCTCTTTATTCTCGAGCAGCTCTTTGGGCGTTCCCCCTAATCGAATAATCTCATCCAGAAACTCATCGTCCGGGAGATCGTAATATTTCGTCCGTCTGCTTTCGATATGCGGTGCTCTACGCCCGGAGAAAAAGATATGCTTGGGCTCAGGTCGCTTCAGTTCCGATATTTTGTGCGAGAGATCATAAGCAATCCAGCTTCCCATGCTGTGCCCGAATATCGAATAGGGGCCGTCATCAAGCTGGCTTTCGATCTTGTGATATACGTCTTCGATCATGTCCTCGAAGCTGTCATAGAACGGGGTTCCAAAATACTTGCCTCTGCCAGCCAATTCTACGGGAATCAGTTCAATGCCCTCTGCCATATGGGCTTTCCACTTGTTATAAATCATGGCAGACGCCCCTGCATACGGGAAACAAAATAATTTCATCTCTGGCTTCATCTTTACCTCCTAAAATATATAGCTTTATATCTATAAAAGCATTGATATCGCTCGGATTTACAGTCGCGCTGATACTGACATGCCCGTTCGTACCATTCGCAACAGCTCTTGTTCATGGTCTGGATGACAAGCGATAAGGTATGGCTCTGAGTTCATCCCAGTAAACGGTTCTCCATTAAAATCAATGACGGCTCCGCCCGCTTCCTTAACCATCAGAATGCCTGAATACAAGTCATCTCCTTCAGATTTATACAGAACGATTCCATCCAAATCTCCCTTGGCAAGCATGCACCATTGCAAGGTTGGAGCCCATAGGCGCATCATTCGCTTGCATCTTGTATCAATATAATGGCGCAAGCCAACTGCGCCAGGATCCTGCTGTACCTTATGCCCTTGAATCCAGCCAATATTCCCTTTGTGCAAGCTAGGACAGCTCTTCACTTGCATTCGCTGGTCATTGCAATAGGCTCCATTCCCAACTGCTGCATGAAATAGTCGATCCGTCATCGGCTCATACACTACGCCCACAACCGGTTCTTGTTGATACATAACGGTAATGGAGCAGGAGAAAAGCGGCATACCAATTGCAAAATTATTTGTTCCGTCCAGCGGATCTACAAGCCATTGCCAATCACTGCTGACTCCAATAACCCCAGCTTCCTCACTATGGATTTGATGATCAGGGAAGGCAGTCTGTATTTCCTTCACAATGATTGCTTCCGCTAATAGATCAGCCTCTGTAACGACATCTCCATGCTCATCTTTCATTTCCACGTGTGCGACTTTATCGAACAATTGCTTAATCGCCTGTCCAGCTTGTCGAGCCGCCTTGTTTGCTACTTCTCTAGCATCCTGAATGACAAGTTGATTCACGATATAACCTCCCCCCGTAAGTAGGATGAATAACTACATGACCACTACTATATTCCCGACTAGATGTGCATAGTTGATCACTAACTATCTCGATTCATCTTCCATATCTTGTATACAGTTTACTAGGTTCGAGTTAACTAGGCAATTCATAGATACATCATATACAACATAATCATTTCGTAAATCTGAAGGTTTCATTCCTTACCCTGAGACAACCACACAGAAAAAAGACTCCCATCTATAGAGCAAGAGTTCATGTTCCTCAGTCTCTAATCAGGAAGTCTTTGTGTACACAAGCTATTATATGATTAAGCTGCTAATTGCGAATCCCATGCCAATGTATAGGAAACACAATAATACGCCAACTGCAGTATTCCGATTCTGCAACTGCTCAGCTACACTCATCTTCGGGGTAACGAGATCAAACAGCAAATACGTTGCGATCAAACAGATGTATCCAACGCCAAACCATAGTGCCATATGGATAATGGATGAGTTCGTAAAAGCCGACACACCGAGCACAATTGCCGTGCCCATGAACTTGCCGCCCATCGCAAGCCCTACAGCAACATTGCCTTTCTTCAATTCTTCGAAATCATTAAATGGCGTCAGCACGCTGAACACATACATGCCGATAAATTGCAACGCCATGATCGTGAGAATACTGATCAAAATATTCACAAATATCATTCTGCCCACCCCCGGAATTTGGCCATCGCTAAGTCATAGTCCACAAAATCATGAACTTCCTCCAGCATCACGCTGACCTTTTTCTTGTTTTTAAATTTCTGGTAACGCACGTCATCAATTGGCTGCTTCACCGAATGTCCGGATGGAAGTGTAATCACGGCGAATTGACGGAGTTTCCCCTGGTACTCGGTTTTGTACACACCCACTAATTCAACCTCGGCCTTCAAGTTGAGCTTCAGCTCCTTCAAATCTCTCTCGGCCGCTTCCTTGGATGAGTACGATTTAATCGGTTCCCATGACGACAAATTAATATCGTTGCCCTTCTCGTTAATAGGGAGCATATTGGCTGTCATATACTTGAGCGTCCATACTTGATCACCAGTCGCATAATTGTTGTCGTTCGGCAGCAGTTGATTATCTGGCAGGATCGTCATATCTCCTCCGATAATATCTCCTACCTTCGCGCTCTCAATCTTATAATCCCAAGGTACCGTTGCTGTATCTAATTCTGTGGAATTGTCGTTACCCTCAGCTCCGAGATTAATGATGTACACGAAGAAAATAATTAGACAGGCAAATATCCCTAGCACAAGCAGATTGTTGATCATTCGTTTCTTTTTTTGCTGCTGAACACGAATGTCGTGATTTCGACTCCCGCTATTTCGATTCAGGCTCATTATTTTTTCACTCCAATCGCTATGAAATGGCTGTTATTCCCGGTAATAAGCCCGCCAACTCTGCCAAGTATCCCGCATGGCACCCCGTTGATGACGAACACACCCGTTAATAAATGAAAGGAGCCGTGATGCAAATCCACTTGTGCCATTTCGGCACGTTTTTGATAGACTCTGCTGAAGAATCGACTTGTATCAAATCCATCCTTATCTTCGGTTTCTACATTTCCTTGCGAATCGAATAGCCGCACAGAACCACCTTCGCGGCCGAACATCGACTTGGATACATAGCTCCCGTCAAAGACAGCTTTGTTGTACGTTGGCAGCATGTAATGCGCAATGACTGCATGCTCTTCCTGCGTGAACATTTCTGAGCCTAGTTCATGAATCGCCCAAATAACCGCCTGCAGTCCCTTCGATTGCAAAATGATCGCATGCGGTGAGTTCAGTATCGTTGTATACCCATTTTCAATGGAATAAGCAAGTGCTTCTCCACCTTCGTCAATGGCCATCCATTCCTTCGGGTACAGCGCGAACAGACTGCGTATCGTCTGCTCTCCTACCTTCAGCTCCCCTTGATCCACCCATAAATCCAGACAATCGATGCATCGCATCGGCAACTCCGAATGCTTAACGAGCATGTCAATCGTACCCGAATCTTCTGCATGCTCACCATAACCTACACATGCAGCATATTCAGGCGGATTACTCGCCCAGGCTTCCTTCACTTGCTTCGACATTTCACTATTCGGTGTCTCAAGTCCGTACTGCTTGCACACCCACGGTGTAGCAACAGCTGCTTCTACATACCCCGTTGGGGTATCTGCATTCAACTCCAACAGCTTAATCGATCCATTATGATCGATAGCAAAGTCAAACCGAGCATATTGACTCAGCTTGCCTATTTCATTAGGCTCAATCTGCTCCAAGCCGTCCCATAACACTTCCGGAATCGAGAGGAGTTCATAGAGGTCTCTGCGACCGATAATAAAACGGGCAGCCTTGTCAAAGATGTTCCACAGCTTCGCCGACACCACATGAAGCTCCTGGCTCATGCCCGCATTGATTGCAATGACCTGATCTACCCAATATTGTTCCTCTTCGATATTCGCCCAGTTGAATCCGAGCTCTGCCAATTGCGCGACACGTTCTGCTCGATTCGGATGCGGCTGACCAATGACTTCAAATCCCATTATCCGCCGAACCACCCTCCGCTTTTGGAACCGCCTGACGAACTAAAGCTGCTTGATTTACCGCCGATTCCTCCAGGCGACGAGGAACTTGATTTACTTGATCCAACCGAAGATCTGCGAATAATGGAACCCGAGCCGTTCGAAGTAGTAGGTCGAACCCTCGAATTCACGACAGGGCGATTCTGGAAACTATCAGAAGAGAACGATTTCGCACGATAAGGTGAATTCGTCCGCGTATCATACACGCTTCCGCCTGAAGACCAACTCGTAGAGGAATACGCGCTTCCTCGATTGAAGATCATGTGATAGAGCAGCATGTCATCCCAGCCAAAACCTCCGTGATGGACGTAGGTCGTATGAGATGACCCTCCGGACGAGCTTCCTCCTCCAGATGACCCGCTCCCGCTGCCAGCGCTACCGCCAACACTGTTGCCTTCTGATTCTTCCTTCTCTGGTACTGGGATGTTCCAGTCCATATTGGCATCGAAATACTGCTTCACTTCCTCTGTCGACCATTCAACCAGCTTCGCCTGATCAGACGGAGCTGCACTCTGTTGACCCATTGCAGACGAACTCATAAGCAGATTGGCGGCGAGCGCAACGCCCAGGGATGTGCTTAATACCTTGAGCGGCTTTGCCGAAGTCGCACAGGATTCAGTCGTCTCTGGACTTGTCGTCTTCTGCTCCTGTTCATTTCGTTCCATTAATCCTTCCCTGCTTTCCGGTATATTTTCAAGGCTTTCGAACTGACTCGACGAGCAATTCAAAATTGCCGGTGTTCACATTCAGCCGGCCCTCCAGCATCTCATATTCCGCATCATTCACGAGCAAATAATTCGCATGTTCAAGCAGCTGCACCATACTGGTAGTCCATGCACGCTCGTCTATTTTCACCAGTTCTCCTGAAGACATTTTTTCAAGAATAAGGATATTTGATTGCATGACACATTTCTCCCATCTTAAATGATGAAATAATCCACATTAGCTTACCTAGTATATCATTTTAGCGTACGAATTGTAGACATGAACCTCCATTCCTGCATGAAAAAAACCGCTCCAAAGTAAATGGGTACTACAGTCCATTTCACTTTAGAACGGTTGAATTGATGTTTCGTGAGTAGAAATGTTATCTAGCACTTCGTGTTACTAGATCGAATATCTCTATCCTTTCTGACCCGATCCTGGTATCAACAATCAATAACTTGCGTAAGGCTAAGCCCAAGAATCAATGGGACATTATGAAGTAATCGCTATCCTCATTCCCCTACTACTCTACTCTTCTAATTTCTCCCTTCTTCCTGCAACCCCTCTCCCAATCTTCCAGCCGCCAATCTTCTGCTGCTCATACCATAGGCGATAGTACGTGCCTTCATGCGCAAGCAATTCTTCATGTATGCCTTGCTCCGCAACCCGTCCCCGCTCCAGCACAACGATGTTATCCGCTCCGCGGATCGTCTTCAGGCGGTGAGCGATGACGAGCACCGTCTTGCGCTGCGTCAGCTTCTTAATCGCGCGCTGCAAATGCATCTCGTTCTCCGGATCGAGCGAGGCCGTCGCTTCATCCAGAATGATGATTGGTGCGTCCTTGAGAATGGCTCTAGCGATCGCAATTCGCTGCTTTTCTCCTCCTGACAGCATTGCCCCGCCTTCTCCAGCAATCGTAGCGTAACCGCGCGGAAGCTTCATAATGAAGTCATGGCAATAAGCCTCCTTAGCTGCCTTCACCACTTCCTCATCCGATGCATCCGGCTTACCCATTCGAATATTGCCTGCAATCGTTTCATTGAAGAGATATGGCTGCTGCTGCACCGTACTAATTCGGCTTAACAGCTTCTCGCTTCTTATCGCACGCACATCTACGCCGCCAATTTTTACAGCACCTTTCGTCACATCCCAATAACGTGAAACTAAGCCCGCTAATGTAGACTTGCCTGCACCGGAAGGCCCAACGATAGCGGTTAGGCTGTTTTCGGGCATACGCAAATGAATATCCTGCAACACTTCAGCATCCCCGTGACTGAACGATACGTGATCAAATTCAATCTCGTATGATTGCGGAAGCTGGGGCTGTGTAGGCTCACCTAATGGCTTCTCTTCAAAAATGTCCCTTATGCGTTCCCCTGCAGAGGTCATATAGCGAATCTGAATCAGCGAAGCGCCTGCCGCTCGAAGCGGCTGATAGAACTTCATGCTGATAACCAAAAAAATGAGCAGTACAGAGACTTCGATAACCCCACCTTCCAGCAAGTAGCAGCCCACCATAAGCAGCAGGATAAATCCAAGCTCCAGCACGATGGAGAACAGCATGACAACAGGTGAAGTCATTGCCTCCACTCGTATACTGTCATCTCGCAGCCGTGCCATGGCTTGTTCCAATCTCCTAAAGCGCTGACCGGTTTGATTGTGGGCCTTCATGAGTCGAATCGTCTGTACATATGCCAATAAACGCGAGTTTACAGCCACTGCTGCTGATTGCCGCTGCTTGCTGCGCTTTGCCATCACCCGCTGCGACCAGAATAATAATGGCAAGGCGAAGGGCACGGATACAAATACAGCGAGCGCTAATCGCCAATCGACAAGCAGTAAGAACAGTGCGCTTACGATGGGCAGTGCAACCGCCCCGATAAATTGATTGAACAGATGTGTCAAGATCATTTCTACTTCGTCCACATTTGCCAAGAGCGTGTGACTAATATCCCCTTGATCCTTCCGTGAAAAGTACCCCATCGGGAGCTTGCGCAAATGTTCGCCCAGGCGCAGCCGCACATCCTTCATGATCAATGCACCTGTACGCTGTGCATCGATCTGTCCCATACTCGCAAATATCGCTTGGACGCAAAATAACAGCAGCAGAATCGCCAGCCACCAGCCAATTTCCAAGGCCGTAGGCGTACCGTTGAACAAGGATATCAATACCACGAATAGCAGCCCCATTGGCGCGGCATTTGCGACCATTTCCACGATGGTGAAAAGTGTTGCTCGAGTGAATAAGGCTCCCGAACGACCGGTTATGAAGCGTATTGTGTCAAACATAGGCCCCGTCCTTTCCTTCCAGCGACCAATCGTCTGCTTCGCGATGCGCCATCCACATGCCGGCATACAGCGGATTGTGCGCAAGCAGTTCGTCATGCGTTCCCATGCCGGATAGGTGACCATCCTCCAACACGACGATGCAATCGGCATCTGTTATCGAAGACAGTCGATGTGCAATCACGATGACTGTCCGTTGATGCATCAGTCTGCTTAGCGCGTCCTGAATTTTCGCTTCATTTTCCGCATCTGCGAATGCAAAGGCTTCGTCTAAGATAAGAATCGGAGCGTCCTTCAGAATGGCACGTGCGATTGCAATGCGCTGTCGTTCTCCGCCGCTGATGTGCACGCCGCCCTCTCCAATCAACGTATTGTAGCCGTTTGGCAGCGCCATAATGAACTCATGCGCCTGCGCAGCTTGAGCGGCAGATATCAGCTCATCGTCCTGAGCTTCCACTTTTCCCATGCGCAAATTAGCTGCTACTGTATCACTCACGACGGGAACATCCTGGAACACAAACGACATCATATCCATCAATTGCTCTGGTGGGATTGAGCGAATATCAATCCCGCCAATCTGAATCGCTCCACTTGAAACCTCGTAGAAACGCGCGATTAATTGAGCTGCTGTTGACTTGCCCGCTCCTGAAGGCCCAACGAGTGCAGTCACCTTACCATGCTCTGCCGTAAAATGAATGCCTTGCAGCACTTCCCGGTTCTCATACGCAAACGTGACATTTTGAAAGGAAATATCGAATCGGGTGGTTGGCATGTTCCCCGTGCAGACGGTCATGGAGGATGACAGCTCTTCTTCTGCTAACAGCTGTTGAATCCGCCGAACCCCCTCCATGTTGTTCTGCATCATATGGGCCAAGGTAGAAATCTGGCGCAGCGGTGCAGTTAATCCGACACCGAGCAGCAGGAATAATACAAGCACAGGGAAGGTCACATTTCCTTGACCGTACATCCAAGCTCCCAACGGCATAATAAACAGCAATCCCGATTCCAATAGAAGCAGGAACAGCGTATACAGCGGCGTTTTTTTGTGCGCAATCTCCCCCCACAGTGCTGCATAGCTTTCAACAGAGTTGCGATAGCGGGCGAAGGAATGTACGGTTTGATTAAACGATTTAATGACAGGCATTGCATGGATAAACTCAACAATCGCGCCGTTCATTGTTTCCGATAAATGATGCATCTGTTTCATATCCTCTGAGCGTCTTCCACGCAAAAATATAATGCCCTGAACCGCATAGGCTGCTGGAATCGGCAGCAAGGCGGCGATCGCAAGCCTCCAGTCCACGCTGAATAAGTATGCTATCGTTAACAATGGTGCCACAAGGGAAGCCGTCAAATCAGGAAGATGGTGAGCGATGAAAGACTCAATTCGCTCCACATCATCGGCTACGATTTTTTTTACACGCCCTGAGTGTTGTTCACTGAAAAAGCCAAGCGGCAGTTTGCCGAGCTTATCGATCAAGCACACACGCAAATTATAAAGCACATGAAATGCTGCGGCATGCGCCAGCATCGTCGAAGCCCCCATCAAGATGAAGCGCAGCAATATCGAAATAAAGGCCATAAGAATGAGCCAACGTATGTCGTGCCACTCCACAGTCGAGCGCAGCAAGAGATCCGTGATGCGGAACACAAGCACGTACGGAACCAAAGCAAATACAGCGCCTGCCGCGGAGCAGATACAGGAGGCGATTAATTTGACGCGCTGCTTCTGTACCAGCCGCAGCATAAACGGCAATGGTGTCGTTGCCATGATGCAGCATCTCCCTTCCTTATTCCAAACGGTCAATCTAAAACGAACAGCGAATAACTGGAACTATGTACCCCGCTATCTTACTGATCCTTTTTCCCCATAGCTTGCATGATCTCTTCGATCCCGTCGATCTTCGCCAATGCCATTGGCCCAGGCAGTGAAGGGTCTGCAAGCTCATACACCCGGTTGCTCTTGACGGCATTCATGCTGCTCCACACCTTGCTGTTCTTCATCGCTTCCCTAACACCGCCTTGGACCGGATTCTGCCAGTTGTTGATGACGAACAAGTGATCCGGGTTCAAGGCAGCAAGGCTTTCGAGCGTTATCTGTCCGTTCGCCTCTGCAGCTACTACTGGCTTCAAGCCAAGTCCCTTGTAGAAGGGATCAAATCGACCATCATTCCACATGACAAACATCTCTTTGCCGCTATACATCGTAAATAGAACGGACTCATTCTGGCGGAACGCCAGCTTCTCCTTATACTCCGCGCTCTTGCGATCGAATTCCGCGAGCACCTGCTCAGCCTTCTCCTCCTCGCCAATGACTTCCGCAATTTGCTTCAGCGTTTCTCTCCATTCTCCAGCTTGCGGGAAAATAACCGTCGGGGCGATCTGCGATAATCGCTCATACTGCTCCTTCATATCATCTGCCGCGATGATCAAATCCGGCTGAACCGCCAGCAGCTTCTCGAGATTGGCTTCCATCCCCAAGTCCTGAATTCCTTTGCCTGCAATTCGCTTGCTCAAGCTGGGGAAATTTCGCTCAATAATCTCAATTCCTTGACCGGCAATCGGATACGTGTCCAATACGGCCATATAATCGACAAAGGATATATAAGGCGTTGCGATCTTAAGCGGCTTCGCTTCCACGATCGTCTTGCCGGACAAATGTGCAACCGTTCGCGGGTACGCTGCCGCTGATGCTGCTTTATTGCCTGCAGCTGTCTGCTGTACCACTTCTTTCTCTTTGTCTGCATTTTCCTTGGCATCATTGGCATCATGATTGCCGCATCCTGCAATCAGCAGCAGACATGCACATAACATTACCGTGAATCGTTTCATTGTTTTCATCTTCTCTACTTCCCCTTTGCGAGTTCTAAACTGATCGACGACAGTAGTGAGAACCATTATCAATAGATTCATGTTACTACCTTCCGTTTCTTCCTGACCACCAGCAGACGGAGTAAGATGGCGGTTGTACGGATAAACAAGCAATAAAAAAACCGCTCCTAGTGGAGCGGTAAGTATGGAACGATCAGTATGGAGCGGTAGCAAGTCGAGATCGAATCATTCAAATACGACGAACTTGTTGCTCTTTTCTCTAATAGCTGCTAGAAGTTATCTAGATTAACGACTTATATCGAAGCTGGTATCGCTTGTAAGTCAATGCAGGATTATAGCTGTAAATAAAGACGATACAGCATTCGTGCGGCTTCCCCGCGTGTAACAGCCTCGCGTGCTTTAATCTGTTTATCGGCGGGAACATCGATCAAGCGCTGCTTCACCGCCAAGGACATCGTTGGCTTAGCCCACTTGGATACCGTTTCTTTATCTACAAATCGATTTAAGTACTCCTCCGGATTCGAAGGATAATAATAATGCTTCCTCTCATGCAGGAATCTTGCGCCAATAGCGGTCATTTCTTGGCGTTCTATCGTACGATCAGGCTTAAAGGTGCCGTCAGGATAACCTTCAACGATATGATTTTTTTCGGAAGAAGCGATAAATGGATAATGCCATTGCGGCGGCTCCACGTCCGAGAAGCTTTCCTTTGCCGTTTCATCCATAGCGTTAAACACTTTGACCAGCATCGTCGTGAACTCTGCACGGGTTAGCAGAGAATCGGGCATAAAATTGCCGTTTCCTTTTCCAGAAACGATTCCTTTGGAGCCTAGAAACTGAACCGCTTGCGTCAACTCTGGATCTCTGCCGTTCATATCCGGGAATGATTTTGAATTCTCTTCTACAAGATAGGTTCCAGAACGATTGATTTCCGCTTCCATGCCGTTTTTGGACGGATTATACTTCCCACCGATCGGCTCCCTAGCCTTCCCATTCACATAGAACACACTTGTATTTGTCGCATCGATTTGGCTAGTAGGCAGAATGAGCTGAATATTACTTGGTATGCCCGAAAGCTCCTGCCCTTGCTCATTTTGAAATTGTACACGATATCCGCCGTTACTCTCTTTTACCAGGTGAATGACGATAACCGGTTGCGAATGGAACAGGCGCTCTGCGGTCGCAACATTGAATACGAGTTTCGCATCCCCTGCATGAACGGTAATATAGTCAATATCCTTTCGGCCGACTAAGCCTTCCTTATTAAGTTTGAACACATATTCATTTTGATTGGACAAAGTCACAATTTCCGCATTCACAATCAGTTCTCTCGCAAGTGTAATCTTATTCTCTGATAGCGTCTGCTGTACCAGTGACTTCTCCTTTGACACATTGCTGGCTAAGCGTGCAATCAGCTCGGATGTTAACACGAACTGGCCGTTAACTGGGGTCAGCTTCTCGCTGCTTGCAGCTGTGATCACAAGCTCTCCCGCTTGCGTCAGTCCTTCCACGATAACCGGATTCTGCTTGTCAGCGTCAGGAATAGAGCGAATGGCAGTGAAATACGTATCAGACATCATGTTGCCGCCCACGACATTCAGTACTAAATAAGTCGTCTCATTCGGTACACCAGGTCTGTTTATGGTAGCGCGCACAATGGTTTGTCCCGAGTTGATCGCTTTTATAACCGGTACGCCATTCACATTAGCCAAGGTTCCGATGCTCGGATTTTCAATGGTATACGTGATCTGAGTTCCGGGAACCACATTGCTCGCGACTATGGGCTGTTGTGCGCCAGGCTGCAGCATCGTTATAAATGGATAAAGGCTGATTTCAGGCGATGTTCGTTTTTCTGGCTGAACTACTGCCTCAGGACGATTACCAATTGGTTTTTCTTTAATTCCGGGACGCTCGTCAGTTGATTTTTCTACTGTGCCGGAACCCTCACCAATTAGTTTCTCTGCTATGTCAGAGCGAATGCCCGCTGCCGTGCCTTTCGTGAACACAACAAGCTTTGGCAAGGAAGCATTATAATCATCCCACGCCCACAATGTCTGGTCCTTTTTGAACGCATAATACCATGTAGAATATTTGTCCCGGTGCTTAAGGTATATGGTAGCGATATCCGTAAGCCCGGGGAATACTTTATCGTCGTTGTACACGGACCAAAGCTGATCATTCGTTTGCAAAGAATACATGGTGTCAATAAATTGATCTAGCAACATCATGCGCGACATCATGCTAAACTCAACCATAGCCCGAGCGCCTGTTGCTTGGTGTATTTGCTTGGGGATCGCTTCAGGCTTATACGCTGGCCAAGACCAGACCGTGCCATCTTGCTTGAATGCAAAGTTTTCATAACTGCTTATCTGTATATTAACGATATTGACAAGTCCTTTAATCTGTTCGGGACCTTTGTTTTCCGATATATAATCCGGAAGGTACGAACTTGTGCGCCATCTCCACACCGAACCGTCTTTTTTAACCGCGTATGCGAAACCGTGTGCAGATTTTATGGATACGACATCATCAAGCAGCTTAGATTGAATCGGAATCGACGTGGCATCGCCTATTTCGCTTCCCCAACTCCACACCGAACCGTCTGATTTTAATACGAACAAGGTCTTGAAGTTAGAACTGTCGAAGAAATCGGCGACGATTGAAGTTACGTTATCCAAATCTTTGATGGGCGACGGAGTATTCATAGGGCTATGTATAATAGTGGCGTCGGCTTCGCCAGTTTTGGAGTCCCAATACCATACGGTTCCGTCCTTTTTTAACGCAACGTAGTTAATAATATCTCTACCGTCTATCTCACGCGATTTGTACCTAAATTGCTTCACATCCTGCAAGCCCGGAATGTGGTACATTTCACCTACATAGAAATCTAAAGTTTCTAAATAATCTTTGTTCAAGACCCAAGTCCAAATGCTACCGTCCTTTTTGTCCAGTAACACATTCTCGTCAAGTATGTCGTAATCCTCGCCGATACGTGTATATTGCTGTTCGCTAACGACACTTCCATTATTCCCTTTGGCTTGAACCGAACCTGAATGAGCTGTAAGGACTAACATAAGGCATAGCAACACTGACATTAATCGTTTCATTGTCGAATTCAATTTCGTTTCCCCCTCTTTTTCTATATTCCCTTACTTTCACTTTCATTTCATTTCATATTATCGGTTAAAAGCTACTTCGATTTCACGTTCGGCTACATTGTTCATATAAATACGAAAACTTACAAATACAAAAGTGCTGGCAAATTGCGCCAGCACTTCATCGTACAATCCTATCTAAGTAACATAACTTCTAAAGCGTAATCAGCATATGGATATCTTTCGGCTCTTTTTGGAAGAGCTCAGGATCTACTTCATCCGTCAACTGGCTGCCATTGCTCTTGTAAAAGGATACCGCCGAGCGAGTTTCCGTTGAAGAAACATAGAGGTGCTTTGCGCCCCTTCTTCTCGCTTCTTCCGCCAGCTCATTCATAATGCGCGATCCGATCCCTTGTCTGCGATGAGTCCGAGATACATACATGAGATCAACTTGAAGCTGGTCGTGCTGCTCCCCGCGCCATTGATGAGCCAATACGCCGAAGCCTACTAAGGTGTCTCCATCGAAAGCACCGACGGCCATTCCGCCGTTCTGCAGTTCGTATACATATCGTGCTTCCATCTCCTGCAGCTGCTCGATGTCCCAATTCGGACATTCGTGGTTCGCATGGATTTCCGTCATCTTGCCGTCATGCATCTCATAAATCAGCTCAATATGCTCCGAGCGATCGATTTCCTTCAATTTGTCCACTTGAGCTTCCGTCATTACTTGATAGTTTATCATTGTACTTCCTCCTATTTTTGCGTGAATGTGTCATTCCAAATCGCTTTTCATCAGCTGGTATAACCAACTGCGACTTATCATGCGGCATTCAGGCAAAATGCAGGACGGGCAGCCATTAGAATCCTGATTCTACAATTATGGATTACCCTTTCACCTCCCTCTTAGATGCTAATCTATTATTGCAATGACGCATTAATGCAATTGTTCTACTACTTGGATGCAGATTGGCCGCAAAAGGTTTCCGCAAAACATCATCCATTATTATACATCCATTCATGCGCTAACGATAGTGTCATAATTCGAAACATGCCGATGTTATGAGTTAAATATGAAGATAACAAAAAAGCATGCTCGAAAAGCCTGTTAGGGAAGCTTTATTGAACATGCTCCAATATTGATTTTACATTTACGAATCTTGCATAATGTGATAACTGCACACACTTCCACCTTCAGCCATGCATGCTGTACGCTCTACTTGGACTTGGAGCAAGGAACGAAATAATTGCAGCTCGCAGCGGCAGGCATGGCCGTACCTGCACGCCACTTTGGCAATCGGACAGTTCTTCTCTTCGAAGGAAAAGGAGCCATCTGCATTCGGATGCACGTTTGCCATGTAGCCTTGTTCATTTTGCACTCGAACGAGAGCCTCCAACCGATACTCTAGCGTTTCTCCAGTAACTGTATCTTCATATCGTCGTTTCAGCTTAGTGCTTCTCTGTTCGAAGAACAAAGCCACACCCGTTTCCCCGTACAGCGCCTCAAGCTCATCGAACAGTTCAGTCGCTAGTTCATCATATTGACGTGGATACAGCTCTAATGCAGAATCAGTCAGTTGATAATAATGCGTCGGTCTGCCAACCTGATGGCGCTGCACCTTCGTTACGATGTGCCCCTCTTCTTGCAGTTCCGTTATATATCGCCGAATTGCAACGCCTGTCACATCCATCCGATCAATCAGATCCTGAACTGTGACTGTACCGAGCTTTTTCAGCCAGAACAATACTTTTTCTCTGGAGGTGCTGTCTTGGCCGGAAAGATTTACTACACTCCTATTTAGGCTCATACTCATGCGCATGCTCCTTTCCCTAATCATTCAATGCTCCAAGCGCCGTATATTCCATCGTTGTGATGCAGCCCACACCTTGCAGAAGCAGCGTCCTGCTTCCGCAACGTTTACGCACATCGTGATTAACGTACAGCTTCATTGTAGCGGCGGTTCACTTCTTCCCAATCCACTACATTCCACCAGGAGGACACGAAGTCCGGTCTCCGATTCTGGTACTGCAGATAGTAAGCATGCTCCCACACATCCACCACCAGAATAGGCGTTTTGTTCTCCATTAGCGGTGTGTCCTGATTCGGTGTACTCATCACCTCAAGCTTATCTCCGTTCACGACGAGCCAGCCCCAGCCAGATCCGAATCGGCTGATTGCCGCCTTCGTCAGCTCATCCTTCATCTGTTCGAAGCTGCCGAAGTGCTTCTCGATCCCTTTAGCGATGTCTCCATATGGATTGCCCCCGCCTGTCGGACTCATAATCGACCAATATAAGCTGTGCCCGTAATGTCCCCCGCCTTGGTTGCGAACCGCAGCACGTATTTCTTCCGGTACATCGTTCAAGTTGCTGACCAATTCTTCAACCGAAGCATTTGCAAATTGCCTCTGACCTTCCAACGCCTTATTTAAATTAGCCACATAAGTGGCATGATGCTTCCCATGGTGGATCTCCATCGTTCTTGCATCCAGATGAGGCTCCAGCTCATCGTATGCATACGGAAGTTCTGGCAATGTAAATACGCTCATGTAATCATCTCCTTCTTGGTTCGTATATCCGGATATACCTCTAATTATATATTTACACAAAACTTTTGTATAGAGTAAATTATTTTTCCTTAGGGAAACATTTGAGGAGAGATACATGGTTCACGTATTTCAATAAAAAAAAGACGCACCCTTCGAACGCCTCGAATGGATTGTCTTCACTCAACTACCTATTTTGTTGACATGCAATAGCTTCGTACAATAGAACAGGCTGGAAACTGGCTGTTCTTTCTTCGTCCCATTGCTGTAGGTAACATATCTATTACAAATGATCTGCGGTCATGTTTGGTTGAATAAGGTTTTTTCGAATCATATTAGCCGACACTGGCTGCTTCCCGACTTCTCTTGCCCAGACCGATAGCTGACCGATATGGTGAATGTGATGGGCTATGGTATGCCGCATCACTTCTCCCCAAGCATACACAAGTACAGTCCCGTCTGGTCGATGATCATAAAAAGGACGCGTCTCCATGCTGTCATTCCATGAGCGAACAAATTCTTCTACTTCAGGCCGAAACTGTTCATCTAGTTGAATGATTTTCTCAAGCGTATTGTACTTCTCGAATCCTTCTTCGAAGTCCTTCTTTCCTTGCAGTACACGAATCCAGCTCCACTCCACGTCAACCACATGGAACAGCGTGGGCAAGATTCCGCCGACTCCACCTATTCGCGGACGAACCAGTTCCTCGTAGGGGATATCTTTACACCATTGATACCATTGTTCTCGAACCGTCCAGTTATAACGGACAAAGGTCTGCAGGGCGATCCCTCCATATTCAATGTTAGGTCATTTGGAACACAGACATTTACGATCTGTCCTGTTTCATTGTCATTCGAATCATTTCCATATTGCATTTCATACTTCTTCTCCTGTTCGAAGCCGCTCCGTTCTATACGCCCCTAAGTCTCCCTTGACTCCGAAGAATCTACTGACTCCGACTCCAAATTCGATCCGAAGGCATACTTGCTTTCTTTCACATCTGCAAATAATCGAAGTACAGCATTGTGGTGCGCAATGATCTGATCTGCGGTCAGCCCGCTGCTCGGCCATGTACGATGGGCGTCGCTCAATAGCGTAATCTTGTATCCATGGCTGTACGCACAGCGGCATGTCGTATCCACGCATACATCGGTCTGCATGCCTGCAATGATTAATTCACGAATGCCTCTATCATCCAGTTCCTGCTTCAATGTTGTCCCATAGAAGGAATCTGGCTTCCTCTTCTGAATCACAATATCATGAGCTTCCGGTTTAATGGCATGATGGATGTCCCATCCTGGTTGACCAGGCTCCAGTGGTGCGCCTTCGTTTTCATTATGCTGTACGTAAATAACAGGAACTCCTGCAGCACGCGCTTCCGCAAGCACACGACAGAGTATCTCTATTAGCCCCTCACCATCATGTACCGGATCAGATTCGTCGAACATTGCCATTTGAACATCAATGATAAGTAACGCTTTGTCTTTACTCACCTTTTTTCCTCCTTGGCTATTTCTAATCCGATGCATTAATCCGCGCTAACCACTATCTCGGTTTCTTGTATGTTTCTCGCGATTATTTCCTAGGTAATGATCAAAGATTACGATTCACATATTTTTTGTAGTATCCTCTGAACATTTGTTAAATTGGATTCATAGCATCTATGTCACTTCCGAATATCTCAACTACTTCGCATAATTGGCGTTTCTCCAATTCACTGCTGTATTCCGATTCTTCAAATTCATTCAACAAATCATAAAAATACTCACATGGTTCCTTTACGCTTCCTGTTCCATCCGAATACTCTCCTGATTTGCATAAGAAAGAAGCCCATGATAATTCGTTTCTTGCATATCTGAGATATAAACATGCAATGTACTGATCATATAGCTTAGGATCAACTTCCATAAACGGTTCGGAGTAAATGTAATGATTCACAATACTAATTGCACTAGCCTGATACTTTGTTACTGCTAATTGAATAACCCAATATGGCGGCTTCGTATAGACGTCAATGATTTCATCACAAAACAGATAAAAATGCTTATACCCGATTAATCTACTTTCCAACATCACACTTAATTTATATGCAAATGGTTTATCCAAAACGAGATCTCTTAAGGTAACTTTCTCATTCGGCACAGCGTATCCCCTTATTATTATGATACTTTCATCCTTACCAAGGATAACCTAATTGATCGCGCTTGATCCAATCTTGCATGTATCTTCATTCCTGCTTTTCAAGAACAAGACGACGCTTCTACTGCTTCCAATCTTCCCTAACCCTTCACATATAGATACATTTTCCCGTTTTGAGGCTTCCAATCTCCTTTGCCCTTGTAATCCCTTCGTATGAGCTCTTTATGCATAACCTTCATCAATGCTCCATGACATACGATCAGCACATTCGATTGATTTTCTTCCTCAATCCAATCAATTACTTTGCTAACCCTAGTTAATGTTTGCTGCTTCGTCTCCTCTTGTGATGGATGAGAGCATAGCCACGCCAATCGTGATAAGATCATCCATACAATGTGCGGCAGCTTGACATTCGATTGCAACACAGAACGCATTCCAATCTCTCGAAGACGGTGAGTTGTGATAATTCTGCCTTTATAAATATGCTCGGCGGTTGTCACTGCTCTTGATAAATCACTAGACACGCATAGATCCCACGCCGTGTTGTCATGAAGAGGATCGCCAAGAACAACCTTCGCTTGATCATACTGCTCAACCCAATGATTGAAATCCGCGGAGCTCATCCACTTCTTCTCCGGTTTGCACTGAACGGGAAAATGTCTCACTAGCCCAATCTTCATTCCCTACTCCATCTCCTCATTCAACAACACCATATGGATGTGGTCTTCCCATTTCCCATTAATTTTAAGATATTTCTTGGCTAATCCCTCGAATTGAAATCCCTGCTTCTCCACTACTCTAAGTGAAGCCTTGTTATGCGGCATGATGTTGGCTTCGATACGATGGAGCTCCAAATCACGAAATGCGATTTCAATCATCACGGTCAACGCCTCAGATATGTACCCTCTTCCTTGCAAATCCTTATCCAGCTTATAACCTAGATGGCAGGATTGAAATGCCCCTCTAATGATATTACTAAGTGCTATAGAACCAATAATTCGCTCCGTATCGTCTAGTTCATATATCCATAATTTGAACAAGTACCCTCTCTCATATTGAATGCGTTCTTCTCGCAGTACTTTTGTTTGCCACTCCATCGTATAGAAGGCTGGCTCTCTCTTAATCTCCCACGCTGACAGAAATTCTCGATTTCGCACCATGTAGTCTACCACCTGCTCGGCATGGACTTCATCAATTTGCTTCATGACTAAGCTCTCGGTTTGAAAAATGGTTGACATCTCACGCCTCCATTTCCATCTTGATTTGTACTTTCTCTGCTGCTTGATATGAAGTATGTTGAGTTATGAAAAAAAGAAAACCTTCACGAGTAGAGACAATGGCTTCTGTTCCCATTCATGAAGGCTGCATCGTTTTTCGAAACGAATTATGATATGTATAATTGAGAGGAAAATAGTTCTCTATATGCGATGGGATTTCGTAGTTTCGTATTCGTGTTCATGATCGGATCAAATGTAGACGTCTAAGAATTCTTCTTCTCAGATATGACGATAAAGAATGTTGCCAAAGGCCCAATCAGCAAGGAGATCAAAAACCAATTCAACCCTCTTCTATTTTTCGTTTGTGCCAATCCTGCATTAATCAGGGCCAACGTCCCCCATCCAAGTGTATATCCGCCATACATATTACTCACTGCTCGTAACACCTCAGTATCGTATTTTACATGAATGAGCCATGCTGAGCACCATATGCAGTCATTGCTGCTGCCTTTCCTGCTGCATTACAATAGGCCGGAGAAAGCTAACTCATACTACCATTAAGTATAACGCAAGTTCATTATATTGGAAACGACTGTGCAAGACGCTTCTTTACTCAAACCAACGAGTAATAAGCAGCAAACATGAATATGAGTGAAACAACTTATAATAAAGCAGCCTTTCACAGTTCGACGTGTTCAACGTCCTCCTGCAAGAGCTGCCTGGTCTCCGCTTTATTTCACTATCACTCCGTACATGAGCATATCTACGGTTCTTCGCAGCGCCCCGTCTAATGACAACTGATTTCCTTCCCTTGTCCTGCGATCCATCAATTGATATAGCGCGCCTATGTACATGTCAATGAATAACTCCATATCGAATGGACGAATGACTTGCGCTTGGATGCCCTCTTCTATTAGTAATCGAATATTATCCCAGCCTTCTTGGACATAGGCATCTACAAGCTTCCATTGTTCAGGATACAGCTTCTTCAACTCGTCCAATGTACGGATGTCCGTAAACGCAAACGCGCTCGGAAGCATCATCAGGGCTTGCTCAAGCTTTTGTACAATCGATAAGGATTCATCTCGCATCATGCGCGCTTCAGAATCTCTCATCTCTTGAATCGATCGCTCAATCAAGCACGTAATGAGTTGTTCCTTGGATTCAAAATGCTGATACAATGTCTTCGTGCTAATTCCAAGCCTGCTTGCTACATCGCGGATGGCAAACTTCAAGCCTCGAATTTTAATCTCTTCAATCGCAGCTCCTGCGATACGATCATGCATAACAATTGCACTCCCTTTTCATTACTTTCGCCAAAAAGAATAGTGGATAGAAGAGAAGAAACAGGTTCGGTGTCCACCACATCATATCGAAATCTTGCCGAATTGACCAGAATGCGATGGCTTGTAACCCCGAACAGGAAGTAAGCAGCAACGATGTGAAGCACAGCGCTGACCAAGCTGGCTTCTTCTTGTGATAATAGTAAATACTTAAAATCCCCGTCACCGATATGAACAAGTCCAACGGAATGAAAGACATATTCCATGCTACGAGCAGTTCATTGCTGTAATCTTGATAGAGATACTCCTTCGGAATCCATCCCATGAACGTAATCGTCCAATAGACAATAAACCCAATATCCGTGAACAGCATAAGACCTTTCAATGTTTTCCCCATTCTACTCTCTCCTTGAAAATGATGTAAAGAAATCGGCGTGGAAAACATTTAAAACATTAGGTTTTCCGTGATTTCCATCATATCCTTCTCCGCATCATGAATCAAGAGGAAACGAAAAAAAAGATATCCGAAGGGAGAATGAACTACACCTAGCTCTTACACTCATAAGCCGAAAGTGGGGTTCGGATAGGAATGCGCATAAAAAAACATGCCCTCACTTCAGGGCATGTTTGTCTATTATTATTGCAACTTGCGATTGTGAATCACGCCGAACATCCCCGTCATCCCATCATGGTTATGGAAGCCGTATTGCTCGTAGAAATTTTCTTTACCTTTCGAAGCAAATAATCCAACGAACGATTTATCTGGTGCCGCTTCTTCCAGATAGGCTTTGATCGTCTCCATAATCAGTTTACCGACTCCATTACCCTGATGCTCAGGAGCTACAGCGATATCCTGGATATAAAAATAAATCTGTCCGTCCCCTACAACTCTTCCCATCCCCACAATCTCTTCTTGATCACGCACAACGACGCCAAACAGAGAATTGCGAAGCGATTCCTCGACCACATCAAAGTTCATATACTCTTTCCATCCGACTGCACTGCATATTTTTTCATACTCAAGTACAGTAGGTATTCTTAGCTCGATTGTATAATTGCTGCTCATGTATGACTCTCCAATCATTAGATCTCCCTGCAAGTAGAAGATTTACTTCACGATCATATACGTGATCGCTGCCAGCTACAAATTCTGAGGGAGTCTCTTTTTTATGAATCTCATCTGCCCGCGGTGATTTATTTCATCCTCAAACACATGGAACCATTTGAAATAGTTGTTCGCAGGTTTGCCATGCCAGAAAGGAGCCGCTTCATGCAGCCACTCATCATTTCTGCTCTTGAATCCATCGAGTGTACGCTGTCTAACTTCGTCCAACAACGTTAAATAGAAGTTCAGATCATGCCCATGAATCATCTGCTGGCCTTTCTCCCCTAACTCTAATGCGGCTCCCCACGTTAACAGTTCCTGCTCGGTTAATTCACGATTCTCGAATGTAAATGCTTGATACGCATATTCAACAGCAGCCATATGGTATAGCAACGCTCCAATGGAATTGCTGTGTGGATCCATCACGTAATCCAATTGTGCCTGACTTAATCCCTCTACCGTCTTCATTGTTGTGTAGCGCGCATAATTCATCATCGAGATGAGCCTGCTCATTTCCGGAGTAAAGCCTGCCTTATCGGTGATCAGATACAAATCTTCCATATCCATTGTCTTCTTCCCCCTTTTATTGGTATACAGCCCGCTCCGCAGGATACTAATTCAACCTTTGTTTCCGTAAGGATATTTACAAATAACCACTGCGAGTATCGAATATTGCAGAATCCAATTGACTCCACGGAGTAAAGGTTGTAGTCAACTGATACCGCTGTCCGGATTCTGCAGAACGATAAGCCCCGAACATAATCTCGTGGACATGCAACTGCTGCTTCGCTGATTGAATAGGCTGTTCTCCTGTGCCAAGGCAATGAGCAAAGTAACCGATTACACTTTCACTTTGATGCATTGCGAATTCGTCTCGTGGGAGATAACAATTCTCAAGTCCTCGCCAGCTTACTCGCTCCGCACCTCGAATTACTTGATCAGGCGAATGAATCACAAGCGGATAACCACTGTCATTCAATGCTATCGCCCCTTGCGGCCGTAAATGATCGTGTTGTTCTGCTTAAATGCCATTCCCCATAAGGAGCGAATAACCGCATGCTGTCCTCCGGCAAATTGCAGGATCAGCGTCACATTGTCATCTACATCACTGGACACCTTCTTGCCATCACCGACGATTCGATTTGGTATCAATGTATTCACTTCTGCCATAACACTGGCGGCAGGCCCTAATAGGCCGATTAGGCGGCTAAGTGGATATACCAAACAATCCAGAACCGCTCCGCCATGCGCGACAGATTTATCATAATACCAGTTGTCTCTCCATGGCCCCGGTAGGGATAACTGCGCCTCCGCACCAGTGATCTTCCCAATATATCGTTCATTCACATAATCGGCAGCCGTCTGATAGACGGGATGCAAATCATACGGCAAGTTCATCAATATCACTTGTTTCTCTTCAGCTAGAGCAACCATACGCCGACATTCTTCCAGCGAGGTTGCCATTGGCTTCTCATTGAGCACATGGAGCCCTCTTTCAAGTGCAGCGAGCACGGGTTCCGCATGTACCGAATGAGGGGTTGTGACGACAACGCCATCCAACTGCTCCTTGTCCATCATTTCACGATAATCATCATACCAGCTAGGAACTCCATATTCTTCTGCTTTTCTCTCTGCATTGTACAGATGTCTGGAATAAGTAGCGACAAATTGCACGCCTTCCAGCCCTTCTGCTTGTTCAAAATAGCGGTTGCTCACATGCCCGCTGCCAATCATGCCTAGCTTAATCGTTCTCATGTGATATCTCCTCAAATGATATCATTTCACCAAATCCATGACATGAATTCCTCGTATTCTTCCAAACCGCACACAAAATTGTCCAAGCATTCTCTCTTAGTTCAGCATATCTTACTACTATCAAACAAAAGGAGTTGATAGGTTTGGCACGTATTCTCGATAAAGCTGCGGCTCAGCCACGCAGTAGATTCAACCCAGCAAACGCGGTTACGATCCGCAGATCAAGAACTCGACTCGCTACAATCTCGATACGAATTCCAACGAACTCTCAACCGAATCGCGTAGACTTGGTAGCAACCGTAGGGGTTAAAGGTGTGACTGGAATTGCGCAAATCCTGTTCCGCATATTCCGCGATGGTAGAGAAATTTTCAATACGCAGCAAGGAATCGAATCCGCCGGTTCTGAACAAAATTACGTAGTTACCTTCCAGGCCGAAGATAGAAATGTAAGAACGGGCACACATGTTTATACGGTCACAGCAGAAAACCGTACTGCAAATACAAGAGCCGATATCGTTGGGCCAATATCGTTTAGTGGTTTAGCTGTTAAAACAAGAAACTAATAGATATTTTTCTATATCTTCAATAGGATCGTTATATTCCTAAGGTTGTATTTGGATCTTATTTCTAATCTAAGCATACCGCATCATGATAAACACTAGCAATTGCATTATTCCAGCGCTCAACCCTATTCTATCAATCTTATAAGAAGTCACAAGCCAGCATATCGAATAGGATAAATTGAATAGTGACGACGGCCTTGTATTACTTTTCATAAAAAACGGCAATCTGCTCTCATGAAACAGGGAGACAGATTGCCGCTTCAGCTCTATGTTAGCATGTCGAAGTGCCACCCATAGGGATATGCAACATAACTTGATGCGAATGGCCGAACAGGCGGAACGAAGGATCCCGATACGCTCTCAACTCAATTCGTAATGCTGTTCAACGGCCCTTTCATATCCGCACATTTAGCTCGGGAGGGATTCGTATTTATGATGATAGCGGATACTCCAGCTGCATATCTCTCGGATCGCTCTCATACAGCTTTTCATTTACTTCCTCTGCTTCCTTACATCCTAATGCAAAATAGAATGCGATTGTGTCCTCTGCAGAGCCGGCGCAAATATAAATTTTATCTGCTCCCCATTCTCTCGCTGTTTCGGCACAAGTCTGGAATAATACTTTGCCGATCCCCTTATTGCGATACTCTAAAGAAATAAATAAAGAGTCTAGCAGTACATACTTGTATGCTTGCCCAAACATCTCTCGATTGATCGTTCCGAATCCGACCAATTTCCCCGTATCATCAAATGCGCCAACCGCACAGCCATTCTGATTAATGGTTTGTTTCAATTTCGAGAGGTAATGCTCATAGCCATCAGGCCAATCATTCTCTTGATAATTGATTTCGATTAATTGACGTACACCATCTACTTCCCGCCATGCCCTTTTGATGTACTGAGACGGATTAATTTCTTGGATTCGTTCACACTCATCAATCGTTAAACTGCGATATATGTAAGACATGCTCCATTCTCCCATCAATCGTCGATTTATTGTTACGCTGTAGTTAGTAGTGCCGCATGTTCGCAACCGCAACCGATAAATGGATGGAAGTTATCATTTTGCTAGCAGATCCTTCTTATAGAAGTGGTGCCGAAAGCCAATCGGTGCGTCCTCAATAATTGCAATGGCTTCATAGCCATACTTTTTGTAAAATTCTGGCGCCTGAAAGCTGAACGTATTCAACGTTATGAAGGTGCAGTTCTTCTCTCTGGCGATGCGATCTGCTTCCTGCAGCAATTGCGCGCCATGGCCTTCTCCGCGATGTCCTTCATCCACCCACAAAATATCGATCTCCATCCAGTTCCAACATACGATACCGTTAAGTCCGGCGATAATTTCGCCTATATCATTTTTGACACAAAGATGAACCTCTTCGAATCTAACATTTGGGACAATCTTTTTATTGAACTCAATCAATTTATTTCGTACATATTCAGCTTCCTCTGTTGTACCACGTGAAACACTGTAGTCTGGCATAACTCATAGCCCCCATCTTTCATAGATTAGTGTCTGCATTTCTGTATAAGCTCAAACAGCATATATCTTGAGTATACACGAGTATCATCCAAAACAAAGTGCATACTTCGATTCAAAAATGACCTTGACCCTGAATCCTTCCATGTCATTATAAAAAATGATCGATTCTGAGCTCAGCCCTGTTGCTCCCACTCTTCGCGCAGCATGCCCATACGAATAGAATCGTAATATAACCCATTGTATAACCGGCACTTTCGAAGTCTCCCTTCGCATGTCATGCCAAGCTTTTCGGCGACCCTTATCATCCTCTCGTTGCCGGACCAGGTCGTCAGACCGATTCTTACGAGCGGCAGTTCGGCAAATAAATGATCGATCCATAAACGCAATGCTTCTGTTCCGTATCCTCCATTCCAATACTGTGGATTATAGATTACAATGCCGATCTCCAGCCAATTGGATGGCTTGTGTTCCCAGTAATAGCTCACAAAGCCGATTATCTCGCCGTTCACTTCTATTAACATTTCAGGCGTAGGCTTCGGATCCATATCTATAAATCTTGTCATCTCTTCTTGATATTCTTCATAACTCTTGCTCTCAAGAGGATAGTACGGAGCGTCCCACTTCTTCCATTCCGGCGCTGCTTCACCGTATATGAACGAGTATAATTGATGTATATCGTCTAATGTAATATTGCGTAAACGAACTCTACTTCCGATTCGAACAACCTGCTTTTCATTCATTCCCTCTCACCTCATTAATAGGATATCATTACATACTGAGAAATATCGTCCCCTCATCCTTCCGACTGCCGACGATATTTCTTGTTTACAACATACACTTTATCCCAGCGTTAAGGTCAAGCATATAAAAGGCAGATGAGGGGACTCTTAATTGTACAAACGATGACGGAGGTAGCATTCTTATTCAACTGTTATCCCTAATGATGTATTGATATTGCCAATTGGCGTTCCAAAGTAGTAGCAACAACGGGATCAACGAATTTGAAGGAATAGGTGGTGGATTTGAGTGTTACCATCTGCTTAACGTTCATATTTCCAATTCTTTGCCTATCACCTTGTTGCATTGAAAAAAGTCCCTACACACATCAGCGATGCTTGATGTACGTAAGGACTTTTAGATTTACGCATATGACGTTACTTTCGTTGCAGATTAGAACTTGCTCTATTGCCGCTTACAGTTGACACTACCGAACCGGTCACTATTTCGTAAAACGAACAGTATGTGTACGTCCCTTGGCTCCCGCAGTATTCACCGTCAGTTTAATCGGAGGCTCTGTCTGCTGCACCGTAATCGTCGAATCCGCTGACGCTAGCTTCCATCCCTTGCGATTCAATTCCATCACGACTTGCGACTGGTTCTGGGTAGGATCGGATACGGCAATGATTAGCTCCGAATCCGTCTCCTTGATCAGTGCGGAGGCCGGTTGCTTGGACGCTATTCCGTCCACAACCGCAGGCAACCAATAATTGATCGCAGTTATACCCAGCTTATGCTCGCGAACAGACTGCACGCTCGTGCCATTGCTAAGCACGGTAATGTCCGGTGTTTGGCTGTAGTGAAGCGTCGCTTGAGCATCATAATTCGGCAGCAGCACATATGAATAGGATCCAAGATTCGGATTCGTACCATGATCGAAGGCAAGACTGACATACTCTCTCGTAATCGGTGATGCAGAGCCGCCGTTATTGACGTCCTTCCACGCTCCAGTACGAGCCTCGCGCTTGCCTTGAAGCTTAGCTGCTTTCGGGAAATAGTATCCAATATTCCCCTTGCCGTTCCCGTTTAAATGAGCCCATGACACGTCAGAAAACTTCTCCGACCACCCTGGTTGTACCGGTAGAACGGTACCATTTACAGTTAGTGCCCCACTACCTTCACTTACTTTACGGTTATCGACAATCGTCTCGACTTGACGCCCATCCCCGCCCGTAATGCCTGTACCAAGCGCCACGATTTCATTGTCGAAGGCAAACCATGACTTCTTTCCTGTTAAAGAGCTGTTCTCTACAGCCAGTTCCATCCCGGCTGCCCCATACTGACCATCGAGGGAGGCTCCGCCTACCCATGATTTAGGACTAAGGTAATATTTCCAATCACGCAAGGGACTCGATGATCCGTCTGTGGTCGTGCCCGGCAATCGCAGCATGTCCGCAGTAGCCCAGTAACCGTCGCTGTACTGGGTAAGGTCGTCATTGTATAAGTAAGTCATACCATTGCCCGTATGCCATGCTTTCTTGTTCTCTCCATTGCCGTACTCATAGCTGGCTATTCGCTTGGAAGACATACTGATACCGAAGCCAAAACCAGGCCGCAAATGAATGACTCTATCCATGCCGGCAAATACCTGATGCTTGACCAAATCTTCTGCTGGTGAAATGGAGGAATCTTGCAGCAGGTTCTTCATTAAAGCGATATCGTATGTTCCTAGGCCAACATAGTAATTGTCGAAGGAGACATCCTGCTGAAGCCATGCTTTGACGGCAGACTTCATGCGAGTAGACTCCGCAGCAGGAGCGGCCTCGGACAGCCGCAGGATGCTCTTGATCGCGCCGCGGCCGGCAGTGTGATCGGTCGACAGTTCGCGGGATATTGCACGGCCGCGTACCATATCCATCATAGCTCCCTTGTATATAAGCGGCTCGAAGGAATCCTCAATCCAGCGGTATATGTTCGCCGCCTGCGGATCGATAACCTGCCATGGCGATCCATTCAGCAAATAGAGCATCTCGGACAGACGATCCAGCAATACCGTTCCATAGCTGCCTGTATATGCAATGAAATCGTGCTGCACGAATGAGCCATCCGCATAGAAACCGTCCCCCCGAGTTACATATGGGAATACTGGATTTATCGCGTCTCGGCCTTGCGTCAACTTCGCGTCTGAAGCACCCGTTGCTCCTCTCAGGATCACAACGAAGGCCTTGTCTACTAGGTTAGCGCCCGTTTCAATAAGGCTAGGCTGCACAGTTCTTCTTTTTGGGTCAGGGACAAACGCATCAATCGCGCGATTGTAGCTGTTGATTTGAGCGGCAGACAGATCATCGAACAGCAACACCGTAATATCGTTCAAATATTGCGGAGAGCCGATCTCCCAATCCCACCAGTTTTTATAAGGAGCGACACGCTCATTGTAGCGATTGGCATACATCCAATCGAGTCCGCTTATGAGATCGGCTCGCAGCTGCGGATCGTGATACAGCGATGAGCCTTGTGTCGCGTATGCCAGCGCCATTTGCCGCAAACGTTGATATGCGCCCGTTACATGAGACGATTCAGCTCGGCTGGACAGGTCGCTCCATAGCGAGCTGCGATCTGCCTGCTTGTTCATCGTATTCCAGAACCCTGTGCCGCTGCCATTGCTTACACTCTCCACTAAAGAAGCGATCGCCGCGTTCATATCCGAATCCACCGAATGATAACTGGCATTGCCGGTCAATTGCTGAATGCGCTTATCGCGCACAGCCTTGAATTGTGCGGCATCAGCTGGAGGATCGATTGGATTGCTGCCGCTACTGTTTAGGCGTATCTCATCGTACCATGCCTCCCCAGCCGCACTCTCATAGAACAGTTCCACCTTCAAGCGGGTTGCCTGCTGCGGAATGGACAGTTCCAAACGCTGCTCCGTCCAATCATGCGTTCCGAGTAGCGGCGATGAGGATGGACCAGAACTGATTTTATCATTCGAGCTGTTCAAATATTGCGTGCGAATAAAAGCCCCACCATAAGAAACACTCGACTGCAAGTCCTTAGTCCGCAGCCACCCCGTAAGTGTGTACGATTCGCCTGGCGTTACGTCAACGGTTTGCAGAACGTCTGCCCGCGCAGATTCAGCACTGCTGATAGTAAGCGACCGCTCCCCTTCATAATAGATATTCGAATCTAAGGACAGGATCGGCTTGCCGGATGGAACCCACTCACTCCAGTAGCTGGGCTGCAATGCGCTCCAAGGTCCCCCTGGAGGCTGTCCCGCTTCAAAGCTGCCGTTAAGCAGATTGCCTGCTTCCGCTCTAGCATTTGGCAGTCCCATAACGGGAATTAGAGAGCACAGCAAGAACACCGCTAACGTGACACGAATAATGCGATGTGGCCATTTTTTCATTATGTATTTCCTCCCAATGAGTTAATGATATAATTGTAAGCGTTATCATAATCGGATAGCTCAACTATAACGATCCGCCCAAAAGGAGTGTGTGTCTTATTTTGACTTCATTGTGCATAATTTTGCCCAATGAGAAATAGGTCAGCATACATGCTGCATTTCTGCCTCATGTACGCCAACCTCCGTCACTGATTACTAAGCATATTGATTTTCTTCTACTATAGGAGAGAACATGCCTTGGCACAGGATATAATTCTGACCCCTATATGCATTTTTTTGACTTACACACATAAAAGCCGCCTCTCCGAAATCGGCTGCACGTTTGCACAGCACAACTTGAAAGAGACGACTTTTTGAAAAATATATGAGGTTAATGGCCCGTATACCATCGTCAACTATGATCTTCAATACTTGATATTTTCCCGTTTGTGAATGTAAAAATGGATTTCCCTGTTAGCTGAATCTTATCTCCAGCCTTCAATCCGGTCGGAAGATCAACAGCCAAGGTTCCTTCGTAGTCAATATCTACTTCAATGCAGCCATCACTTTCAATATATTGTAGAATGGTTTGTCGGCGACTCGAAAATAATCCCGCTGATTGCTGTGCGAGCTGTTGGAAGGGTTCAATTCCATGTGTCTCTATAGTTACTTCTCCATTGGCAACATTCCGGAATACGATGTCTGGATGCAGTAGCTCGACCATCCCTTTTATATCGAATGAATTATAAACTCTCACATATTCCTCAATGCAAGCAACTTCCTCTTTTCGATTCACCGACATCCCTCTCTTCATTAAGGATAACTCCGTTTGAGCCTTGCTGATCTTTATGTCATACAGCCATTTTATTTCGTGGAATCCCTGCTCATTCCAGGCCGCGATCTGTTCGCTTCCCCCTTATCTCCCAACTCGCAGAAAATAATGAAAATACTCTTCATCTCTCTCGAACCCATTACGCTCATACAATCTCTGTGCCTGTTCATTATCAATGGCTGTCGACAGCTCAAGTCCTTTGGCATTCATCTGTAGTGCATAGTTCTCCGCTGCCTCCAACAGGAGTTGTCCAATCCCCTGCTTCCGATGTTCAGACCGCACAAATAGATCATTGAGGATATAAGTTCTCTCCATCGAAATGGAGGAGAAGGAGGGATATAATTGCGTAAAACCAGCTATTTCCTTCATATCATGATCTCGGGCTATAAAAACAACCGATTCTCGATGCTCAAACCGCTCGAATAAAAAACGACTGGCTTGCTCTACATTTGAGTCCTGACCATAGAAAACGCGATACAAATTAAATATCTCCGCAAGCTCAGGCAAATCTTCGATTGTGGCTAGCTTTACTGCGTATGCGGTCATGTTCGTCCATTCCCTTCTATATCTTCTTGCCCTTCATTATGGTTGCATACTTGCTCTCTGTCTCTTCTACCACCTCTAGTAGGAATCCCGTCTGCTTATACAACTGCCTGTACGTATCAACGCTAGCAGGATAGAGCTGCAATTTCCTATCGTTGAACTCAAACCATTCCGAATCCTTGCTTACCGACAAAATCAAATATCCGCCGAGTTTTAGTGAAGCATATAAATTCCGAAAGGCCTGTTCTTTATTCTCAATGTGCATAAACGTTATCCGAGCTCGATCTTCTCGTAATGCTCGACTACCGGGAATGGATCATAATAGTGATGCAAGAGTGCCTTCCAATCCTGATATTCCTCCGAACCCCTAAATCCAATTGTATGATCCTCCAGTGTCTCCCATCTGACTAGCAATATATATTTATTCTCTTGCTCCATACACTTCTGCAGCTCATGATCGATGTAGCCCTTCATACGAGAGATGATCTTGGAAGCCTGTTTAAAGCTTTGCTCAAACGCTGAGTCTTGCCCCGGAATGATATGTAATGCGGCCACTTCGAGAATCATATTGATTTCCACCTTCTCGCATTGAGTTATGCAATGGAATACTTCAGCGAGACCACCGTTGCTTGCTGCACGCATCCATTGGCTTCCATAATCTTTCGCATCGGAGCATTTTCGATTTCCGTTGCCCCGAGATACGATTTTGCTTGAAAGTCATGCTGCAAACGATACAGCCCGATTGTATGTAACCCTCTCCCCAATCCCTTCCCTTTATACGCAGGATGAATGCCTATCCAAAATAGGCGTCCTTCTTGGTTCGTATCTGGTTCGATATGAGGAAACACGACGCCTACGGGCTCGTTATTGAACATGTAAACGGTATACATGTTATCTACTTGAGATGGCAATTCAATCTTCATGGTATCAAGAAATTTTGCTGCATCATGCCTACTCGTATCCATGACTTCCGCTAGAAAAGCGATAGCCTTTGGTTCATTTACGGGCCAAATTTCATAGGCGGGAACAGATATGCCTAACTGTTCTCTAAGTTCCCTGGTATATATCGCTCGTTCACCAACGATGCACATTTTTTGCTGCACGACGGGCAGCTCATGTAATAGAGTGTGAGAACACTCAAGCAATATGGATTGCAGTTTATACCTTGTCATGCTAGACAACAGCTCATTGATCAGAATATCGATTCTAGCTGCATCCTGTGTGTCATGTAACATTTCCAGCATGACAGCAGCATCGCTTTTCAGATGATGCACACCGACCACTTTTAGCTGTTCCAATATTTCATTGATTTCAGTCATTTCATTTCTACCTTTCTTTTCTTGATGAGAGGATTCCAGCTTACCAGTTTCCTTATTCTATCTTCTTCCATTCGATCATTATTCTGAAACTCCTTCTGCGCACACTTGCAGATAGACCTTGAAATATTGATAGATATTCATATACTTGATTAAGTGCGCAAATTTTTCCTATTTCAACAAATGCAATTGATTTCGGACAAGTCGAATGAATGACTACGGAGGGATGATGTGTTACCTACCAAAATAAAAGGCAGTGAGACATACGTAAAGTTTGTTCTCTTCACCTATATGCTGATGGCACTTGCAGGCGGACTCGCAATTGCTCTCGGTTACTCGGGGTTCACGACCAAAACAGCTTCGTGGATGTATCTATTTATTCTTATCGGAGGATGGTCTCCTACGATCGTCTCGTATTATGTTTTAAAACGAGACGGGCAAGTCTCTTCCTTGAGAGAATGGCTGCGCAATCTTTTTGACGTTAAGCATAGTCTAAAGTTGTATTTACTGCTGCCATTATTTTTGCTTCTTCATTTCGGTGTGCGAGGATTTCTCTCAGATGTTGATATCGTGATGCCTTGGTATTATGTCATTCTTTTGATTCCTGCGATGGTGATTGGAGGTGGCTTGGAAGAAGCCGGATGGAGATATATTTTGCAGCCCGCACTCGAGAAGAGGATGTCCTTTATTCCTGCAACGCTTGTAACTAGTGTGATCTGGGCGGTATGGCATTTGCCACTATTTTTTATCATAGGAACAGGACAATACGGAAAAAGTTTTCTTGTATTTACTTTTCAAATCATCGGTCTAAGCTTCGCATTGGCATGTATTCGAAAGATAAGCAATAGCGTCTGGCTCTGTGTATTATTCCATAGCTGTTCCAACGCCTTAGCGAATGTATTTATCGTAAAATCATCCGTAATGGCAGCGATCATCACTGCTGTTGTAATGGCAGTTGTTTCGATATCGATCATCATGTTCGACAAAAACAAGAGATCGAACGTTCAACATCCTACGCGATCCCTATAATTGAAAATTAGTAAAATTCGAAAGGGACTCCCCCTCAAGCGTTAGGATTACAAATCCCGCTTCTGTGGATAGTCCTTATTTTATTGACTAGTTATGAAAATAACCTTCAGCCGATTCATTTCATTAACATTTTGAATCACAATGGCCCTGCACAGGAAGGCTTTTCGCACGCATCGATAACGCTTTATGATCAAGCGAGTAGCTAATAAAGGCGAGAAGTGAGGCAGCGATTGCAACAATTCCGCCAACTCATGAGACATCGATAAGCTTCATGTTCGTCGAAACGAAGCCCCCTAATGCCGATCCGATTGCGATCCCGACATTCACGGATACGGGAGCTAACGATGATGCGAAATCTTTAGCAGACGCAAATTGTTGATTCGCCAGATCAATAAAGTACAGCTGGATCGTTGAGGTCATGGTGTACATGGCTAATCCAATGAATGAGATACTAATCAGTCCCGGAATCAGCGATTGGGAGCTGCTTACATGATAAAACCCAAGCATTTGCAATCTTGCAGACTGCGCAACGCTTGGGTTCGATTACATGCTTAATAAAGTTCTTGATCACGTTCTAGATTACGTCCTTGATTATGTTCTTGATCACGTTTTGATGCTATTAGTTATTCAGTTTACAGGCGCACCAATTGCAAGAGCCTCTTGAAGCACGAGCAAGGCTAATTCATGCTCCTGAATGACAAAGGGAACTTCGGTCGGCTCCACCCAGATTCGTGTTGTCGTTTCATTCTCTCTAGAGAACGGATGAACTTCGTAATATCCGGTGCTTCTTCATAAGGAATCCACGTCAGCTTCATATGATGTCCGTTCCAATCGACATAAATGGTTTGTTCTCAACATCGCTTGCTCCCCCAAGTGACGGCAGCCCTTAACAGGTATGGGCTGCGCGTTCATTTATATCTGCACCTTCCGCTTAGCCTGAAACGGATACATCTTGTACTCGCCATTACCAGATGAATATTTCAAGATGTTCCAATCATCCGGCACCCCATTGTAATATGCGCCTATGCATCCAGTCGTACAGCGATGACCAGCAATTAAAATATTCACTTCTTGGAGACTTTCGTCCTCCATCAGCTCATTCATGAATGCAAATACCCTCTTCGCATAACTGCGTGGTTCTTCGACTCCTCCATATACATTGGGATCAGGAATCCCCCCTAGCAGCTTTACCTCATTCTTTAGCAGACCATCGGCTTCCCCTAAATCATATACATCCAGTCTTGAATCAATTGTGGGATTTATCCCTGTCGCAATCTCTGCGGTCTGCACAGCTCTCTCTTGCGGCGAGGAGAATACGTAATCAAATGTAATCGGTTGAAGAATGACTCGCAGCTCTTCCGCTTGTCTCACCCCAATTTCATTTAACGGGAGTCCCATTCTCCCCTGAATTCTTCCTTGTTTATTAGCATCCGTTTGACCATGCCGAACTACGTAAATCATTCTACCGCCTCCTTGATACATACCCATCCCACAGATTCCTCATAATTCACATCCGCATATCAATAAATAAATCATTTCTGCAGAGACTGACTATCCTGTTAACTCTTATCAGGTTCAATCCTATTCATTGACAAGTTCTGCAATATCTAACCGGGCTGCACCTGCTATCAACGATTCGCTCGAATCTGCTTTATCGCAGCTTCTTATCGCAGCTTCAATACTCCTGCATCCTGCTCATGCCACACCCCGAATGCCTCAGAGAGGTTATCATCCCAAAACATCGGGAGCCTCTCCTTCAACCCTTCTGACAGCGGCAAATTCGGCAGTTCATCCTTGTCCACCCAATATATAGGGCCTTCCTCCGTCCGCTCTATCAGTTGTCCTTCAAAAATGCTCGTCCGATAGCTGAAGACGAAGTATTTATCGCCTGTTTCATTGTTGTACCAATAGACGATTCCACATAGTTTCAAGTCGGATACCGTAAGTCCTGTCTCTTCTCTCACTTCTCGAATCGTGGAATCTACCAGACTCTCGCCTTCTTCCACATGTCCTCCTGGAAACGAAAGACCTTGCCACGATTTCACACGCTCCTGCACCAATACCCGATTTGTGTCAGGATCATAGATCATGCACATATTCGTCAACTCAACCTTGGACATACTTACAATCTCCTTTGTCTCTTATGCAGCAAAATAGATGTCAATGATAGATATGTATATAACCCTAGTGACCTTAATACGGTCTCCTAAACCTCTTCACCCGCAGGGCATCTTCTATAATCAAATCATCCAGTCCTCGTTCCTTATACTCTTCAAGAATCTTTACGAAAAGTCGACTGATTAGAATGCTATCTCCCACTGCATCATGTCTGGCTATGTCCGTATCGTCAATCTGATAGTACTGGATGAGGAAATCAGTTGAGGGGATATCGGGCAAGCTCTGGATGAATGTTCGTGAACATGGCCTTCGTATCCAATACGAGATTGTTAATCATCGGCAATCCGGCTAGTTCACATTCCTTGCGCAACAGCGGAATATCGTATTCATAACCCGCCTGCGTCACGAGAATCCGTTCGCCAATGAACTGCGTAAATGCCTCATAGACCTGAGCAAAATCTGGCGCTTCATGAATCGCCTCATTCGTGATTCCCGTAAGTTCTGCAATATGTTCAGGGATTGGCTTCGGCGAACGCACAAGTGTTACAAAGGGTTCCTCCTCATGAATCTCCCTTGCGTCCATCTTCAATGCACCTATTTGAGTAATATGGTCGAGATGATGGTCGATGCCGGTTCCTTCAAAATCAAACACACAATACTGCTGATTCATAAGACCCTTAATCGTTAATCCACTTAACTCATATTCTTCATTGGAAATGTTAGATATGTTCATCGGTGACCACCCTCACCTCTCTATCGAATTAACAATATTATACACTCGATATGCAATCGCTTACTAGAAGTCCTAACCAAATAACCGGATCAGTCACTCCTTCAACGGTGTGACTGATCCGGTTCAACATTAACGTTTTCTCTTTTCTCAGATGGTACATGGAATTCTTCCAATCTTATAATCGTACACTGCTACTTTACCTTACGTATACTCTATTCATGAAGCAAGCTTTCCTTACTCGAAGCACCTCAGCAGTTCCAGTGCTTCTTCATTATCTGGCTCCAGTACCAGTGCTTCGCGAGTGTACTTCAGCGCTGTGTCCTCCTGACCGAGCTCATAGCAGCAAATCGCCAAGCAGAATATTACAGTCGCAACAGGATCATCATCATTCGCTACAGACGTCTCCAAGAACTGCTTCGCATCCTCATACATCCCCATTTCAAACAGGATCAGTCCTGAATCCAGAGCCACGTCATACTTCTGTTCCATGAAATAAAAAGCGGACCACATGATGTGAATACCCTGCTGAATATCGAGCATCTCCTCATCATTTGCATCAGGGAGCAAGCTTGAAATTTGCTTCGCGCTCTGTATGAAGAATTCTGCGTCATAGCCACCTAGTCTCCAGAAGGCTAAAATATGCTGCAAGTCCATCGTATCCAGATGCCGATCCACCCACACCTTCAGACTGAAGAAATCATCCGGCCCAAATCGTTCAATTCCTTGGCGATACGCTAATCGGGTATTCACATAATTGTGGGGATCCTCCAGCATGAAGATACAACCGACATTAATATCCTTATAATGGTTCGGAGGGAACAGTGCCAGACCGCCTCTCTGCTCAAATGCATACTGGAACGCATGATAGTTCGCTGTCAGTGAGAAGCTGCCGCCGTGGTGAACGATTTCAGGCGGGTCATTAAACTTCCAGTTATCCAGTCTATGATCGCCTTTATCCGCAGTAAGCAGCACAAATCCCTGCTGGGACAACTTATTTAGTCTATCCAAGCATCTCAATCCTACCTCTGGGAACAAGACATGAGAATCCTCAAGCTCCTGCTGGTACAGCGCGATTACTTCTCGATAGGGATAGGCTTCATCTTCGTATGCCGGAGCACGGCGATGCTCATAGGTCAGCGTCATATTTCTAAGCGGATCTACTGGAGCAGTATCGTCCTTTTCCTTGAACTCAACGAGAACATCACATTCATAGATCTCGCCATTTCCTACATAAATCAGCTCTTGCGGGATACTGTCAAAGAAATAGTTCGCCAAAATAAGCAGCGGCTGTGTCAAATCGCCTGGGCGAATCGTTTCTTGAGCAATGGTGAGATTCAATTCCTTATCATGAACTGCGTCGTATGTGGCAAAGTCGAGTATCCCCTGTTCCACGAAGCGCTTCAATTGAGGATGCTCCCGCCATCCTTCCACATTCTTGGCAGCCAAATCCGTCATTACATAACGGAATGGAGGCAGCGAGATTCCCGCATCATCACGAAGTTCACACAGCTTATGAAGAATATGAAAGGCAAGCCTTCCTGCTCCCGCTCCCAGTTCCATAATGATAACGGGTTCCGAGCGCTCTCCTCGTTCAGCCCGATCCCGAAGAAAACCGAAAATAATGTCCGCATATCCAGTAGCAATCATCGGATTGCTTGTGATGTATTGGGGCACCTGATCATTATTCCATGCCTTGAGCCCTTTGCGTTCATAGTATGCACGCTGCAAATCCCATATTGGTGCTTCGCTAAAGCGGTATCGTTGTTGTCTATCTTCCATTCCTTGCAACCCTGCTCTCTATATGTCATAGTAACCGTGCCAATCATCTATAACTTACTCCTTGTGGCACGGCAATCGTAACCGAATCTATCTTATGAATGGTACCATAATTACAGCCATAACCAAAATCTCAATTTTTAGTTTAACCGCGATAAAAAAAGGAGAACCCCACAAGGTTCTCCTCCGATACGCTGACCCTTACTTCGCAACAAGCTCGCCAAGCACATACTTCTCAACAACCTTGGCTACGCCATCGTTCATATTCGTATCCGTTACATAATCCGCTAATGCTTGGATATCTGCCGGGGCATTTCCCATGGCTACACCGAGACCAGCAAACTTAATCATGGCAACATCGTTATAACTGTCGCCCATCGCAATGACTTCTTCCTGCCGAATTCCTAATTTCTGAATCAGCTCATGAAGGCTCGTGCCCTTGTCCACACCATGCTCGGTGAATTCCAAGAAGAACGGTTTAGAGCGCATGACACTTAATTGCCCCTCCAGCTGCTTCTGCAGTTTCTTCTCGATGACGGCAAGCTTGTCCGCATTCCCGACCATCAACACCTTTACGACAGGCTGTTGTACTGCATCTACGAAGCTATCCACTTCTGAAATCGGCATGCCAGTAATTTCGGATTCTTTCTCGACGTATTCATTGCAAGCTTCCGTCACAATATTATCGCCCACATAGGTCAAGACAGACATTTCCTCTTGCTGGCTAAGCGCGTATATATCACGAACCGTTTCTACTGGCAGCGTACTGCTGAACAGTTCTTCTTTCGTCGAGAAATTCGTAATCTTAGCACCGTTAAACGATAAAATAAAGCTGCCGAATCGATCCAGCTCCAATTCCTCTGCAATGGCGATCATGGCATAGGTTGGTCGCCCTGAGGCCAGCACTACCTTCACCCCGGCGGCTTGCGCATCAAGAAGCGCTTGCTTCGTGCGCGGGGATATCGTCCGATCATCACGCAGCAATGTATCATCCAAATCAAGTACAATCATTTTATAGTTCATCTGTCAGCATTCCTTTTCGTCGAATAGATTAGTATCTCTACTATACCATTTTCACGAAGCAGATGGCGAATCTGCGAAGGAACAGATCATACCAATGCGATAAATATATCAATTTCATTGTCCTGACTGTTAGGCTTGTAACGTTCATCCCATTTCTCAAAATCATAGAAGCGCGCTGCATTGCCTGTCTCACGCATCCATTCGCCATATAAGAACTCATACGTCCGACTTAATTCGGATTCGAGACCATAGTGTGTGCAAGTCACATACTTACTCTCAGGGATGTTATGGCTTATCATTTGCGGAGGAATCGTTCCCAGACTCGCCACTTCATATCCAAAAATTTGAATAAACCGATCCTTGAGTGGATCAAAGTCGGATTTCTCAGGATAGATCTGCACCATAAGCACATCATCATTGTTGCGATATTGAATTTCATCTTTTTGTGTCACTAGCTTTTGATAGGTACGCCTGCCAAGACCCGATTCGAACTCCTCTATCGTGGCCTCAACCTGATATCCTACAAGTTGCATGGCCTGCAGTGTAACCACTGTAGCTTGCATTGTATCTCCTCCAGTTGCGATGCTATTGCCAGTTGACATGCATCGAATCTTCAATCATATAAGCTGTATCGTTCCTTCACTCGTCGCACTATTTGGCTTTACTATGCAGGAGAATATCTCATCACTACAAATTCAGTGTCCTGCTCCCCTATTTTACTTGTGAACGAGATTCCCCTAACAAACCCAGTACGCTCATACACTTTAATCGCTCTTTCGTTGAAGGCAGCGACAACCAATTGAATCTTCTCTCCTCGATTCAGCTTCCGAATGTAGTCCATAACCTGAGCTAGGAACTCCACCCCTTTTCCCTGCCCTGTATAGTCGGGTCGAAGTCCGAGACCGATATCAATTGCTTGCTCATCTTCATAGATACCAGCCGCATAGCCTCCCGGAACACGGGCAGAGTTGCCAATACAGATGTAGCCGATTAGTTCATTCTCATCATCGACGGTATAATAGAATTCTTCTTCTAGCATCTCATTGATGGACTCGTCATCCCCATCCATACTGTACAAGGAATAGATACCCTCATATTTCCACGTACAAATGATAGCAGCTTGCTCCTCCGTCATCGGGTGAAAATGATAAGTTGTCATGTTGAACAATCCTCTCTTAGCCAATTTATTTTTCCATTCATATTCCCGCTCATTTCGTGATGTAAAATGGTGCGTAGGAATCTGTATGCATATCAATTCAATATCAACAATGAAACTCTATCATGAATGGCTCCTCTTGATTCAAGCAGAGATCAATCTGTTCTCGAAACCCTGGCCAAGTGATCTTGCTTCGCGCTTCCTCTACAGAATAGTAACCGACCTCGTCACTTTCCTCGGTCGTTTGGAGCGTTCCTCCAATAGGCTTCGCAATAAACAGCGCTGTACACACGGAATCCCTTACATGTTGAAATAGTCCACAGTACTTGATGAGCTCAATATCGATGCCTGTTTCTTCCCTAGCTTCGCGAACGGCTGCAGCTGTAATAGATTCCCCTTCTTCCACCCGTCCAGCTGGAATCTCCCATCCCCGCTTCGCACCACGAATGAGCAAAATGTCATGATTGCTGTTCCTTACAATCACGGCTGCAACAAGTGTATGCCTAGGTGATGCATTCATCTGTGAATCGCTCCTTTCCGCTCTGTTCCACCATATAGAGCTGCTGTGTTTTGAAATCCCATCACCATTCTCTTCGCGGACTCATTTGTCCTTTCATTCGATCCCGTTTTCCTTTTCCTGAATGTACAGATCCAATGCTCTGATTCCCCGCCGTGCTAGCTTAATAAAGAGAACAAGACAATAGATTGAGATGACAAATGCTCCTATGTAGAAGACAAAAGATAAAAAAGAAAAAAACATAGCCATACCCATACCAGATCACTCCTGTTTCATGATTAATACGTGAATATCAATCTTCAGATAGTCAGCCATGAGTCGCTTCTTCCTCTTACTTTGTGAGATCGTAACAATAACGCACTTTATTTGCCAAAACATTCTCTCATGTACGATATCAGCGCTCTAAGTTAGATGCTTCCGATACCCTTCTACCTTCTCATCCTTGAAGCCGAGCCGTTCATAGAATTGATGCGCCTCTTTGCGCTGCTCGCCAGATACAAAGATGATGTAGTAACAATCACGCTGTCTTGCCATATTTTCAATTTCCTGCATCAGCTTCTTACCGACACCTTGCCTGCGAACCAATGGGGACACAATCACATTCTCAATTACCATGAATGGCTTACAATCTCCCACAAGATCATGACATATAATGCCCATCAAGGAACCCACTAACTGCTCCTCGTCAAATGCTCCCAGAATGATGTATTGTTCATTATGCTGGATCGTTCGGTATACCTGCTCCAGCTTCGCTTGGTTCGTCTGCTGTCCCATTAGCTCTCGATAGAGCTGGCTTAATGCCAGCAAATCATTTTCCGTAATTGACCTTATTGTAATCATCGTTATCCTTCTTTCCCATATATTTTTTCAATGCGATCTCCTTACTGTCGTTGTAGCACACAATGATAATCACTGCTCATTACATCTGCTTGCCATCTTAGAAATTACAACTCTTATCTTCATGTCAAGAATATGTATGATATGCCCAGCCCATTCATCCGTACTGCTAAACCCGCATTAAACAATTACGTATACGCTGTACGCTGTCCGTTATTCATTGTGCCAATAGAAGGAGTATCGTGAATGCTGGACAAATCCTATCGCCTTGTAAAAGGGATGATCTGAAATGACATACGCTTTGTTCGCTCCTAATACACTGCAGCGCTTTAGCGCTTCTACTACAACCGCAGCACCAAGTCCCTTCCCCCTAAAACTCGGGATAGTGACTTCATATGGGTTGCAGACAGCATCGCTTTCTGCTTCTGTATGGTTACTTCATCTATGGGAACTGGGCCATCGTGATCGAAGCCTTTCCACAGCACGGTCTTGTGCTTATATACGTCTGTTTCTGCATCCAAACTATTGAGCGTAATGCCCGACGGTAGCACGGAATGATGTTCGATATTTGCAATGGAACACGCAAGAATATTTTCACTCTGATCATGTTTTACAAATCCTTTATTTTGCAAGCGTTGAGAACGTTCCGAGTCAGTATCGTTCACTGCGACTCCAAGCCCGTTTTCATCGCTGAAAGTCTTCACAGCGTATTCGACAATTTCATCTTCCAGTTCTTCATATCCTTGCTTCGTTGCAAAAAATGTACTTCATCAAACTCAACATGCAGCAACTTTCCACAATCTCTGAACACCTATACACTCATCTTTCTCATTCAATTCCATTCTGTAAATGTCGGGCTTAGAAGTCTGGAACAGGAAGTCTACATCATATCGACTATCGAATCCGCCCATCATCAATGTCATGATAGCGCCATGCGTGCCAATCGCAATCTTTTTGCCTCTATGGGTATGTACGATTTGTTGTAATACACGCATAGCCCGCTCCTGACAAACCGCAATCGTTTCGCCTCCAGGCAGCGAATAATCGGTATCCGTAAACATCCTTCTGACCACAGGATACAGCTCATCGTTCGCTACAATGCGCTCACCGGGGACAAACACCATTTCTCTCAAATCTTCAAAAACGTGAATCTCTTTCCCTTGGGACTTCGCCAGACCTTCCAAAGTGAGGACTGCTCTCGAATATGGACTAGATACGAACGTATCTATCCCCTCTTCTTGTAGGATATCCGCGACAATACGAGCATCTTCCTTGCCTTTCTCTGTCAAGCCACGCGTTCTTTCAGTTCCTTCCGTCTTAGGCGATTCCCCATGACGAACCATATATATGGTTGTAATTACTTCCTCCATAACTCCTCCAATCGTGAACAGAAGTCATCCGTATTATCCCCGCTCCCTCACTTTCACATCACAATACACACTACACCAGCAAAAATAAGAACGGCCCCCCATATTTTCTGCGATTGAAATCGTTCCTTCAAAAAATAAATGCCAAGGAAGGAGCCGATAACAATGCTGGTCTCTCGCACTGGCGCTACATAACTAACAGGAATTTCAGTTAGAACGATCAACACGAGAACATACGATAATCCAGCTAATCCCCCTGCAATCGCCATACTGCCCCAGTATTTTTTCCAATGTGTACGAACTCTTTCCCAGCCTCTCACTTGCAGACTCCCTAGTAAGAGCACCTGTCCCATATTTTCGATTACATTTAAGGATACCGGGTGTATGATAGAGACCGCCAGCTTATCGAATAAGGTATAACCAGCAATGGAAAGGCCGACTAATAGCGGATAGGGCGAAGTGAACATGGAACGAATCGACTGTCCCCCGCGGCCAAGACCAGTGTACAACACAAAGATCCCTGTAAAAATAAGTACACTTCCTACAATACTCATCCATGTAAAAGGTTCTTTGAGCAGCGTAACCCCAACTGCCACAACGATTAGCGGGCCTAGCCCCCTAGCTATAGGATATGTTAAGGTAAAGTCATTCTTCTCATATGCCTTAGAGAGGATAAGGGCATAGAAGCTATGGAGCAAAATACTACCGAGCCCCATAAGTACCCATTCCCAAGTTATGTGTTCGTCCTTAGGCCACAGCACTATACTAACGGGTAGAAATAAGATGACAGACCATACCCGTAGCGACCACAGAAATATCGTTTTGTCCTCACTTTGCTTCAACATGATGTTCCAGAATGCATGCGATAATGAAGCAATAATCACCAGCAGCAACCAGTAATTTCCCATTTGAACCTCCACATGTTCGCTCAATCCGCTATTCCTTCTCATTCATGCTGAATACAGCTGCCATCATACGCTTGCATCACACAGGGGTGCTAACGGTTCAACGACCTTGCTAGGCGGAATCCAAGATCCTCGATACGGAATGTGGGATGGCTGCGCCGACGGCATGTTGCTCCGCATCCTCTTGCTTCTTCAGCCCAGCTTCCCCCGCGAAAGACTCTATAAGAGCCGTACACCTGCTCATCATAAATATCCCAGCACCATTCCCATACATTGCCGAGCATATCGTACAATCCCCATGCATTCGGCACCTTGCTCCCAACCTCATGGAGCATGCCTTGTGAATTATCATTGTACCAAGCAATCTGATCCAGCTCGCCATACTGGTAGCTAGAATTCCCTGCTTTACATGCATATTGCCACTCTGCTTCGTTCGGTAGGCGATAGCCGTCTGCCTCCACATTCCATTGAACCGTCTCCCCATCGCTCCCTATCGAGTAGCATGGCGTCAATCCGGATCTTTGTGATAGTAGATTACAAAAGACAACAGCGTCCTTCCACGAAATATTCACTACGGGCATGTGATGAGAATGTGAAGAATTAGCAGCGGTATCCGATTCTCCTACAACCGCCTCATATAACCCGTTCGTAACCGGATAAACTCCAAGAAGAAAGGGTGGAATGGTTACTTTCCATTGAAGCTTTTTGCGATCATCTCGCAAATCTTCCTCTCCGCCTGGAATTTGCACCATCGAATAAAGTTTGGACATATCTCTCACCTCAATGTTCGAATGTATATGTCAACGTACGTTTACGTTTCTACATCTGTTCGCTAGAATGGATGTAAGCAATGTAATCAGTCAATACCCCTTCGTGTCCCAACAGTCTTAGCATGGTAGAGATGTTGCCCCTATGGTAAGAACCGTGATTCACGATTTGGTACACGATGTCAGATATCATGTTTTGAACCTCTTCACCCATCCGGGTTCGGTAGGTCACGATCTTCTCCGGATCAGGAATCGAACCTACATATGCACGCATTTGAGTGTATAAGTTATTCGTGTAATCAATTGCTTCCTGAGTTCACATGTCCCCCGCCATTCCAAGCGTATTCTCTGCTACGTCATATAGCCAACACGAACCAGCACAACTTGTACAACTACTTGCAGGCAAAGCGTTGATATCTTTTACCGTTCTCCATTTTTACCGTTACTGTGCCATCAGATATCTCGTCGATAACTTTATCCCAGAATCTCTGCGCGGGAACGTTATTCTCTAATTGATGCAGTTCCCACTCGCCGCCATATTGCTTAAATATATGCTCCGCTGCAATCCGACCTACTCCCGTACGTCTAAATTTACGCATAACAAACAAATGTGCAAAATCGTAGTAGTGCCTTTGCTCATCTCTTACCCTGATCAATAGGAATCCTGCAGCTTCACCATTTACCGATATGAGGTAAGGATGATGTCTTATGGGATCCTCCCAATACTTATCGATGTCTGGCATCGGACGATACGTACCATCTTCTTGAATGGCCGCACCAGTATATTCAGTAAAATCATAAATATAGAACTGGATTAGCTGTTGTATTCGCTGCTTTTCGGCTTGGGCAGCTCTAGTCACAACAACCTGATTCATATCACCACTCCCTCTCACTCCAAACTGATGTGTCTCACCACCTAGAATTTTCAATCCTCCGCCTCAACTATCCTGAGTTGTGGTCACTCAATTTTCCAACCGAAATGGGCGGGACTTTATGACTTCTGTTCCATCTACAGCCTTAATCTGCAGCACCATTTCTCGGGCCTTAGCAATTCGAACGGGATTGATCATGGAAACAAACAGATTCCCTTTTCCATTCGACTTAAATATCGTTTCATTTTCGATGGTTCCTAGCCGTATCACTACATTTTCTTTCGGGCCAAACATTACCCCTTTCCCATTGGCATCTGCTACCGATATGTTATATCCCTTCCCTGCCTGAAGTCCTCTAGCCGACACAACAAAATCTACGGTAGATGCATTGTAAACAACGGTAACTCTGCCATTCTTCTTTTCCTGAAATGGAACGTCTGCTGTATCGCCTTGCTGAACAATAAAGAGCTGATCATATTTCAGAAAGGTGCATGAGGTAATTACGAGGAACATAGCCGCAACAAAGATGATTTTTATCGTGCGCATTCTTCCCCTCCTCTCATCAACGAATATCCTTGTCTCTATTATATTTACCTTGCCAATATTCGCCAACAGTGTACCGTTATGAGCATACTTGCTGCGGGAGACCAATCGCTTCCACGACCTCGATCTCCTGTCAAAAATAAGAGATATACGCATGCGGCAATAAAAAAAACAAGGGCGAGCTCAGAGGGTACATACCCCTTAAACTCGACCTTGTTCTATTCCAGAAATCATCCCACAAGAGTAATGAAAACTACTGATGTGGCATTTGCAATTTGTTTAACCAATTTGGATAATATTTACATTTGCAGAGACAAACTTAATCTCCTGTACATTCATATTCATAAGCTGCAGTTTATTAGTTCCTGGCCCTGTATTGAACACGGCGCTGCCCGCTCCACCTGATCGGGACACTCCGTCCGCTAATGACGGGGCGACCGATAAGCTCTGATCCAATGGAATCCCGTTCAATGTCAACTGAACAAGGACAGACAAGTTAGCCATTAATGGACTCTCGATGAAGCTATAGGATGCAAAGTAGGTTGCATTCGGAGCCAAATCAATCACTGTTCGATTGTTCGCAGAGAACGTTATGCCGCTGCCATTCGTCACCTTCGCCGCTAAGAAGGGAACCGGTGAAACCGGCCCTACATTTTCATAGCCATAGCTAAAAATTGCAGCGTTATTCCTTGTCACCCCAGCAGATGCAAAATTGTCGATTTCCGTCACACGTATGTTAACGCCGCTAAAATTCGATCCAGAAGCTTCAACTGGTGAAAAGCCAATCAGCTGCAAAATACTCGGGTTCGGACTGGAAGGAGTGTTGAAAATAGCTCCTCCGGTCGCATTCGCAGTAGGCGTATTTTGTCCGAATGGAATTGTGGTAGGAAATGAGAAGCTTTGCGACCCTGGTATTAGCTTTCCGTTCAATCTAAGCTCTGTAGCGATGATGTGGTTGCTCGATGCCGTGGTAAAATCAGCATTATATTCGACTAAATACGCTTTACTCGCATCAAGAAGAATGTTTGTCATTCCTTGCAGCCGTATGGAGGTACCGTTCTGGACAATGACTGATAACATCGCAGGGGCTCCATTGACCGGAATCGATCCACAGCCGGCCGAACAACCGAAATTCGCACTGCTTCCCATCTCTATTCGCCCCCAGCTGCTATTGTAGCTTAATGATCGTAATCGACGTCTGGTCGAAGGTTCTATCATTGGGTTCAAGATTAACTAAAGTCAGAATACTTGAACTAGCTCCTGTATTAATGATCGTATTCGATAATAATGACGTAATGGCTTGAGAAGCTCCTGGCAAGGACTGCATCTGTGAATCTGTTCCCGGAATCGTTGTTCCATCCAATTGCAGAGCAACATGTGCGGTAATGTTACCCGCTGTGAGCAGCTCTGCCTTCGTCCGGTAAGCAATATAATAGGTTTGATTCGGTGCCAACACGATATCCGTCGAGGCAGGAGTATGCGTAATGGAGGTGCCGTTCAACGTGAAATTCTCCTCGAATGGAATTGCGCTGCCAGACGCAACCAGAATAGAACCAGGGGAACGGATGAATGCGTTGTTCGCCGTGATCTGAACTCCGGTTGCTCCGGTCGCTCCGGCTGCTCCAGTTGCTCCTGTTGCCCCGGTACTTCCGGTTGCTCCGGTCGCCCCGGTAGCTCCGGTTGCTCCCGTCACACTTGCCCCAGTCGCTCCGGTTGGCCCAGTAACACAAGGGCATACTCCAGTTGGCCCAGTGGATCCTGTCGCTCCAATCGGGCCTGTACCGCCAGTTGGGCCTGTACTACCTGTGATACCTACGGCACCTTGTGCGCCAGTTGCTCCGGTTGCTCCTGTTAGCCCCGTTGAGCCTGTGCTGCCAGGAAGTCCAGTTGCTCCGGTTACCCCAGTAGAACCAGCTGCTCCTGCAGCGCCTCCCGCCCCCGTACTGCCAGTAGCTCCGGTTGAGCCCGTCGAGCCAGCAATGCCAGCTGCACCTGTATCGCCCGTTGAGCCCGTCACTCCGGGCACCCCAATTGACCCAGTAGGGCCAGTAGCTCCGGTTGCGCCAGTTGCCCCCGTTGAGCCCGCTGCTCCGGTTGCTCCTGTTGGCCCTCTTGTACCGACTGGTATCTGCAGCACCTCTTCCAGCTTGTTATTAAGCACGAATTCGAGCTTAATCGCTTCTCGCAACGTATTCACGATACTGTCGTTTACTGCCAGTACATCACTCACTGTAGCAGGCGTAGTTAATCCCGGCAGCGTTCCTAGCGTGAATTGGAGCTTTTCTGCCTCCGCATTAACAATGTGGCTTAGTCCTAACTCCTCTAACGCTATTGAGGCTAACAGCAAATTCACCGCTTCGTTCGTCGACACAGAAATATTCGGCGTAATATTAGGGATATTGGCTTGCGACACGATTTCTCACTCCCTTGCTGACATCATCAGATTGCTAATTTAGCGCAATAATGCTTATATTTACGTTTCGATTGCTGTTGGAGCGTGAGAACAGCATGATGCTGGACGGGGCTCCCGATGGTGTATTCACAATCACGCTTCCCTTTAACGTTGCGAAATCCCCCGCAACGGTACTCATAAATATCGTTAGGATGCTTTCCCCATTAAAAGTCAGAATCACATCGAGTCCTCCTGAAGGGTTGCTCGCATCAATATCAACTTGTGCCACGATATAGTACGTATGATCGGGTTGAAGCAATATCGTGCTCGAACCCGGAGTGAACGATATTAAGCTGCCGCTCAGCAATCTTGCCGTAGCGAACTCCAAAAATCCCGCCGGACCTGCAGGTCCAGGTGTAATGATACTCGCGAAATTCGCCGTAGCGAGCGCCATCGCCCCTGTTACCCCTGTTGCCCCTGTCGCTCCGGTGGCTCCAGTGGAACCCACTGCTCCGGTCACACCCGTTGCTCCCGTTGCTCCGGTTGGACCCGGTATTCCTGTTGCCCCTGTCGCTCCTGTTGGGCAGCCAGTAGGGCAGACACCTGTAGGTCCCACAGGGCCGGCGTTGCCTGTTATGCCGGTAGGTCCAGTAGGACCGACCGGACCTGCAGCTCCTGTATTACCAGTGAGCCCAGTTGCTCCGGATGGGCCTGTAACCCCAGTTGCACCTGTCACGCCTGTAGTGCCGGTTGCTCCGATTGAGCCCGTTGCTCCGGTCGCTCCCGTTGGGCCTGTTGGCCCAGTAGCACCTATCATGCCTGTTGCTCCAGTTACACCAGAAGATCCGGTTGTTCCGGTTGCTCCAGTCGCACCGACAAGCCCTGTGATGCCAGTAAGCCCTGTTGCTCCGGATGGGCCTGTAACCCCAGTTGCACCAGTGGGTCCATTAACCCCCGTGGGCCCTATTGGTCCCGTCGCACCAGAGCTTAGCAAGGGAACAAGACCCTCCACAATTCTATCGAGTTTCATCTGTGACACAATTTCCTGCTGCACAACCACTTTCAATGTATCTAGTGTACTGCTATTCAGCGCTAACAGTTCTGTAATTGTAGGCACTGTGGTCAAGCCTGGAATTGTTCCCAATGCAAATTGAATTTTCTCGCCTTCAGCGTTAAGAATATGACTTAGCCCTAATTCCTCCAATGCGATCGAAGAGAGCAATAGAGGAATTATTTGATCCCTGGAAATCGAAATAGTAGGTGTAATATTGGGTATGTTTGCTTGCGACATTTCACTCACCCCTTATGAAGTGCCATAGTAAGAGACCTAGCATCATATCTGATGTGCTCGCCATATGGGAAAATACTGAGCCTCATCTTATGAATTACAATATAGCAATTATCGATATCGACACATTCGTAAAATCCGTAGCCACACCTGACGTATTGATAAGCTCTAGCGTACCTGGAGTCCCTCCGGTTTGAATGATCGTGTGTGAGGACAGCTCTACGATTACACCTGCAACGGTATCGTAACTTGCAGTCGTGACGATGACATTAATTCCATTGAATTGCAGAGTCGCGGATGCTGTCGTTCCGGCAGTCGTAGCCTGCGTCTCGTAATCAACGAAGTACGTATGATTTGGAGCAAGTACGATTGTGGATGTCAAAGGCACATGTGTGATTAATGTACCATTTACAGTTAAATTCGTTTCTAATATAAGCGGAGCGCCGTCCGCTACCGTTTGTGTTCCGACAGTGACAAAGTCAGCGTTGTTCACCGTAATCAAGCCTCCGGTGGCTCCAGCTACTCCGGTGGCTCCGGTGCTTCCAGTCGTACCAACTGCTCCAGTCACACCTGCCGCTCCCGTTGCTCCTGTAGCGCCAACCCCATTAGGACCTGTCGCTCCGGTCGGCCCTGGTGGACAATCCGGACACGGCCCGGTAATTCCCGTTGCTCCTGTTACTCCGGCGACTCCCGTTGCTCCTGTTGCACCCGTATCGCCCGTTGCTCCAGTCAGCCCGGTTGGCCCGGTCGTTCCCGTTGCTCCAGCTGCACCAGTCGCTCCGATGGCCCCTGTTGGGCCAGTCTCGCCAGTTGATCCAGCCGTACCCGTAGCCCCGGTGGCTCCAGTTCCACCTGTTAACCCGCTTGCCCCTGTCAATCCGGTCAGCCCAGTCGCCCCTGTCGGGCCCAATGCCCCCGCTGAACCAGTCTCGCCTGTTGCCCCCGTGCTACCAGCGGCTCCGGTGCTTCCAGTAGCTCCAGTTGGCGATAAGCCGGTAGGCCCTGTTGGGCCAGTAGCCCCCGTCGCCCCCATTTGCGGAGCAGCTGCCGCATTCAGTACCTGCTCCAATTTGTCCTCAATAATCAATTCCTTTTGAATCGTCGCAGCCAACACGTTGCGAACGCTGGCATTGGTTTGCAATACATCGCTAATAGTTGCAGGAGCTTCTAACCCAGGAAGCGTCCCAAGGACATATTGAATTTTCTCTGCCTCCGCGTTCACTAGATGACTAAGCGAGAGTTCTTCCATAGCCATTGAAATAAGCAATAAATTGATTGCATCGTCTCTAGTAATACTTATTTGGGGTGTAATGTTCGGTATATTGGGATTTGACATCCAGCTTCCCTCCCTCAGGAAAGTAGTTCCTGATAGATTGTGAAAACGTACCATGTAATAGGAATCTACTACCTAGCGATTGAACAATATCGCTATCGCTCCTTTTATTTTATGTAAATCTATTTTTATTGCGTGGGACAAAATAGAACAAAAAAATCGATTCTCACGAATCGATTAAAAATAAGAGTTTGCCATGCAATTTCCATGCACAACATATATAGATAAAACTCTTCATCCTATTTCACTCTCGATACTCCACTTCAGTCTGTCCAACTAACAGCTAGTCATGATACCTGCCATTCATGTAAACGAAGTTACCAATCACGATTTCCTTGCCTTAACTACATAATGAAAATTGATTACTCTAAATCCTTTGTCAGTTGCATGGTCTGCAAATACCTGTTCAACGCCCCGAAGACAAGCTGACCAGACATATTCACGAACTTCCTTCCTCTGTCCAAAGCACTTCTTCATGAGCACATCTTCTGGCCTTGTCAAATACTCTACTTCCTCAACCAGTTGAACCTGAAAATCGGTCAATCCGGCTGTTCGCTGAAACTGATATCTCGTGACCAAATCATCCAAATCGTAAGGATCATAAGATAGCGGGGTAAACAATCCTGGGAGCAAGCTTCTAAGCCCCCCATCTGTCCCTCCATGATATAAACCCATCATCATCCCATTCGGCTTAAGAATTCGAGATGCCTCCTCGTATAACCACGGCCCCTTCTTCGTATAAACGAGGTCGAACGTGTTGTCTGCAAAGGGCAGCAATGCATCCTCCGCATTTACAAGCATGAAATGTACCGATTCACTTCCATTAAGCTGCTGCGCTTGTCGGATAAAATTCTCTCGGTTATCGATCCCAACAGCTTCCTTCACTCTATGATTCCAGCGTCTAGTAAAGTCTCCGTGCCCACATCCAACATCTAATATCCTGGAGTCACTAGTGAGATGTAGCATTATCTCCTTTTCATAAATCATCTCCGCTGTTGGCTCTTCAAAGGTAGATCTCCACGGATACTGGTATTCTCCTACGATATCATTCAGCTCTGCATACCACTCAGGGCTATGCGGTTGTATCCACTCAGGATGCAGCGATGGATCGGGAAACATTACAGTTCTATTCATGATTACACCTTCAGCCTTTCCCGCTCATCATATCAATTGAGAGCGTTGGTTCGAATATGATTTCTTCTATTTCGCCATCTTGGTCCTCTTTGACTGCTGTAAGCCCAACAGGTCGATATGCCTCTGTATCGATATTCAACGTGTTGCTTATGCGATCAAATTCCGCTTTCCCTGACTCGCAAGGCGTGTGTCCGATAATTTACAATTTACCAATATTCTTGAGTTTCCCTCGATTCCACAACACGCTGTCTGGATGAGAACCATGCACATCACCAACAACCAACAGTTCCATATTCGTCCTCCATGAAGTGGCAACACTCACTGGCCATCGATACCCATTATATTCCTATAGAACATGTTCGATCCTCACTCTCATTTTCCTCTATCAAATAGAAAACGTACCCCGATAACCCGATAGTACGGTTACTTGGATACGTTTCATCTTCTTGCATCATGTGCACTTATATATTCTGTGTTTTTCTTAACGCGGTAATATGGGCAATATGATGATTGCCATGCCAAGCGTACAATCCCACATTATAATCTAATCGAATTACTTCTTTGGAACCCGGGTGGTAAAACTGTTTTTGAAAATCAGCCTCAGATAACGATCGCAATAACACAACCCATCTCTGATGCAATGCTTCGAGCAACTGAATCGATAATTGGATATTTGTATGTACCGAGTCCGGCAGTTCAGCCCATCGTTCTTCATAATAGGGCTTAATCTCAGGTGTATCTTCCGTTAGAGCAAGCTTGAATCTGATAAAACTATTCATATGACTATCTGCAAGATGGTGTACAACTTGGCGTATTGTCCATCCACCTTCGCGATATTCCAGGTCTAACTGCTCTTCAGATAAGTCTCTTACGGCATCCTTCAGTCTAACAGGGAACTCTTCAATCTCGTTGATCCAAAGATCGCGTTGCGAAGACGAAATCTCTCCGGTGTGCTCAAATCTTCCAATGGGGTATCGCTTATCCAACTGATTCATCAGAGATCACTCCTATTTTCACTGCATATTCCTCACATCTTAAGTGAACTTCAAAAGCTTACGCCTTGGATGAATCCATAGCTGCTCTTAATGTAAAGTACATGAGATTGTCCTTCAATTGACTCGCTTGATCAAATCCCATTTTCTTAAGCAGGCTCTGCGATTGAATATTATCTACTTCCGTTGTCGCTTCTATATAATCTAGCTTCATGATATCAAATCCCACTCGAATTATCGGCAGCAAAGCTTCCTGCATCAGTCCTCTTCCCCAGTATTTCGGCGACAAATCAAAACCGATTTCAGCTTTACTTTCGTGTTCCACCGTAGACCAACAATGATAGCCACATGTCCCAACTAGTTCGTTGTTCTCTTTGCTAAATAGTCCATATCGACAACCTGAATCATGAATATGAAAAGCAATAATCTCTTCTGCTTCTGTTAACTCCGTGCACACCTCAATATCCATAAATCTCGTAACTTCTGGGATGGAAAAGTGTCTATATACGGCATCCGCATCTTCCAAAGTTAATTCCCGCATACTCAATCTTTCCGTTTCAAGTTCTGGGTATATCATCTATCATTCTCCTTTTCAACTGCCTACCGATATTCTTCTTCTGCTAAAATAGACACTTAGTACATTAAACTCGATATGCAGCATAAGAGGCAACCATATGGAATGGGTATGATCAGCGATTACGCCGAAGAAAATACCGCCAAAGAATGCAAATAGCATAAATCGGATACTCATGCGTGACAACCTATAATATTGAAGGTGGCAGATGGCAAAAAGAAAAGCTGTTATCAGAACAGCAGGGGTAACAGATAACCCCATTATGGTTAAGGATGAGCTTGTGGGCAAGCTGCTGCTTAATAGCGGAAGCACTAATCCTCGAAATACCATCTCTTCAAGCAGAGGGTAAGTTAAACAAAAGTGAATGGTATCGTAAATCCCGATCGGACGATATCCTGACCTTTGAGCCAAGAATACATTTACGATTGCAACAATGAAGAATAATGTCATCACTGGCATGACGCGTTCTGGTATTTTGTAAATATACTGCTCCCCATACCATAGAGATATTACGGATACTACAATTACGGTCATTCCCCAAAAAATGATTGTTGATTTCTCGACATCAACTCGAGATACTACTTTTAATATGCTTTGAACGATTATGAAAGAGAACGTCAATAACAGAGATATGCCAATCGCCAATAACAATGCTCTTCACACCTTCCATCTAAGTTATGGTCACCATCCGATCGACATGAGGAACAATATTATTTCGCTTGCCATTCACAGCGGTTGCTAGTTTACTCATAACCTCCGTTTGCTGCCGGAAGCTGTTTATATTCATCTTTCGACTCCAGTATTTTTGAATGAGCCCCGTAAAGAGACACCAACGATGTGGTGTAGCAAGACTGATACTACTTGTTAGTACGTTCTGCTTTCCGAATGATTGTATTGATAAAATTTGTCTTTGCTTCAGAATAAGCAAACTTATTGGTAGAGTACTCCTTCACCAATCTTTCTTTCAGGAGTTGATACTCAATTCTTGCTTCTTCATTTGCATTTAAATAATCTCGAAGTGTTACTTGTTTATATAAATATTCACTTCCACTCTCATACATATGGATTTGATGTGTTCTTGGCTCACCTTTATTGAAGTAATGGCGATCAGGCAGTACATCCGTGCCTTTGTATGAATACCCCAGCTTCTCTAAACCCGGAACACAATGATTCCCCTCATCAAATGACGGTATCTCAATAGCTATATCTATGATCGGCTTGGCAGATAACCCTCGTACGGCAGTACTACCAATATGATGAATTGCCACGATGCTTTCACGGATTTCACGTCTTATTCTTCGCTCTTCTTCCATAAATTCAATCGTCCATTGTTCCGTCCAAGGAATGAGAAAGACTTGACCAGTTGGCAGTCCAAGCATGTATATCCTCCTTTGAAGTGGAGCGAATAGATAATGTCCTATGGGAATGCGCCGCATCTTGTGGTCTATGTATACGTATATGTCTTACTCCTGAAACTGCTTAATTAGGCTTACTCGTACTACCTCAACCCAAATAGGTCCTTTCCTTACCACCTCATACCCGAGCTTCTTATTCAGTTCAATTACATGTTGATTTTTCTCCTCGGTATGCGTGTAGATCACATTCACATCTATTGTCTGTGCCAGCTCTTCAAGTTTTCGCTTCAGCTTCGTCGCAATGCCACACCGTCTGTAAGCAGGATCCACCCATAACTTGCAAATCAATTTGAATCATATCATTCAAATCTTTTATTTATGCTCTTCTGATCATTGATTCATACACTGCCAGTAAGTCGCAAGACCATCCAGTCTTCATCGAAATATTGCCCATTATATTTTAAGGCACGACGCTCAATGCCATAGGTCTGGAATCCGACCGAGGAATACAGCCTCTTAGCTGGTTCATTGCTCGATACCACTGTTAAATTAATCTGTTCTACGCCATCGATTTCGCTCGCCCTCGCAATTAAGGCAAGCAGCAGGTTTTTCGAAACCCCGCTCCCACGCATTTCTTCTCTCACATACATCCCGAACAAATTTCCTTTGTGGGCAGTTTTCATCCCATTCTCTCGTACAAAAGCAGCTATTCCTAGTAACAACCCTTCGTCATCAAACGCACCCATCACAAATTTGTCCTTACTCGGTTTGACTCGCTCCATTACCGTTTCCAGTGTGAATTTCGCTTCCCGCTCATAAGTAGAACCAAATGCTTCAGGATTTGTCTGTAGCCCTGTCAATCTAAGCTCCTGGTAGGCCTGTGCATCACTCTCTTGAAGAACACGTATATTCATTCTCCTGCCCCATTCCTCTCGAAATGTCACTAGTCTATTTAACTGTTCACTTCGTCACAATTTCTAAGCGCATCTTAGATTCGTTCAACGTTTTCTTCATTTATCTATCGATGTAATTAAAATGTGAATCGATAAACAATCTCATCCTCATATACAACCCTAGTCTCACAAAACCCGAGCTTTTCATACAGCTTTCTAGCTGCTACATTATCTACACATACCGTTAAATTCACACACACGCTTTGCGAGTAATTTTCTCTTATGTAACGAATTGCAGAGTTGATCGTTTCCTTTCCATATCCCTTACCTTGTTCATTCTTATCAATGATCAATCCATTTAGCCAATAGGATTGGGTTGTTGTATCATCTACCGTAATCATGACAAAGCCCACTAATCGACCCTCTGCATTATACACACAAAATGGTAGATATTGATATTCATCGCCATCTGGACGGATATGTACCTTGGCTAAAGACACTGCTACTGATGGGACAAAATGGTTTTGATGTGCATGAACTTGCAAGTTTAATGCATCTTTCCAATTCTCACGTGTAGTCGGAATTAATCTGATCATCACTACATCACTCATCTCCATCCGCCTTATGAAAGCCCCGTCGTATTTTGCAACACAATTCTCCATCCATCTGGGTCACAAATGGTTATCCCATTTTGCTGCCAGTAAGGATTTTCTGGTTCCACAATAGGGTAGCCCATGGTGACTAATCTAGAAACGATATCATCCCGTTCCTGTACGTCTGGTATATAGAACACCAGCAAATTATCTGAAGAGGGTGGCGGTACGGGCACTGCATGTACTTCCTGCGTAAACTCCAAATGATAGTGAACATCAGGAAGACCGATCATGACGCCATCGTAGCCATTATGATTTACAAATGAACCTACAACTTCGAGACCAAGACCTTCCGAGTAGAATTCAACAATCTTCTGTAATTGATGGGTAGGCCTTGCCACTCGAAATTGAACAGCGGGCATATTCTTCGACCATGTCTTATTCATAACATACAGCCTCCCATATTCATCCTCTGACTCACAATTTCGCATAACAAATGAACGGTATGATTCACAAACCCATCAATATCTTCTCGTGTCAGATAGATAAACTCATGATCTTCTGCAATTGAACTTTCATGGTAAAACTCCGTTATATTTCTGATCTGCTGACTCGTTTGACCTGCAGGGAAAAAGCTCAAAAACTCTGGATATTCATCTATATGCTGAAATTCAGTCCAAAAAATACTCTCTTTATTCTCTTTGAGATATACGAAGTCATGGCCGTACCAATCTTTCTTAACTAATGGAGTATACTCTGGTGTATTTAATATCGATTGAAATACCTCCTCCTTTTTCTTTCGATTGGCGAGTTTGATCCACTCTTCATCCGTCACCAAGTGAAAATAATACCCTAAATAATAGGAGCCCTTGTGGGAAGAGATATCAATAGGATCTAGAAGATACTGCTCATAAAATGATTCTGCGGTTATGACTCGATTCATCATAAAATGAGTAATTTCCTTCGGGGGCGTAGGTTTTCCATCCTCACCAATGAGCCCACAGTCTGGGCCGATATTCCCTACTAGAAAATCAATTTTTGATACCGGTAGATCTCTACTGATGAATGCTTCAGCAATTCTAAAATGCGTAACCCAAGTAGCCATCATACACGCTCCCTCAGCTAGAATTTATCACTTTGCACATTGTTTCTGCTTAACCTGGAATGTAAGTATGCTCTGCAAAACTGGCCAGTTCTTCGAAGTGATTTCGTTCATAGAATCGTTTAGCTCTCCAGTTGGATTTCGCCACACGCAGACAAACGTTATCTATCCCCTTGTTCGCTCTCATATGTGCAACACAGTGTGCCAATATCACACCGCCATACCCACAATTCTGATAATCTGGATTCACTACCAAGTCTTGAATGTAATTGTTATGTATGAGATAGGAACCGATCAATTGATTCTCTAGCCAAAATGAACGAAGTTCATCGCTGCGTGTCTTATCTTGAAGCATGCTTAGGAACTCTACCTGATTAGAGCTATGCCAATCCGTTATCTGACCCTCTTCCAACTGTAATTGGAGGTATCCCCGATCAAATAATTCAATAAATTGTAGCAGCATGGAGGGTTCAAACTGCTTTTCAATCAATTGTGACGGCGGTACATCTGGTACTCCTGTCTTGGTATATATGAGATGATATCCTTCCATATCCGATTGAAATCCGATGCTTCTTATAAACGCAATGACCTCTTCATTTTCCTCATATACATTGAAGCAAAGTTCCTTACCATCGACTCTCGCCAAGAACGTCCGGATTGTTTCAGCAATTAACCCTAGGATGAGGGTTGATTCGTTCATTGACATTTTTAGATAGGAAACATACGCAATCGTGCAATCATCATTCTCAGCTGCACAAAATACACCATGAGCTTCTTCCGTTCGACTATAATGAAAGACGGATACAGCTTGCTCACGAAACGCTTCGCTCACAAATTCTCTAGCTTGAGGAGATATGTGACCGACTAATCTCAGTGTATCTTCTCTAGTTTCTGCCTCTACTATTTCCATTAGCAGCCTCACTTCTTAATTGACTTTATTGGTGCTGTAAATACAACACAACCCAGCCTTTGATAGCTGTTATCTCGGACTGGGGCATTATTTGTATCTGATGTATTGACCTAAGTTCATCCAGAATGAACCTTTTTACCTTCAATTATGATTGTAACCATATAATAAATTATATTTATTGCTATCCCAATCAGGATAATCAGTATAGGATGACAAAATCGACTATATATCTCCGAGTCTGTATGTATACGAAAAAGTAAATTCTCAAAAACAACATCAGTAATCGTCGAGCCTTTATAGTGAATCATTTTGAAATCACTCGTAATAGCACGAACAAAGTTGTAGGTCGAACTTAAAAGAGTAAGCAATGTAATAAAATTCAGAGTGATGATCTTTGTACGAGCAGCTCCTATTTTATCTTTCATCATTTTCTCCTTTTGTTCACAAGACGTCTTCGAATGATACTTACGGGATTTATTGTATTACAGCTAGTTCCCACTACTCTTGCTTGCTTTCACGATTTCATTCCACTCACTTAAATAAGGTACATATCCGATATCTTGGGGCTGATCTGGCAGCCATGCAATCAGTTCAAGTTCATTATGATCAGGATCATTAAAATAAATGGCTGCCGCTGACATCCATGTATGTACGATCGGTTCCGTTGGCTCTTTGCCAAGAGCTTGAATCGGCTCTATCCCTTTTTCCTTTAACCAGTCAATTGCTGTTGTTAATAACTCCACATCTGTTCCGAATGCAAAATGTCTTCTTTGCACCTCATTACTCTCCGGAACTTCCCAAAGCCCAAGCAATTGGCGATCCTTCCCGATATAAAAAAAGGCAACTCTTCTTTCTCCATCGAGTAAAGATAGTTCAAGACCTAGATTCTTATAGAATTTAATCGATCTATCCAGGTTCTTCACTTGTAAATGTGTCTCATATAAGTTCTGAATCATAATGATGATCTCCTTAGGCTTATGATGTACTAATTTGTGAAATTAGTAATTTCCTACTTCTATGCTATGCATAATAGCCACCTTCTATTAAATAGGTTCCTGTCTCTTTATAATGCTTATAGATCTTACTAAATGCCCTGTTTGCTTTATGTTGATAAGCTCCGTCACTTAGACAGGGTCGAATTACTTTCACTACTTGCGTCATGCTCGTATCACTAGGAATCTCACCAGTGAATAACTTTTCTAACTCTAATTCAAATATCCCCTCAAAATTCTCTGAACAATCCCCGTATACATAGATGGCTTTGTTATCATTCATTTCAAGTAATTTGAATTCAATACAAAATGCCATAACATTACCGTCTTTCTTTGGTTTCTTAATTGCCGTTTTTTCCTAATGAGTGTAACCATCAACCCGAGAAGCTTAAAGAAACACACTGCTGTGTGGCTTCGCCAAATAGCCTTGCATGATTAGATGCCTGGTTCAATTTCCCCAATATTAAAAACATTCACTCCTGTCAAACTGAATGCCCTATAGTGAAATCACTACGCTTTATACAGTCGGGGCATTCATTATGGAGCAATACATTCATAAAACGATTGAATTTGCGAAACGCCCCAACCCTAGATAGCTTTTATCTTAGGCTGAGGCGCTGTTTTTCTGCGCTGCTTCCATGATTATACATCCTAAATCCAAAGGAGGATAGACCCAAACGCGTAGCCCTACTACCACTTCACCACAGGGAATCACGATACAAAAATCCCTTTATCTTTTCAATGCTTCTCTTACTCTTATTGCACTTTCTAAAGCACTCTTATCTCTGTTTCTTCCATTAATAGATTTTGTCAGTTGAATCATCTCAAAAGCTTCTGCTACATCAACCCAGCGTACCTCTTGAGTCTCAGCATCATGCTCCGTCACCATGCCTGTTGGTTCCATCATGAAATATTTTGTCCTACACGTATCCGATTCAAATTCCCCAGGAACTGAAGCTATAATAATACATGTATACCCCGTTTCTTCTTGTACCTCTCTTCTTGCTGTTTCTTCGGGAGTCATATCTTCTACATCCGGGCCTCCCTTTGCAAATGTCCATACATATCCACCCCAATGATTCTTCGGGCTCCGTATGAGCACTTTACCTTCTGTATTAAATACAATTCCTCCATATGCCATTTCTTTATCCATATCACTCAGCGCCTTATTTAGATGATTGTATTTTCCTACCGCATTGCTCAAAAACCATCCCGAAGGAAGGAATACTAGCTCCTTATTCTCATGCATGTATTCCCTACATATGTACTCTTTCATACTCTCCGTATGATTCACTTGCAGTTTTTCGATAGCTTGTACCGGTTTAAATTAATTACACTTCACGCTTCTCATCGGGTCTGTAGATGATTCTCCGATAATCCCAATCTTTACTGTCCATATCACCTAAGTACATTCTCTCATGCTCTGGTACAAGCTCATATTTTACTTTTAGATTTTGGCGGTAAAACTCAATCGGATCCTCTAGATATTGGTAATATGCTTCTCTACACTCTTCTAAAGATGTCTTCTCGCCTTTAGCTTTTTTATACATATCGATCAGCTCGGTATATTTATCCTCGATATTTGTTGGATAGATGGCTTGTGAGAAGGTTACTTCACCTAAATCAGATAATATAACTTTTGTTGGTTCATCAAAGTCAGTAAAGAAGGTGCCATTTCTAAAAAGTTCAGCAATCTCCTCTAAACGATAAGTCAGCTCATTCTCCTGGAAATAGCAAACCACTACCCCATTTTCGTAAACAACTAGATTTACCAAATGATTATTATCTTCGTACTTCATGAAGATAGAGAACTCATCGCCAGTTATTGTTTCATAGAACATTTCACGAACAACATAATAATTAATGGCTGTAGGCGAGTACGTAATTCGTCGTTTCTCCGCCAATTCTTTTTGCCAAGAAGTGATTTCATAGATATTTTCGAAGTTAGGATTAATCGTTCTAATTTTGCTTTCTATGTGTTTGTAGTATGCGGGCTTATCAAATTTCCATTCGGCTTCTTGAACGATATACATTCCTAGACCATGTATAGAGAGTTCTTCCTGTTCTGGGATTGTTGGAGTTAACCAATCAGAACGAAGCTTTTCCTGAAGTCCTTTCAAATCTACAAGCTCCCAGCAATTTGACATCCCATCTTCGTATACATCAACATTAATATAGAAATAAGAACCACCATTATTAATGATCCCTGGAACTGTTACACCTTCTACTACTTTTGTTCTCCGTATTTTCTGCATATGATTCACACCCTCGACCATTTATTGTTTCACTTTCGTTAGACTCCTTGAAGGCAATTATAGAATATTTGATTAAAAGTATTCTGATCTTCCGTGTAGTCCTCCGTATATCTATTGAACATTCGAACCGCTACCGCTTGAAACCCTGGCACAACTACACAGTGGCAACCTGCTGCACCCGATGCATAATACCACTTATCCTGATAGTACCATCCAAAAATACGCTTCTTATCCTCCGTATCCATCCGCAATTGTTCAATGAGCGTGAATACATCAGAAGGTATTAACTGACTATGATTGATGAAACCCAAACTTTTCTCCCGCTTTTTCTGTATATGAAATTAACGATAGAAACTTGTTATCAATTAATGTTGTTACTGTCATAACTATAACCTCCAATTATGTTCAAATCTGTCCCTGGCATATTAGGTACAAAATCCGTTTCTATTACAAAAATATTGAAATAAACTCTATTTTCTTCTTCTGTTGTCTCAATTCCATTAATCATCTGTAACAACTCTTCTACTTCTATGAAATCAAATTCATTCTCTTTTTCAATAATGTAAAATGGATAATTCGTATTCGGAAGCTCAATAATGATCTGATCGTTTTTTAAATCATTTGGTATCGAGTCTATATAGTGTCTCAAGCATTCACTGCGCCAAGAGACTGTGAACGGCTACGCTTACACTGTTCTCTTATATAAGACATCGTCGATTCCCTCAATTGTATCTATTAAGTTCATCTCTATATTTCTTAATGTACTTATAATCTTTATACAGGCCATATACAAAAAGTATGAATAGTGCTACCAGTGCAAAAATAAAAGCAAATACCATCAGCCATAATATTGCACCACCCGTTACTAGTAAGCCAAGAAACAGACCAATATATAGATTAACGAAGATTATGGGGTAATTCAGACTCATCAAGAATGTAATCTTACGAAAAAACTGAAAAAAATAAATTTATGAACATGTAATATTCTCATAAAACGAGCTGCTAAACCCTCCTGTAATAAACTCTTTAACTAGTTCTAATATATAAATTTACATCTCTGGCTACTTCATTAAAAATATTATAATTATCTGAGTTGCTGTATATTGGCCAAGATAAATCAAAGTTCCCTATAATTGCAGTCTTGGCTTCAATAAAATAAATATTGTAGAAACACTGTTCTCTCGTGACATAAGTAAGGATATTCAATAAATCATTACTTTCTTCAATTCTGAAGATTGCTTTTTCAGAATGCTTTGGTTCACTAAAAATAGGACGCTGTAATACATATACTGATCCAGGAACCATTTCTACACAACGTTGAAAGAACTCCACAAATCTATGCTCATATCTAGCATTATGTTCTGCGCCTAGCAACATGGCCGCATCTTCAATCGATAAGCATTTAGGGTACACATCTAGAATCCCCACGTTTGTAAATAAAGAATTTGGATTTTCAATTTCTTCAACTTCCAATACACTAAAGATTTCAATCAGATTTGAAACCTCTACATCCGTTGCTTTTCTCACTTGTCATCACCTTTTGTATATTAAGTCTTTCAAATCTTTACTTATATTCTCTGGGATTTCATAGCCTTGTTCCGTATTGGGAAGCTTTAATAGGAGACCTTTTGCGGATATTCAATATTCTCTATATTCAAATGATAGGTACGTTGAGTTCCATCTACAGAATACACAGTCATCAGAAATATTGCTCCGTAATCCAGAATTCCATTCATTTTTTTCGATTCAGTAATAGCCTGCATAAAAAGAGCTATTGAATCTAAACCTTTAAACTGTTTTTCTTCAAATGGCTTTTCATTCATCTCTAGACAAAGTTGTATACATTCCAGCTTAATACTACTAACGTCTTGATTGTTGTGATCACTGTTATTTTGTAAACTGCATCCTGATATCAAATTCATTACAATAAAAAGTACAAATAAATTGATTGTAATTAGCTTATTAATGGGTTTTAACCCCCTTTTTAATCCTTTAGGGAAGTTATTATCATGTTTCGGCTAGTCAAATTTATTGTACAGTCTTAATGATAAGCTGTCTTACATCCGCGATTCTGTTCGGCATTTCTGGAGTCGAACGGTTCAGTAAATCACACAAGGTGTTTTTTGCAAGTGAAAAATGCTCAATTTTGCAGCCAAAAATGCCAAAGCACTTGCCATCCACCTGCAAAGCTACAAAGGAACCCGTTCCATCGCTTGCTTGAAGCGGAAACTCTCTCCCGTGAAA
>Ga0209566_100161_pt1 | contig 75269 bp, 57 predicted proteins | sample Araplavi_mTSA_r2_2_FD_184287 | JGI IMG/M metagenome (GOLD analysis project Ga0209566, IMG submission 184287) | Arabidopsis root microbial communities from North Carolina, USA - plate scrape CL_Cvi_mTSA_r2 (SPAdes) (version 2) | ecosystem: Host-associated > Plants > Roots > Endosphere | place... | reverse complement strand
GTTCGACAATAAATCCGGTCAGCACCCGGACCGGCACCGCGTGCGTGCCGATTCGGGATATTGGAAAACCGCCTGAAAGGCACGCCGGCCGAAGGCTTCCGACCCTCTGGCAGATACGCCCGGAATAGCGCTGCCCCTTATTGCGCCGACCGCGCGGCCGGTTTAATCTTGCGCGGTCCTGATCGACGCACCCGGAGGCGCTGTGTTCGTGTTTCACGAGAGGTTCGACAACGCGGACCGGCATGCCGAGGCGCTGCGCGGCTGGAACCAGCGCTACGACCAGATCGGCTCCGGCGCGTATCGCAGCGCGGTCAAGCATGCGGTGCTGGACAGCGTGCAGCTGTTCCAGGAAGCGGCCAACGTTCGCATCATCCAGCGCGGAAGATTGCCGCACGACCAGACGGTGTTCGGCATGCCGCTCACCGGCTCGGGTGCGTTCGCATTCGGCGGGACGCGCATCGAACGCGGCACGATGGTGCTGGCGCGCGGCGGCACTCCGTTCGAGTTGCACTCGCCCGACGACATGTCGCTGATCGGTGTCGTCGCCAACGGCGAACTGATGCAGCAGATCGAGGATGCGGCCGACGTCCGCCTCGACGAAGCCACGTTGCGGCGCGGCGTCGTCGACATGCCCACCGCGGTGCTGATGCGCGCGAGCGTGCAGATCGCGACGCACCTCGAGCGGGTATTGTCGGCACCCGATACCTTCCGCGACGCACGCGCGCAGCGCGAACTGCGCGGCGCTATCGGCAACGTGCTCGTCGATCTCCTCACGTACCGGATTCCCGAGCCGTCGAACCGTCTCACGCATGCGTGCCGCGCCGACATCGTGCGCCGCGTGCACGACTACGTGATCGACCATCCCGAAGCACCGGTCGACGTGCTGAGCCTGTGCACGCAATTGCGCGTGAGCCGGCGCACGATGCAGAACAGTTTCCAGTCGGTCGTGCAGACCAGCCCGTTGCATTACGTGCGATCGCTGCGCCTGTCGCAAGTGCGGCGGATGCTGCTCGACACGCGGCAGGCCGACCTGCCGATCAGCGACGCGGCCGCACGCTGGGGCTTCATCCATCTCGGGCATTTCGCGAACGCCTACAAGGCGCAGTTCGGCGAGTTGCCGTCGACCACCGCGCGCCGTTCCGCGCGCGGCGCAAAAACGCGCTGAGGCCGCGCAAAACCCGCGATAATCTCCGGCTGACCGCTCCCCGCCCCGCGCGACACGCGACGACCACCGGATTCCATTGCCTGCCCCGATGCCCGAGGATTTCCACTTCCTGCTGCTGCCCGGCTTTTCCGCGCTCGGCTTCATGTCCGCGGTCGAACCGCTGCGCGTCGCGAACCGCTTTCGCACGGAGCTCTATCGCTGGCACGTGATCAGCGCCGACGGCGCGCCCGTCGCCGCGAGCAACGGCATTCCGGTCGCCGCCGAAGCCGCGTGCGCGGAGGTCGAAACGGTCGATACGGTGTTCGTCGTCGCCGGCTTCGATCCGCTCGTGTGCTACACGCGCGCGATCGGCGACTGGCTGCGCCGCCAGCACCGTCATGGTGCAACGCTCGGCGGCATCGACACGGGCAGCTTCGTGCTCGCGGAAGCCGGGCTGTTCGACGCGTCGCAGCCGCTCACGCTGCACTGGGAAGCGCTGGCCGCGTTCCGGGAACGCTACCCCGGCCTGAACGCGACGCAGGAGCTGTTCGAGATCGACGACCGGCGCATCACGTGCGCGGGCGGCACCGCGTCGATCGACATGATGCTCGACCTGATCGGGCGGCGGCACGGTGCCGATCTCGCGGCGGCGATCTCCGAGCAGTTCGTGGTCAGCCGGATCCGGCAGCGCTCGGACAGCCAGCGGCTCGAGATCGCCGCGCGCTACGGCGTGCACAACCGCAAGCTGATCCAGGTGATCGGCACGATGCAGCGGCACATGGAAAACCCGGTCGGCTCCGATGCGCTCGCGCAGGAGGTGTCGATCACGCGGCGCCAGCTCGAACGGCTGTTCAGCGCGACGCTGAACGACACGCCGACGCATTTCTACCTGAACCTGCGGCTCGATCGCGCGCGTGAACTGCTGCAGCAGACCGACATGAGCATCACGTCGGTGTGCGTCGCGTGCGGGTTCGAATCACCGTCGCATTTCTCGCGCACGTATCGCGCGCGATTCGGCCTGAGCCCGCGCAGCGACCGTCGCGCGACGCGCTGATCGTCACAGGTTTCAAGCACAATCCAGCACGGAATTGCGCGTTTCGGCAACGTTTCCCGCCGCTCGCTGAACAATGCCGGCGATTGATCGACGGACTGAAGAGGTCATCGAAAATAAACTGGAATGTCGTTGAAAATATTCTGTAACATACCAAAAAAAGTTAGATAGGCAGCCTAACGACATGCATGCCGCATCTCGGCAGGCTGCCACCGATATCGATTCGATCCGAGGGGTATGACATGACGATGCTCGATTCGCCGTCGCCGCACCTGCCTGCCGTTCGATTCTTCGTTCGCCGCTTCGCGCGCGCCTCTTCCCCCGTTTCACCCGCTGCTCCCGCCGGTTTCTTTTCGACCTGACATTTAGGTTTCCTTAGTCAGTCGACGCTCCCAACACCGCTTCGCCACACCGGCTCCATCGAGCCGGCGCGCGGGCCGTGTCGTGCCTGCGCGCCACGAACGCGCGGGCGTGTCCAACCGTTGAGATGAGGATCACGTATGCAGACATCACGCAAAGCACTGCCGCTCGCCCTGGGTCTCGCGCTCGGTTTCGGCATCGTCGGCGGCACCGCGGCCGATACGAAAGTCTCGAATCCGCAGGCAACGAGCCTGCGCGAAAGCCTGACACGCGGCGTCGCGCCGCCGGCCGCCAGGTCGGATACGGCCGCCGGACAGTTCCGCGCGGACGGCGTCGCCGTCACGCTGTACAACCCCGCCTATCGCGCGAAGAAGGCCGCCGCGACGCCCGCCGCCACCGCCCGCGACTTCGTCGCGTCGCAGGCCGCGCAACTCGGGCTCGACGCGACCGCGCTCGCGAGCCTCGTCGTCACGTCGGAGCGCAGCGACGCCGAGTTCACCGTCGTGCGCCTGCAGCAGCAGGCAGCCGGATTGCCCGTGTACGGCAGCGAAATCGCGGTGACGGTCGCGAAGGACGGCCGCATCCTGTACGTCGCAAGCAACACGATCAACGGCGTGGTCGCGAAGTCGGGCAAGGCGCAGGCCGTCGACCAGCAGCAGGCGCTCGACCGCGCACGCGCGTATCTCGGCGTGAGCGGCTTCACGAACCAGGATGCGCAGCTCGTCGCCTTCGTCGACAAGGCCGGCACGCATACCGCGTGGAAAGTGCGCGGCCGCCCGAACGACGGCCCGAAAGGCGACTGGGAACTGCTGATCGACTCGGCCAGCGGCGAAGTGCTGCGCGCCGAGGACAAGGCGTTCTACGCGACCGACGGCACGGGCTTCGTGTTCCGGCCCGACCCGCTGTCGCCGACCAAAAGCAGCTACGGCAGCACGGGCTACAAGGACAGCAACGACGTCGATTCGTCGCAACTCACCGCCGCGCGCGTGCGCGTGACGCTGAAGGATCTCGCGCAGTCGGGTGCGCGTTATTCATTGTCGGGCCCGTATGCGGCATGCGTCGATTTCGACGCGCCGCGCGACAACGCGTGCCCCGTGCAGTCGACCCCCGCATTCGAATTCACGCGCGGCAACCTGTATTTCGAGGCGGTGAACGTGTACTACCACATCGACACGTTCCTGCGTTACGTGAACCAGACGCTCGGCATCAAGGCGCTGCCGTACCAGTACACGGGCGGCGTGCAGTACGACCCGCACGGCGAATCGGGCGACGACAACTCGTCGTATTCGTCGAGCAGCGGCCGGCTGACCTTCGGGCAAGGCGGCGTCGACGACGCGGAGGACGCGGACGTCGTGATCCACGAACTCGGCCACGGCATCCACGACTGGGTGACGAACGGCGGCCTGTCGCAGCAGGAAGGGCTGTCGGAAGGCACCGGCGACTATCTCGCCGCCGCGTACAGCCGCGACTTCAACCAGTGGAGCCCGTCGGATGCGCAGTACCACTGGGTCTACAACTGGGACGGCCACAACGAATTCTGGGGCGGCCGCGTGACCAACTGGAACGTCGGGCGCACCTATGCGCAGGCACGCGGCGCGGAGATCCATACGGCCGGCCAGTACTGGGCCTCGTGCAACCTCGTCGCGCGCGACGCGATCGGTGCGCAGGCGATGGACAAGGCGTTCCTGAAGGGGCTGTCGATGACCAACGGCTCGACCAACCAGAAGGCCGCCGCGCAGGCGGTGCTGACGGCCGCGTCCGCGCTCGGCTACAGCAGCGCGCAGCTGACCGCGATCGGCAATGCGTACAACCAGAGTTGCACGTACGGCGTGACCGTACCGAAGAAGTCGTAATCCCGCAGCAGGCGGGGGCGCATCGCACGACCTGTGACGCGCTCCCTTCATCGACATCGCCATCCTCACGAGATCGAACATGCCTACTCTGAAACTCACCCGCCTGAGCGCCGCGCTGGGCGGCATGCTGCTGACCGCCGCCGCGCACGCGACGCCGGTATGGATCACGCTCGGCGACGCGGCGTTCCGCCAGTTGCAACGCATCGACGCAAGCGCCACCGCGCAATACAGCACGACCCTCGACGCCGGCAAGGCGGCCGACGGCGCGTCGCGCCGCGAGACCGTGCACGTCGTCGAAATCGACGATTCACGGCTCGGCGAACTGGCCCACGCCGTCCACCATACGCGCGGCCACGGGCCCGGCTATGTCGTGCACGACTCGTTCGACGACGCGCGCCAGGCACTTCAGCCGTTGCCGATGCCGCTCGCAAAGCAGGCCGCGGCTTCCACGTACAAGGTTTCGAACGCACCGCAGATCGGCACGTGGATCCAGCAGCTGCAGGCCAGCAACATCGTCGGCACGATCACGTCGCTGTCCGGCTTCACGAACCGCTACTACACGACGTCGCACGGCGTCGCCGCGTCGGACTGGCTCGCGCTGCAGTGGAAGCAGCTGGCCGGTTCGCGCGCCGACATCACCGTCGAGCAGTTCGCGCACACGGGCTTTCCGCAGAAATCCGTGATCCTGACGATCCGCGGCAGCGATCCGGCCGCGGGCACCGTCGTGCTGGGCGGCCACCTCGATTCGACGGTCGGGCGCACGACGGAAAACACGCGCTCGCCCGGCGCGGACGACGATGCGTCGGGCATCGCCAGCCTCACCGAAGCGCTGCGCGTGCTGCTGGCGAACAACTACCGGCCGAAGCGGACGATCAAGTTCGTCGGGTACGCGGCCGAGGAAGCCGGCCTGCTCGGCTCGAAGGCGATCGCGAAGCAGTTTCGTGCGCAAAACGCGAACGTGGTCGGCGTGCTGCAGCTCGACATGACGAACTACAAGGGCGACCCGAAGGATATCTACCTGATCACCGACTACACGAACGCGTCGCAGAACACCTACCTGACGAATCTGGCGAAGACCTACCTGCCGGAACTCGCGATCGGCACGTCGCAGTGCGGGTATGCGTGCTCGGATCATGCGTCGTGGAATGCGCAAGGGTATCCGGCGTCGTTCCCGTTCGAGGCCGATCAGAACGACAGTCCGTATATCCATACCGTGAACGACACGCTGGAGAATTCGGATCGGCAGGCGAACCATGCATTGAAGTTCGGCAAGCTCGCGCTGGCCTACGCGGTCGATCTCGGCGGCAACGGCAGTGCGACCGTGACGCCCTGACGGCGTGCGGCCGGGCTGTTCGTCCGGAAATGACGGAAACGTGTGCTCGCGGTTTGCACACGCTTCCGTCGCGATGCGTTCTCCGCGGTCGCGGCGTTGACCCGTCGTCGAACCGGGTACGCCGCCTCGTCCGGATAGAATCCCCGTTCGACCACTTCGCTACACGCTTCCCGCCATGACCGATTTCTCCCGCTCCATCGACGATCTGTCGCCCGCCCGGGTCACGACCGCGTTCGACCTGCCCGGCCACACGACCGTTCGCTCGCTCGGCGTCGCCCAGGGCATCGTCGTGCGCTCGCGCTCGATCGTCGGTTCGTTCGGCGCATCGCTGCAGACGATCTTCGGCGGCAACATCACGCTGTACACGTCGCTGTGCGAAAAAGCCCGCCAGCAGGCCTTCGACAAGATGCTCGCCGACGCACGCAAGCTCGGCGCGAACGCGATCGTCGCGATGCGTTACGACTCGACCGAGATCGGCTCGGGTGTCACGGAAGTCCTCTGCTACGGCACGGCCGTGCGCGTGACGCAGGACGCGTGACGTCCGTCACGCGTCGCGCTCGAGCGACTTCATGGTCGCGAGCTGCGGGAACAGCCGCATCCACGTAAGTGCAACGGCGATCGTCGCCGCGCCGCCGACGACGATCGCGGCCGGCGCGCCCCACCATGCAGCCGTCACGCCCGATTCGAATTCGCCGAGTTGATTCGACGTGCCGATGAACAGCGAGTTGACGGCACTCACACGGCCGAGCATGTCGTCGGGCGTGCGCAGTTGCACGAGCGACAGGCGCACGACGACGCTCACCACGTCCGATGCGCCGAGCGCCGCCAGCGCGACGAGCGACAACACGAAATTCCTCGACAGCCCGAACACGATCGTCGCGATGCCGAATGCGATCACGCCGCCGAACATCGCGCGGCCGGGCCGGCCCCTGAGCGGAAAGCGCGTGAGCCACAGCGTGCCCGCGAGCGCGCCGACCGCCGGCGCCGCGCGCAACGCGCCGAGCCCCCATGGCCCGACCTGCAGGATGTCGCGCGCGTAGATCGGCAACAGCGCGGTCGCGCCGCCGAACAGCACCGCGAACAGGTCGAGCGACAGCGCGCCGAGGATCGCCGGTTCGCGCCGGATGAATGCGATGCCTGAAAACACCGAACGGAGCGTCACCGGTTCGCGCGCGGGCGGCGCGCCGCGCAGCGGAATCGTGCCGCTCAACACCGCCGCGACCGCGAACGCGACGACGCTCGTGCCGAACGCGACGGGCGCGCCGACGCCATACAGCAGCCCGCCGAACGCCGGCCCGAGAATCTGCGCGGCCTGGTTCGCCGAGGTCGACAACGCGGTCGCGCGCGGCAGGTCGCTGCGCGGCACGACGGCCGGCAGCAGCGACGACACCGACGGCGACTCGAACGCGCGGGCCGTGCCGACGATCGCCGCGAGCGCATACACGGCCGGCGCGGCCAGCCACCCTTGCGCGGCACCGAGCAGGAACACGCCGGCGGCCAGCGCCTCGACGGCCTGGCAGATCGTCGCGATGCGCCGGCGGTCGTAGCGGTCGGCCACCTGCCCGACGACGAGCGTCAGCGCGAACATCGGCACGAACTGCGCGAGGCCGACGAGGCCGAGTGCGAACGCGCTGTGCGTGAGCGCGTAGACGTACCACCCGATTGCAACCGACAGGATCTGGAAAGCCAGGGAAGACATCACGCGCGTGCCCCAGAAGCGCTGGAACGGTGCGTGACGGAACAGGTTGGCGGGCAACGGGGATAAAGGACTGGGATCGGGCACGGAGTCGGTCATCGAGGTCTCGGCGGTCGGCGCGGCACGCCGGCACCGTTCGGGAAAGCGACTGCGCACGCCGATGCATGCGCGCGACAACGGTACGGACGCGGCGAAATCGCGATGATATGCCAAGCGCGCAAAACGGGCCGGGGACGTGGCCGGCAACATCGTGCGGACTCGGGGAGCGACGCATCCGGCGGCCGCGTCCATCGCGGCCGCCGGATGGCGGCTCGGGCACGGGATCTTCCGATGCAGGCGGCCGCGGGCTTCAGCGGGGCGGAACGCCCTCATCGGTCGCGCCGCCGGCGATGCCGAACAGGCGTTGACCTTCCGGGGTGTCCTCGACTCGCCAACCCTGCTGGCTCAACGCTTCCCGTATCCGGTCAGCCTGCACCCAGTCCTTGTCCGCTCTCGCGCGCTCGCGTTCCGCAAGCAACCCGAGAACGTGTTCCGGAATGTCGGGCGCAACCGGCCTCCATGCGCGCAGACCGAGGCCCAGCACGGCGTCGAAGCTGTCCACGGTCGCTTTCAGCGTCGCGGGTGGCAGGTTGCTCCTGACCAGATCCCAGAGCACCGCGAGCGCCCTGGGCAGATTCAGGTCCTCGTTCACTTCGGCGTCGAATCGCGCGGCGAAATCCGCATCGACGTGCCCTCCATCCGGCCATCCGGCATACAGGTGCCGAAGCCGGTTCAGCGCGGTGTGAGCGGCATCGAGCGACGCCCACGTGAAATGCAGCTTGCTCCGGTAATGGGCCGTCAGGCACAGGTAACGGTACGCGAGCGGGTCGATATTCCGGCTCTGCAAGGTCTGCAGACGAACGAAATCGCCGCTCGACTTCGACATCTTCGTATCGGCGTCGAGCGTCAGGAAGTGCCCGTGCATCCAGTAATTCGCGAGGTTCGTGCCGTGGGCCGCCCGCGTCTGCGCGATCTCGTTGCTGTGGTGCACGGCGATGTGATCCTCGCCGCCGCAATGGATATCGAACAACGTCCCGAGATACTTCGCCGACATCGCCGAGCATTCGATATGCCAGCCCGGAAAGCCGCGCCCCCACGGGCTGTCCCATTCCATCTGCCGCTTGACGCCGGCCGGGCTGAACTTCCACAACGCGAAATCCGTGATGCTCCGCTTGTCGCCCAGCGCAACCCGCTTGCCCGCCTGCAACCCCGCGCGGTCGAGCCGCGCGAGATAACCGTAGTCGTCTTGCCGACTGGTGTCGAAGTAGAGGCCGTCGTCCGTGCGATAGACGTAGCCGCCCCGGTCGAGCGTATCGATGAACGCGATCTGTTCGGCGATGTGATCCGTGGCGCGGCACCAGACCGTCGGCTCGAGCAGGTGGAGCGCGCGCCAGTCCCGCACGAAAGCGTCGGTGTAGCGCCGGGCGATGGCCCACGCCGATTCGCCGGTCCGGCGGCTGCCCTTTTCCATCTTGTCTTCGCCTTCGTCCGCATCCGAAGTCAGGTGGCCGACGTCGGTGATGTTGACGACGTGCCGCACCTCGTATCCGTTGCGCACCAGTACGCGGCGCAGCAGATCCTCGAACACGTAGGTTCTCAGGTTGCCGATGTGGGCGTCGTCGTAGACCGTGGGGCCGCAGCAGTACATGCCGACCTGCCCGGCCCGGATTGGCGTGAACGGGCGTACGGTACGCGACCAGGTGTCATACAGCGCAAGCGGCATCGAGTTTCTCCGTCCGAAGGTGTCGGCCCAAAAAACAAAAAGGCCGCCTGTCTTGCATCACAGGCGGCCGGAAGGCGATTGCTTGAATGTTCAGCGAGTTCGCTGGACGCAACTTCCCCCTGGCATGTTCTGACAACATGCGCGGAGCAGCGACGAGAGGAAATGGGCGCGATCAAGCATGGGAACGATGCTAGCGTCTATAGACGGCACCGGTCAATACCGTCGGACAGTCGTCCGGCCGTGACCGGACGGCTCTCGTGCCCGCTCACCCCAGTCAGGCAAAAAAAAAGCGCGAACCTCGGTTCGCGCCAAAGAGAGACCTCGCTGAAGACGTCACAACCTCACACCACCCCGCTCAGAACGAATGGCGCATCCCGATCCGCACGTCGGCCTGCGTCTGCGTCGTCGACGGCGTGAAGCTGTAGCCGACCACCGCATCGACGCCTTGCGACGCGCGCAGGTAATCGCCGGAGATATACACGTCGGTACGCTTCGACAGCAGGTAATGCAGGCCCGCCGTGCCCTGGTTCCAGTGATGGCCTTCGAAGCGCGTGTGCTGATAGCCCGCGATCAGGCTCAGCGCCGGCGTGAACTGGTACAGGCCGCCGCCTTCATACACCTGCATGTGCGACGACTGGCCGAAACCCTTGATCGTCGTGTACGAGAAGTTGGCGTCGAGCGTCAGCTTGCCGATCGTGTAGCTCGAGCCGATGCCGAACGTGCCCTGGCTGTCGACGTTCATCGGCGTGTTCGCGAACAGGTCGGTGCGTGCGCCGGTCGCCGGATCGACGGTGACGGTTTGCTGGCCGAGGAACGTGTGCGTGCCGATCATCGCGTACGGGTCGAACGCATAGATGCCGTTCGGGTTGTTCAGGCGCGTGTACGCGGCGCCGATCGAGAAGTCGCCCTTCGTGAAGCTCGCACCCGCGCTCCATGCGCTGTTGCGGTGGAAGTTGCCGGCGACGTTGCCGAACGAGTACATCGCGCCGAACTTGAAGCCGCTGAGGTCGTTCGACAGGAACTTCACCGAATTCGGCAGGCGGTCGCCGTTGAAGCGGTCGAAGTCGCCCTGGTGGATCGCATAACCGCTGCCCCACGCGGAGATGTTGTAGATCGACACGAGTTCGTTCGTGATGTCGAGCTGGTTGCCGAACGACAGCGTGCCCCAGTCGTTCTGCAGGCCGACATACGCCTGCCGGCCGAATTCGGCGCCGCCGAAGCCGAGCTGCCCGGTGCCGAGGCGGAAACCGCTCTCGAGGGTGAACACGGCCTTCAGGCCGCCGCCGAGGTCTTCCGTGCCCTTCAGGCCGAAACGGTTTCCGTACGCGACGCCGTCGTCGAACTTGACCACGTGCGAGCCGCCCGTGTTGTTCACGTACGTGATGCCCGCGTCGAGAATCCCGTACAGCGTCACACTGCTCTGCGCATGCCCGATGGCAGGCACGCAGGCCGCGCATGCAAGCGCGGCGGCTACGGCAACTTTGGTGTGCTTCATTGTCGACCACCCTCCCTGAACCGTTCGATGGAAAGAATCTCGTCCCGGCGCGTACCGCGATGCGCCGGTGGATTCGAATTCGGTACGCCCGCTGGCTTCGGCATTTCGTTTTCCGCAATAACGCAGCCATTGGCGAAAAATACAAACCCATATTTCGCGTCACCCGTCTGAAGGCGACACCAAATGGTCACGATGCGACCCGCTCGGGAAAACACGTAGACGGGCGGCGCGGTCGAAACCGGCCGCCCGGAAGGAGGGAATCAGTGCCCGTCGAGGGCCGCGCGCACCGCCGGCAGGCCCGGAGCGCCGGCCGCCGTCGTCACGCCGTCCAGCCAGCCGGCAACCAGCGCCGGGTCGGATTTCAGCGCACGCTGCGCCGCGAGCGCGGGCGACGTCTTGTGGTCGAGCATGTCGGCGATCATCCGGTTCTCGACGTCGACGGAGAACGTCATCTGCCGGAACAGCCGCGCCAGGTTCGCGCACTGGCCGGCGAACCCGGCGCGCGTGACCGTATTGACCGTCGCGCCGCCGTAGTTCGGGCCGAAATACGCATCGCCGCCCGACAGGTAGGTCAGGTGGAACTTCGTGTTCATCAGATGCGGCTCCCAGGCCAGGAACACGATCCACCGCTTGTCGCGCACCGCGCGCTCGACCTGCGTGAGCATGCCCGTCTCGCTCGATTCGACGAGCGACCAGTTCGCGGCCCCGAGCGCATGGTCGGACAGCAGCCGCTTGATGTTCTGGTTCGCGGGCGCGCCGGGCTCGATCCCGTAGATCTTGCCGCCGAAGCGGTCCACATGGCGCGCGAGATCGGCGAATGTATGCACGCCGGCGGCGGCCACGTAGTCGGGCACCGCGAGCGTGAACTTCGCGCCGCTCAGGTTCGCGTGCAGCACGTCGATCGACTTCTCGTCGACGAACGGCTTCACGAGCGGCGCCTGCGCGGGCATCCAGTTGCCGAGGAACACGTCGACCTGCCCTTTCTTGAGCCCCTGGTACGTGATCGGCACCGACAGGTTCGCCACGTCCTGCCGATAGCCGAGCGCCTTCAGCACGACGCCCGCCATCGCGTTCGTCGCATCGATGTCGGTCCAGCCGGGCGCGGCCATCTTCACGTCGCCGCACGTCTGCGGGTCGGCCGCGTGCGCGGCCTGCGTCGTCATCACGCAGGCGGCCGCGGCCAGCGCCGCGCCGATCCGGATTGCTGCATTGCATTGCCGTTCCATCGTCCGCTTCCTCCGTCGTTCGTCAGTGATCGCGATGCGGGGCGCTCAGCGCCCGATGCGCGGAAAGCGCGCCATCGCCTCGAGCGTGTCGAGTTCGATGTGATTGCGCATGTAGCGCTGGCTCGCGTCGGTGAACGGCTGCCAGTCCCACGCGTGGATGCGGCCCTGCGTCGTCGCCGCGTAATGGAAGCGCCGGCGCCGCTGGCTCGCGCGCACCTGCCGGTCCAGTTCGGGCAGGTTCCAGCGCTGCGCGGCTTGCGCACGGAACGCGGCCAGCACGTCCGCGGCTTCCGGCGTGCCGGCGAGGTTCGTCAGCTCGCGCGGGTCGTCGCCAAGGTGATAGAGCTGGTCGGGATCGGCCGGGCAATGCACGTACTTCCAGTCGCCGCTGCGGATCATCACGACCGGCGCGACCGCACCTTCCGCGAGGTATTCGCCGAGCGCAACTTCGTGCGCCGGCGTGCCGTTCAGGTGCGGCACGAGGCTTGCACCGTCGACGGGGTCCGGCCAGCCGCCGGCGGGGGCGGCGCCGGCCAGGTCGACGAGCGTCGGCAGCAGGTCGACGTGCGACACCGGCCCGCGCACGCGCGCGGCGCCGAAGCGGCCCGGCGCATGCACGATCAGCGGCACGCGGCAACCGCCCTCGAAGAACGTCATCTTGTACCAGAGCCCGCGTTCGCCGAGCATGTCGCCGTGGTCGGACGTGACGATCACGATCGTGTCGTCGGCGAATCCGCACTGTTCGAGCGCGGCCAGCACGCTGCCGAACTGCGTGTCGACGTACGAGGTTGCGCCGTAGTACGCGCGACGTGCGGCGCGGATCTGCTCGTCGGTGGGCGGCGTGCGGTCGTTCTCGCAGACGAAGCGCAGCCGCTGCGAATGCGGGTCGCTTTCCGCCGCGTCGAGGCGCACGGCCGGCAGGTCGATCTCGTCGTCGCGATAGAGATCCCAGTATTCGCGCGTGATCGCATACGGGTCGTGCGGATGGGTCAGCGACACGACCATGCAGAACGGCCGCGCATCGTGCCCGGCCGCCCGCTCGCGCGCGACGTCGTACAGCTTCTGCTTCGCGGCGAACGTGACCTCGTCGTCGAAATCGAGCTGGTTGGTGCGCACGCACGGGCCCGCGTCGAGTACCGAACTCATGTTGTGATACCAACTCGGCCGCTCCGCCGGGCTGTCCCAGTCGGGCACCCAGCCGAAATCGGCCGGATAGATGTCGGTCGTGAGCCGCTCCTCGAAGCCGTGCAACTGGTCGGGCCCGCAGAAGTGCATCTTGCCGGACAGCATCGTCCGGTAGCCGCCTGCGCGCAGATAGTGCGCGAACGTCAGCGTTTGCGCCGGCAATTCGGCGGCGTTATCGTAGGCGCCGATCCCCGACGGCAGCTTGCCGGTCAGCAGCGAAAAGCGCGACGGCGCGCACAGCGGGCTCGCGCAATAGGCGGCGTCGAACACCACGCCTTGCGCGGCGAGACGGTCCAGCGTCGGCGTGCGTGCGACGCGATTGCCGTAGGCCGGCAGCGCGAACGGCGTGAGCTGGTCGGCCATCAGGATCAGGATGTTGGGTGTCGGGTTCGTCATCGGCAGTCGTGGGGAAAACGGTGTTCGAATGGAACGGCGCGCCGCTCGCGCAGCGAGACGTCCGGCATGACGGAAGCGGCCCGACGAAAGTGCCGCGCGGGCACGCCGCGCTGGCTAGAATCGCGGAATGCGTTGCGTGCCCCACCGTGGAGCGGAATGTGAAGCGGGCCGTGAAGCAGCCTGTGAAGCAGCCCGTGAAGCACGTGTGCCGCACCGTCCGATGCACTATCGCCCGCCCGAATTCGCACGGGAAGGCGTCCGGCCCTTATGGGGCCATTAGAGGGACTTATGTCGAAATCCGAACCGTTACCGTCGATGCAGGCGCTGCGCGCGTTCGAATCGGCTGCCCGGCTCGCGAGCTTCACGGCCGCCGCGCGCGAGCTCGGCTCCACCCAGCCGGCCGTGAGCCAGCAGGTGTTCCAGCTCGAGGCCGAACTGGGCGTGCCGCTGTTCGAGCGCAGCCCGCGCGGCGTCACGCTGACGGCCGACGGCGAGTGCCTGTACGAAGCGGTGCGGCTGAGCCTCGACACGCTGCGCGGCGCCACCGCGACACTGCGGGCGCGCCGCGAGCACGGCGCGCTCACGATCGTCACCGACTTCGGCTTCGCCACCTACTGGTTGATGCCGCGCCTGGCCGGGCTGAAGCGCGTGATGCCGGATGTCGACGTGCGGGTCGTCACGTCGCAGGATTACGACGCGCAGCGCGACCACGGCGACATCGCGATCCTGTTCGGCGACGGCCACTGGCCGTCGTGCACGGCCGCGCGGCTCTTTCCGGAATCGGTCACGCCCGTGTGCTCGCCCGCGTTCCGCGACGCGCACCCGCACATCGCCCGGGCCGACCACCTGCTCGCGTTGCCGCTGTTACACGTGCAGCCGACGCGCCCCGAGCGCTGGCTGTCGTGGTCCGGCTGGTTCGACGCGCACGGCCTCGACACGGCAGCCGCCGCGCGCGGCGTGACCTTCAACAGCTATGCGCTCGTGATCCATGCGGCGCTGCTCGGCGAAGGCGTTGCGCTCGGCTGGGCGCCGCTCGTCGACGAACTCGTCGCGTCCGGGCAGCTCGTGAAGCTCCTCGACGCGCCGGTCGTCACGTCGCGCGGCTACTTCCTCGTACGGCCGCCGCAGCGGCCCGAGCCGGACGCGACCCACGTGTTCCGGCGCTGGCTGCTCGACGCGTGCGCACCGGCCTGAACGGCCTTCCGGCCGGCCCCCGGCTACGGGCCTGACGCGCGCCCGACGCCCGCTGGACCGGCCGCGCCCGCCCCGCCCGACGCCTCCCCCGGCGCTTGCCTGAAGCCCAGCCGCCGCCCGGCCGCGCTGGCGTGCCGATACCAGCCACACGGCGGGTTGGTTCTATCCGCGCCCGAATCGTCCTGATTTACTTGAGCCTCCCGCTACCCGCGTAGCGTGGCGCCCCGTCGCGCCGCCGCGCGGGTTGCGTTCCATGACATCCGAGGAATCTCATGACCGCCGACTCACGCCCCGATCAATTCGTCCTGACGCTGTCGTGCCCGAGCGCGGCCGGCCAGGTCGCCGCCGTCGTCGGCTTTCTCGAGCGCCATCGCTGCTACGTCGATGCGCTGAACGTGTTCGACGACGATCTCAGCAATCACTTCTTCGTGCGCTGCGTGTTTCATCCGACCGATGAAACACTGCAGATCGACGCGCTGCGCCAGGAATTCGGGCCGATCGCGACCGCGCTCGGCGGTGGCGGCGAAGGCGATACGCAATGGGCGATTCACGACGTGAATGCGCGGCCGAAGGTGCTGATCATGGTGTCGAAGCTCGAGCACTGCCTCGCGGACCTGCTGTTCCGCTGGCGGATGGGCGAGCTGAAGATGGATATCGTCGGCATCGTGTCGAACCATCCCGACTTCGAGCCGCTCGCCGCGCAACACGGCCTGCCGTTCCGCCATTTCCCGATCACCGCCGATACGAAGGCGCAGCAGGAAGCGCAATGGCTCGACTTCTTCGAGTCGAGCGGCGCCGAACTCGTGATCCTCGCGCGCTACATGCAGGTGCTGTCGCAGGAAACGAGCGCGAAGCTCGCGAACCGCGCGATCAACATCCATCATTCGTTCCTGCCCGGTTTCAAGGGCGCGAAGCCGTATCACCAGGCGCATGCGCGCGGCGTGAAGCTGATCGGCGCGACCGCGCACTTCGTCACCGACGATCTCGACGAAGGCCCGATCATCGAGCAGGTCGTCGAGCGCGTCGATCATGCGCTGCGTCCGGAGCAGTTGCTCGCGGTGGGGCGCGACGTCGAATGCATCACGCTCGCGCGTGCGGTGAAGGCGTTCATCGAGCGCAGGGTGTTCCTGAACGGCGACCGGACGGTGGTGTTTTCGTAAGCGGGCGGGCCTCGCCGTCCGTCATGCGGAAGCCGAAGGCACGCGCGAAGACGCCGCGCAGTGACCGGAACTTGTCGTATCGGGCGGTGGCGTTCCGTCAGCGGTGCACGCAAAGCAGACCGCGCGTCGCCGCCCCCTCAGCCGTTATCCACGCTGAAATCCGCGCAGACGCTGCGCGACAGCACCGTATCGAGATTGACGAGATCATTGCCGTCCATCTTCGCGCGCAGCGCCGTGTCGTCCATCCCGTAACCGCGCCATCGCGCGGTCAACCGCTCGACGAGCGTCGCGCGCGGCACTTCAAGCATCACGGTGACGTCGAACGATGATCGCAGCGCATCCCACGGCGCGTCGCCAAGCAGCAGGTAGTTGCCTTCGACCAGAATCAGACGGGCCGACGCCGGCACGACGTCCGCGCCAGCTCGCGCGATCTCCAGCGACCGGTCGAACACGGGTACCGCGACGTCGCGGCCGTCGTCCTCGCGCAAACGCGCGAGCAACGCCGCGAAGCCGTCGACGTCGAACGTATGCGGCGCGCCCTTGCGCGCACGATGGCCGCGCGCGCCCAGCACCCGGTCGTCGTAATGAAAGCCGTCCATCGCGACGATGGACGCGAACCCGGGCGCCGCGTCATCGATGCGCGCGCACAACCGCTCCACGAACGTGCTCTTGCCGGCGCCCGGCGCACCGGCGATCGCTACCACGCGCCGCGCCGCCTGCTGCGTGCGCAGGAGGTGCGCGGCCAGCGCCTCGCGGTCGATGCGTTGCGCGCCAGTCACCGCCTCGCTCACGGCAGCCGGCTCCGTTCAGCCTGCTTCAGCGCCTCGCGCGCGGACTTGAGCTGCACGCGCGTAAAGGCCAGCGCGTGCGCCGCGAGGTCGTGACTGTCTTCCCACAGGTTGCGCCAGATCGCGAGGATGCCTTCGAGCGGCTGGCCGACGACGCGCGACGAAAAACTCTCGAACGTGATCGGCCCCGTATAACCGCTGAACACCAGCGCACGAAACACCGCGGTGAAGTCGACGTTGCCCGATCCCAGATAGCCGCGATGCGAATCGCCGATGTGCACGTAACCGAGCTGCTCGCCGGTGTCGCGAATCGCCGACGTCACGTCCGACTCCTCGATATGCATGTGATACGTGTCAAGATGCACCTTCACGTTCGGTCGGCCGATGCGCCGGCACAGCTCGACACCCTGCGACGCGGTGTTGAGCACGTTCGACTCGTAGCGGTTCACGACTTCAAGCCCAAGCGTGATCCCGCTTTGCGCGGCCGTGTCCGCCACCTGCGCGAGGATGTCGGCGGACATCGCGACGCCTGTGGCCGTCGTCGGCGTGAAATTCTTCTGGAAGGCCGAATACAGGATCCCACATACATGGGTTGCGCCGCAGTCGCGTGCGACACGCAGCGCGGCCTCGAGTTTCTGCTTGCCGCGCGCGGCCTTCTGCGCGTCGCCGCTTGAAATGTCGGATTGCGCATCGAGGCCGAGCGAGAACGTGATGCCAAGGCCATGCCGTTCGAGTTCGCGCCGCGTAAACGCGGCATCGATCGAATCCGGATCGAGCGCGGGCACCTCGATGAAATCGAAGCCCGTCTCGGCCGTATGCGCGATCGCGCGTGCGCATGCGTCGCGGCTCCAGCCGGCCTCCCAGACCAGCGCATGTACGCCAAGCTTGTTCATTTCGTCTCCTTCCGTTGAGGGGGTTCGAGGCCGCCGAGCGCCGGCGTCGCGATTCGATTGCGATTGCGCGGCCGCGATGCATGTCGGGCCCATGCCCAGCGCACCAGCATCACCGCGAGCAGGAACGCACCCCACAGCGCGGTCGCGAGGTGCTGGCTCGCGCCCAGCAGGTTGAGTCCGGATGCGATCACCTGCAGGATCACGAGCGCGATCACGACCGGCACGACGCGACCGAAGCCGCCGAATGGATCGACGCGCCCGAGAAAGCAGGCGAGCACCGAGATCAGCAGGAACGCCTCGCCGTGGCCGACACGAACCGAGTTGAAGCGCGACAGCATCACGACGCCGGCCACGCCGCACATCAGCCCCGACAGCATGTAGATGCGCGTGATCGCCCGCGTGGTCGAGATGCCCGAGTAGCGCGTCGCTTCCGCATTCGAGCCGATCATCCGCGTGACGAAGCCGAGCCGCGAATACGTCATCACGACGTGCCACAGCAACGCGCAGCCCGCGAAGATCCACAACGGCGCCGGTACGCCGAGCCACAGCCCGTTGCCCATCGCGCGGACCACCGGTGGAAACCCGGAAATGTCGCCGCCGCGCGTCAGGAATTCGCCGAGACCGCGCAGGAAGATCATCGCCGACAGCGACACGAGGATCGGGCTCGCGCCCGTATGCGCGATCACCGCGCCGATCAGCCAGCCGGCCGCGGCGCCCGTCGCGAGCGCCGCGGCGATGCCGAGCGCGACCGCCGCGATGCCGGCCTCCGGGCCGCCGTGCGACTGGATCACCCACGCCATCGCGAGCCCCGCGAGGTTCGCCGTGAACGTGACGGCGAGATTGAAGCCGCCGGACACCAGCGGCATCAGCATCGCCAACGTGAACAGGCCGAGCTCGGGTAGCTGGAACGCGATCGACGCGAACGTGCCGCCCGTCAGGAAGCGATCGGACGCGACGCTCATCGCCGCGACGACGCACGCGAGAAAACCCAGCAGGCCGGCCACGTCGGCCGGAACGGAAAACGGCGGAAAGCGCCGGGATTCGGCGTGTTTCATGATCATGTCCTCGCGCGCGGCGACAGGAAGCGCGAGCCGACGAGCCGCACGACGCCGTCGCTCGACACGGTGATCGCGACCAGAATGACCGCGCCGACGATCATCTTGAATGCGTACGGCGACACGCCGAGCAGGTTGAGCCCGTTCGCGGTGATCGACACGAGCAGAATGCCGAGGATCGCGCCGAGCACCGTGCCACGCCCGCCGCCGAGCCGCGCGCCGCCGAGCACGACGGCCGCGAGCACGTCCAGTTCGCGGCCGTACAGCGCGTTCGGCACGACCTCCTGCACGTAGTGCGCCTGCATCAGGCCCGCGATGCCCGCCATCATCCCGAGCCAGCCGTATGCGACGTAATGCATCGTCGCGAGATCGATGCCGACGCGCCGCGCGGCTTCCGGGTTGTCGCCGGTCGCATAGAGCTGGCGGCCGAGCGTCGTGCGCCGCAGCAGGAACCACGTTACAACCACGGCCGCAACCATCACTGCGACCGGCAGCGCGAGCGATGCGACGCCGCCCGTCGTATCGACCTGCACGAGCGTGACGCGATTCGTCCACCAGTCGGGCAAGTCGTAGATCGACACGCCGCCCGTCACGAACATCAACCCGCCGAAGAAGATGTTGAAGGTCGCGATCGTCGCGACGATCGACACGACGCGAAACCGGTAGATGATCGTCGCGTTCACCGCACCGAGCAGGATGCCGAAGCCGGCCGAGACCGCGAAGCCGAGCGCCCAGTTGCCGCCGCCGAGCCGCATCAGCGTGAGCGCCGCCAGGTACTGCACCACCGACGCGCCGACCGCGAACGAAATGTCGATGCCGCCCGCGATCAGCACGATCAGCAGCCCCACCGCGAAGATGATGTTGACCGCGCTCTGGTTGAGCAGGTCGAACAGGTTGGACAGCGTCAGGAAGGTCGGCGTCGCGATGCCGAGGCCGATCGCCATCGCGACGATCACCGCGAGCAGCCACGTTTCGGTCGAGCCGATGCCGAGTGTGCGGAGGTTACGCATGGACGTCTCGCTCGATATGATCGATCGGCGTGCCACCCGGCACGTACTCGGCGACGATGCGGCCGTCGCGCATGTGCAGGACGCGGTCCGCGTTGAAGTACACCTCGGGAATCTCGTCGGAAATCAGTACGATCGCCATGCCTTGCGCCGCGAGCCGGTGAATGATCGCGAAGATGCCGGCGCGCGCGCCGACGTCGACGCCGACCGTCGGCGAATCGAGGATCAGCAGCTTCGGCTTCGTCGCGAGCCATTTCGCGAGCACGATGCGCTGCTGATTGCCGCCCGACAGCGTCGACACCGCGTCGTCCGGGGCGCCGATCTTCACCGCGAGCCGCGCGACCCAGTCGCGGATCAGCGCATCGCGCCGCCGCGGAGAAATCAGCCCGGCCGCACCCAGCAGGTCGTCGAGTACCGCGATCGCAGTGTTGTCGCCGATCGATTGCGGCTGTACGAGGCCCAATTGCAGGCGGTCTTCCGACACATACGCGATGCCCGCGCGAATCGCGTCGCGATTGGAGCGCAGCGACAGCGGCCGGCCGTCGAGCGCGATCGTGCCGGCGTCCGGTCGCGTCATCCCGAACAGCGACAGCGCAAGCTCGGTGCGCCCCGCGCCGAGACGCCCCGTCAGGCCGAGGATCTCGCCGCACCGCACCTGGAACGACACGTCTGCATACTCGCCACGCCGCGACAGCCCGTCGACGCGCAGCATCGCGGCCGCGGCCGACAGGTCCGTCGTGCGCACCGCGTAATCGAAGGTGCGCCCCGTCATCAGCTCAGTGAGCCGCGTCTGCGTCATCCCGGTCGTCGGAAACGTGCCGACATAACGACCGTCGCGCAGCACCGTCACGCGCGCGCACACGTCGAGCACTTCCGCGAGCCGATGGCTGACGAACACCACCGCGATGCCGTCGGCCGACAGGCGGCGCACGATCGCGAGCAGCGCCTGCGTCTCGGCATGGCTGAGCGACGCGGTCGGCTCGTCCATGAACACGAGACGTGCCCGGGCGACGAGCGCGCGCGCGATCGCGACAACCTGCCGCTGCGCGATCGTGAGTGTACGCACCGGCCTGCCGAGATCGAGGTCGACGCCGAGCCGCGCGAGAATCTGCCGCGCCGCGACGTTCATCCGCCCGTAGTCGACCAGCCGCGGACGCGCGCCGAGGTTCTGCTCGAACGCGATGTTCTCGGCGACCGTCATCTCGGGAAACAGCGCGAGGTCCTGCCAGATCACCTGGATGCCGAGCGCCCGCGCCCGCGCCGGATCGAGATCGCCGGCCGGTTCGCCGTCGAAGCGCATCACCGCGCCCGACTCCGGGCGATGGACGCCGCTCACGATCTTGATCAAGGTGCTCTTGCCACAGCCGTTCTCGCCGGCCAGGCACAGCACTTCGCCCGGCATCACATCGAACCGCACCTGTTGCAGCGCCTGCACGCCGCCGAACGTCTTCGACACATTGTCGAGTTCGAGCAACGGCGCATCGGCCGCGGCCCCGAACGCGGCCGGCGGCAGGTTCGCGCGGCCGGCCGCCGCGGATTCACGGGAATGGGCAGACATCATCGCTACGCTCCGGTGCGGCCTGCTATTAAACGACGGGACGAACGACTTCATCGCACGGCGCGTCGCGCCTGCGTGCAGGCCGCTCACAGTCCCTGCTTCGCGAGATCGTCGACGGTTTTCGCGTTCAGCTCGACGAGCTGGTTCACGATCAGGTTGTGACCTTCCGGATGCACGACGCCGAGCCCCGGAATCGTCATGCCGTCCTTGATCGGCTGCCCCTTCGCGAGCATCGTGCCGAGCGTGACGAACACCTCGCCTGCCTGCTCGGGGTTCCACATGTAGCCGCCGCTCAGCACGCCGTCGTGCACGAGCCGACGGCCCTGCCCCGGGGAGAACGGCCCGAGCACCACGACCTTGCCCTTCGCCTGCTTCTCGGCGACCGCACGCGCGGCACCGATCGGCCCCTGGCTGCCGAACGCCAGGATCGCCTTCAGGTTCGGGTGCGCGCGCATCAGATCGAGCGCGGTCTTGCGCGAAGCGTCCACGTCTTCGGCCACGCCGTAGCGATCGCCGACGAGCTTCATGTCCGGATAGTTGGCCTTCAGATACGCGATCGCGGCGTCGGCCCACGCGTTGTGCAGCGGCACCGTCAGCGAGCCGACGAACACCGCGTATTCGCCCTTGCCGCCCACTGCCGCCGCGAGGTTCTTCGCGTACGCTTCGCCGAAACCCTTCGCAGAGGCCAGCTCGAAATTCCAGTCGGTATTTTTCTGCTTCGGCGATTCGTGCGTGATCACCTTGATACCTGCGGCACGCGCGCGCTGCAGCACCGGCTCGAGCACCTCGGCATCGTTCGGCACCACGCCGATCACGTCGACCTTCTGCGCGATCAGATCCTCGATCGCACGCACCTGCAGCGCCGGGTCCGCGCTGGTGGGCCCGACCATGAACGCCTTCACGCCCAGTTGCTCGGCGCGCTTCCTGATACCCGCGTCCATCGCGTTGAACCACGGAATGCCGCCGATCTTCACGACGACCCCGATCACGGGCTTGTCCGGCGACGCCGACGCGATGCCCGTCGCGAGCGCGAACGCAACCACGCCCGCACATACCTTGCGCAAGAAATTCACCGACATGTCTCCTCCATCCGAAGGCGACCGTCGCCGGGCTTCAGGTCCCGGCATGGCGGTCAGTTGCTAAATCCATTCAGCAAACCGTTTGGTGTATGCTGAATCCATTTAGCTTCGACGGAAAGCAGGTGAAAACCCTGATAGGGCAACGCGCCCCGAAACGCATACCGTCGGCATCATCGGCATAAGAACCCACACGAGGGGAGCAACAACGCAGATGGCCCGCACGACTACCGGACGCAAGTCCACGATCTACGACATCGCGAAAGCAACCGGCTCGTCCACGTCCACGGTCAGCATGGTGCTGAACGGCAACTGGGCCCGCTACCGGATCAGCGAGGAAACGGCCACGCGCATTCTCGACAGCGCCAAGGCGCTCGGCTACAACGTGAACCTGAGCGCGCGCGGCCTGCGCCTGTCGCGCTCGGGGCTGGCGGGCATGGTCATTCCGCACTACCGCAACCGCTTCTTCGCGGGGCTCGCCGAAACCTTCGAGGACGAGGCGCGCCGGCGCGGCCTGTGCCCGATCGTCGTCGGCACGCAGCGCGACCCGGACGTCGAACTGAATGTCGCGCAGACGCTGCTCGCGCAGCGTGTCGAACTGCTGTTCATTGCCGGCGTGCGGGACCCGGCACCGCTCAATATGCTGTGCGACGCGGCCGGCATCCCGTCGATCAACGTCGACCTGCCGGGCGCCGGTGCGCCGTCGGTCGTGTCGGACAACCGCGCGGGCGCGCGGGCGCTGACCGACGTGCTGATCGACAAGATGCTCGCGCGCGGCAATGCGCCCGACGAACTGATCCTGCTCGGCGGCATCGCCGGCGAATATGCGACCGCGATGCGGATCGCGGGCTTTCGCGACGCGTTCGCCGCGCGTGGCCTGCCGCCGCCGCCGGACGACGCGATCGAGTGCTGCGGCTACGCGCCCGCGGCCGCGCGCGAAGCGCTTGCGCGGCGCTACGACACGCTCGGCCGGCTGCCGGCCGGCATGCTGACGAACTCGATCACGTCATTCGAAGGGCTCGTGCGTTTCGCGTCGGAGCTGCCCTGGGACATCTGGCAGCGCACGGCCGTCGGCTGCTTCGACTGGGACCCGTTCGCCGCACGCCTGCCGTTCGACGTCACGATGCTGCGGCAGGACGTGCAGCGGTTGATCGCGGAAGCGTTCGCGCTGCTCGATGCGGGCGACGCCGGAGACGTCGCGCCGCATCCGGTCGTGATGGTACCGACACGCTTCATGCGAACCCTCGACGACGACATGCGCGCCAGCGACGCAGAGCCGGCCGGCTGAGCACGCGGACACGAAATGAAGAAAGCCCGGCCGGTCCTGCGACCGGTCGGGCTTTCCGCATGCTGCGCATCAAGTGCTCGCCTGGACCGCGTGCGGCGTCGGCTCCCGGCGAGTGACGTGTCAGATGCTCACTTCACCCACGCAAAGTAATACGACAACCAGATCGTCAACCCCGCCCCGACCAGCGCCGCATACGGCATCAGGTTGAGCCACATCGCGCGCTTCGGCACTTCGAGTTCCATGTCGCGCTGCATCTGCGTGGGGAACCGGCCGCGATCCTGCCAGTAATGGCGGAACAGGAATACCGGCACGATCAGCAGCATCGCGATCAGCCCGTTGCGCAGCGTGCCTTCGCCCTGCAGGTTCGCGCCCGCACCGACATAGACGAGGTTCGCGTAGCCGCAGATCGAGCCGGCGACGAGCAGCCACGTCGGGCAGCGGAACGGTCGATCCCAGTTGCCGCGATCCATCCGGTGGATCCAGCCCGACTGAAGATTCAGGAATACGAACAGCATGTAGCAGACATTCGAGATCGACAGCACCGTCATGTAGTCCGACATCATCAGCAACACGAGGTTGAAGCCGAGATCGGTCCACATCGCGCGCGTGGGCGAGCCGTGCTCGTTCACGTGCGACAGGTACTTCGGCAGCCAGCCGTCGACCGATGCCTGGTACAGCGTGCGCGACGAGCCCATCATCGACGTCATCACGATCAGCAGGATCGACAGCATCAGCATCACGACGACCGCATTCGCGACCCACGCGCCGCCGCCGACGATCTTCGCCATCGCGGCCGCGACGCCGGTGCCGTCGCCGATCGACGGATCGAGCATCGCCTGCGTTCCGAGCGCCCCCTGGAACGCCATCGGCACGAGCGTCATCACGACGAGGCACAGCGCGCCCGACCAGAAGATCGCCTTGGCGGTATCGCGACGCGGGTCGCGGAATTCGCGCGTGTAGCAGACGGCCGTCTCGAAGCCATACGACGCCCAGCCGGCCATGAACATCGCGCCGAGCGCCATCGTGACGCCCTGCCCGTTCCACGAGCCGAACGTCGCGGTCGTGAGATTGCCGTGTGCGTCGTGACCGAGCGGCAGCAGCGGGAGCAGGTTCGACATCGGCACGTCGCCCGTGACGAACGGCACGATGCCGACGATCAACAGCGGCGTGAGCGACGCGATGCCGAGAATGCGCTGCGTGCGCGCCGCCTTCGATGCACCGCTGTGTTGAAGCTTGAACGTGATGAGAAGCAGGATCGTCGCGATGATGAACGTCGCATTGATCCGCAGGGACAGACCCGGCTTGATGAACCCGAGATCCGCAACCTTGAGCTGCCAGTGCAGCACCGCCGCGTTGGCGGGAAAGAGACTCGTGAGCGCATAGCTCGCCGCGAGGCCGCAGCCGAGCGCGAGCATCGGCGACCATGCGAGCCAGTTGCACCACACGGAAACCGGGGCAATCAGCTTGCTGTAACGGACCCAGCCGATCGCGCCATATACGGACGCGCCGCCCGATTTATGGGGAAATAGCCCCGATATTTCCGCATAAGTCGCGCTCTGAATCAGCCCCATCGTGATCGCGGCGATCCAGATCGCCCACGCGGGCTGGCCGATCGTCGCGCATACGCCGCCGATCGTGAACAGCACGCCTGCCGGCACGCCGCTCGTCACCCAAAAAGCGTCTTTCCAAGTCAGGCCACGATGCAGCGTGTGGCCCGTCGAATCATGTGAGATGGTTGCCTCAACATCACTGGTGCTGTTCGCACGCAGTCCTGCCTGACTCATCCAATTCCTCCTGTGATGACTCCGCACAAGGGCCGTAGTGTAACAACTTACCGGCTTTTTTGCAGAACCAAAAAAATAATTCCGGGATATGATCGCATCGCGGTGCAATTATTTCGCTATCCTGCTGATCAATCCCGGACTGTCTCTTCGTCTATTTATTGCGGCGAATCGTCGCGGCTTACTGCACGCCTTCCGTCCACGAATTCACGCGATCCGCATGCGCTGCAATCCATGCATCGGCAGCCGCTTCCGGCTTCGAGCCGTTCTGGATCGCGAGCATCACGCTGTCGATCTCGCCCGGCTTCCACTGGAATTTCTTCAGGAACGCAACAACCGGCTTGGCCTTCGTTTCGAGCTGCGGGTTCACGACACTGTCGACGTGCTCCGCGCCGCCGAACACCTTCTTCGGATCCTCGAGGAAGCGCAGCTTCCACTTCGCGAACATCCAGTGCGGCGCCCAGCCGGTCACGATCACCGGCTTGTTCGCGCCGACCGAGCGCGACAGCTCGGCCGTCATCGCGCTGCCCGAGCTCGGCATCAGCGTGTAGTTCAGGCCGTAGTTCTTGATCGCTTCGTCGGTCTTGCGCATCACGCCCGCGCCCGCATCGATGCCGACGATCCGGCCGCCGAAGCTGCCTTTTTCTGCATTCAGGTCGTCGATGCTCTTCGCCTTCACGTAGTCGGGGACGATCAGGCCGATCTTCGCGTCGGGAAAGTTCGCGCCGAGGTCGACGACCTTGGTCTTGTACTCGCCCCAGTAGGAACCGTGCGTGACGGGCAGCCACGCGGACAGCGTCGCGTCGAGGTCGCCGCGCGCGACGCCTTGCCACATGATCCCGGCAGCGACCGGCACTAGCTTCACCTCATAGCCGAGTTTTTTCTCGATCACGCGCGCCGCGACGTTCGACGTCGCAACGCTGTCGTCCCAGCCTTCGACGTAACCGATCTTCAGCGTGGGCTTCGTATCGGCGAGCGCCGATGCGCTCAGTGCCACCATCGCCGACAGTGCGCCGGTCCACATCAGTTTTCCGAACAGCTTCATGGTCGATCTCCTTGAAATGCGCACCGTGCGCGTTGTCTCTCTAGGTTCTTCAACCACAAATCCGCGGTATCGTTGTTTTCCGACGGATGCTTGTCCGGACGCGACGCGCCCGGACAGCCGATGGCGAGTTTCGACTACTTGTCGATCACGAGATCCGACAGCGGCTTGCTGCAGCACAGCAGCACCATCCCCTGGTCGATCTCGCGCTGGCGGATGCCGCCGTTGTGCTTCATTTCAACCTGCCCCGACACGAGCTTCACCTTGCAGGTGCCGCACATGCCCTGCGTGCACGAGGCCGGCAGCCGCACGCCGGACTGGCGCGCCGCATCGAGCACGTGCTGCTCCGAGCCGCATGAAATCTCGCGATTGCTCTTTGCGAAGCTGACCGTGTACTGCTTCGTATCGGTGTCGGCGCCTTCGGCCGGCGGGGCGAGATCGGCGAGCAGCTCGTCGCTTGCGGTCTGCGCAAGCGTTTCGAACGAGAAGCTCTCCTCGTGATACTGCTTGCGATCGAAGCCGGCTTCGTCGAGCAGGTCGCGCACGGCCTTCATGTACGGCGCGGGGCCGCACGTGAAGATCTCGCGCTCCATGAAATCCGGTGCGATCAGCTTCAGCAGCGGCAGCGTCAGGAAGCCCGTGACGCCCGGCCAGTTGGTGCGCGCGCCGACGCGCTCGACGACGAACGACGTGCGGAAATTCGTGTGGTTCGACGCGATCAGGTCGAGCTCGCGCGCGAAGATGATGTCGTCCGGCGTGCGTGCGCTGTGCACGAACAGGATGTCGCGATCCTCGGCGAGATCGTGGTGCGCGCGGCTCATCGACATCAGCGGCGTGACGCCCGAGCCCGCCGACAGGAACAGGTACTTGCGCGCCGGATGTCGTGCGCACGTGAATTCGCCGGCCGGGCCGAGCACGCGCACCGGTGCGCCCGGCTGCAGGTTGTCGTGCAGCCAGTTCGACACCTTGCCGCCCGGCACGCGCTTCACCGTGATCGACACCGTGTGCGGCCGCGCGGGCGACGACGAGATCGTGTAGCAGCGGTTGATCGTTTCGCCGTCGATGTCGAGTTCGAGCGTGAGGAACTGCCCGGGCTCGAACGAGAACGAGCGGCCCTGCGGCGAACGGAAGAAGAAACTCTTCACGTCGTGCGTTTCCTGCCGCACGTGGCAGCACACCAGCGTTTCCTCGACGTCGCTCGTCCAGCGCTCGGGAAGAGCGTTCCAGAACGCCGGCCGTGTGACCCGGCTGTCCGTCGGCTCGAAGTTGGCCGCATCTCGCATCATCTGTAACTCCGCTTCAGTGCTGGGTACTACGCGCCGGTTTTTTCGGCGAGCCGGCCGATGTACCAGGCCGAGAATTTTTCGACGAGACCTTCCGTGAACGGCGAATACGGGCCCGGCTCGTACGCGCTGCTGGTCGCGCCGCGCTGCGAGAACTCGACGAGCGCGCGATCCTGGTCGTTCGTGGCGTTCCACACGGCCGTGAGGTTCTTCACGTCGTAGTCGATGCCTTCCTTCGCGTCCTTGTGCACGAGCCACTTCGTGCGCACGAGCGTCTTGCCGGCCGACAGCGGGATCACCGAGAACGTCACGATGTGATCGCTCATGAAGTGGTGCCACGAGTTCGGCTGCGTCCAGAACGACAGCCCGCCGAGGTCGGCCTTGTCGAAGCCGCCGAGCAGCTTCTTCGACGCGACCTTCGCATCGAGCGTCTGCGATTCGCCGTGGCGATCGAGCGGCAGGCGCTGCGTGCGGAAACCCGTCACGTCGAGCAGCTTCTCGATCTCGGCGGACGGCAGGCCCATCTCGGCCCACTCCTTGCCGCGCCGCACGCAGGTTTCCGCAAACGCATCCATGCCTTCCGCGTTGGCGTCGGAACGCTGGTAGCCGAAACCGTATTCGTACAGCGAGATGGTGAGCTCCGGATGGTTCGCGACGCAGTGATAGCACTCGCGGTTGTTCTCCATCGTGAGCTTCCAGTTGCCTTCCTCGATGATGTCGATCTGCGCGGCGATCTTCGTGTTCGGCAGGTCGTGCGGCAGCAGGTACGGCTCCATCTCGGCGCGCAGCTGCGCGAAATCGACCGGCGGCTCTTCGGCGAGGCAGATGAAGATCAGGCCGGCGAGGTTCTCGACGTGGACCGACTTCAGGCTGTGCTTGCAGCGGTCGAACTTCTCGCCCATGTGCTCGGCGAACATCAGCTGGCCCGTCAGGTTGTAGGTCCAGCTGTGGTACGGGCACACGATGTTGCCGACCGAGCCCTTGTCCTCGTTGCACAGGCGCGCGCCGCGGTGACGGCACACGTTGTGGAACGCGCGGATCGCCATGTCGTCGTCACGCACGATCAGGATCGAATCGCTGCCCAGTTCCACGGTCACGTAGTCGCCCGGCTCGGGAATGTCCGGCTCGACCGCCACCTGGATCCAGTGCTGGCGGAAAATCGCCTCCATGTCGAGCGCGAAGATGTCCTCGCTCGTGTAGAACGGCGCTTCGAGGCTATAACCTTCCTTGCGCCGCTCGATCAATGCACGAATGTCTGCCGATACTTTCATCGTTTGCTCCGGATTCCTTGCATCCCTGGGTTCTTGCCGACAGGCATCAAAATCAGTAGTCGATGAGCTGATGCTCGCGCAAATACGCGAGGATCACTTGTGCTTTTTCGACCGAACTCCCTTCATTTACGACGTTGCCGCCACGGCTTTCGGTCGTCGTCGCGGACAGCATCCGGGCATGCCCGGAGCGCTTCTCGGCGGCGACCAGCTTTACGGGTTTACGCTCGACCGGGCCGACCGTCCACGCGGCCGCGTCGGCGTCCGCGCCGGGCGCCGCGAGCGCGGGCCGGATCGCGCCGGCGCGCAGCCGCGCATACGCATAACGCGGCTCGGCATTCGCGAGCGGATGGACGGCGACGACGGCCGGCAGTGCCGCGTCCACGCGGCGCCGCAGCCCTTTCGGCAAAAATTGCCGGACCGCCGCACGGCCGCCTTCGACCGTCACGTCGACGGCCGAGCCGACCAGCGGATAGCCGAGCGCCGCGGCGATGCGATACGGCAGCATGCCGGTGTCGTACGCGCCCTCGGCGCGTGTGCCGGTCAGCACGAGGTCGTAGCCGTCGATACGCGCGGCGAGCGCATGCACGGCATCGTCGCCGTCGCGGCAGGCCAGCACCTCGACCTCCCGTGCGCCGAGCGCGAGATATTCGGCAAGCGCCGCGTTCGCGGGATCGCCCGCATGGATCACGTCGAGCTTCGCGCGATGCCGCTCGGCGAGCTGGCGGCCGGTTTCGAGCGCGGCCGCGTCATTGCGGCTGTAGCGCGCGACGCCGCTGACCGGATGACGGCCGACGGACACGAGCACCGCGATGCGTTGCAAGGGGCGGGGGGCGTTCATGCGGCGACTCCTTCCGGTTCACGGGTGCCGACCGCGGCCGGCGATTCTCCACGCGCGGCGCGCGCGGCCTGCACCTGCTCGATCAGCGCGGCGATCGTCCCCTGCGCATCGCCCACCACCGTCAGGTTCGCGCGTTTCGCGATCGGTGCGCTGCCGTCGAGGTTCACCGCGATCACGTGGCGGCAGTCCTTGATCCCCTGCAGGTGCTGCACCGCGCCCGAGATGCCGAACGCGATGTACACGCTCGCCTCGACCGTCTTGCCGGTCGCGCCGACCTGCTTGTCGCGCGTGAAGTGACCGTTGTCGACCGCGACGCGGCTCGCGCCGATCGCCGCGCCGAACACGCCGGCCAGCCGCTCGAACGCGCCGATGTCGGATACGCCGTTGCCGGCCGACACGATGAAATCGGCTTCCTCGAGCGCGACCTGGGCCGCGTCGATTTCATCGAGGCCGAGATCGCGATACGGCTGCGCGGCGTCATGGGCCGGGTGGATGAAGTCGGCGGCGAGACGCTCGCCCGCGCCGACGAACGGCAGCTTCGCGTCGACCGCGTTCTGCGCGAGCAGGATCACGTCGGGCAGCGCACGGGTGGCAAAGGCGCGCCCGGCCTGCGCATACGCGCCGACATGCTTCGCGTCGATCTCGACGACATGGGTCGCGACGCTCGCGCCGGCGGCCGCCGCGTAGCGCCGGCCGAGATCGCCGTCGCCCGTCGCGTTGTCGGGCACGAACACGTGTTTCGGCGCGAGTGCGGCCACACAGGCCTGCAATGTTTGCAGTTCGCTTTCGGGATCGAACGTGCGGCGATCGAAGCCGGTCAACTCGAGCAGCTTGTCGACGCCCAGTTCGGCCACGTCGTCCTTCAGTTCGCCGAACGCGAGCAGCGCGACTTCGGTCTGCGCATCGGCGAGCAATGCGGCGGCGGCGATCGCCTGCCGCGAATGATCGTCGAGCGCGCCGCGCTCACCGTGCGCCACCACCAGCATCACGTGCTTCGGGTCCTGCACCGCGCGGCGCGGCTTCGCGGCCGCTGCGCCGTGACCGTGCGCCGACCAGTGCGCGGCGCTCGCATCGGCGCTGCCTTCCTCGCCGAGCGTGATGCGCTTCAGGCCCGCGGCCGTGATGATGAACGGCCGGCGCGGATCGATTCGTTTGATCGTGTTCATCGATTCACTCCAGCGAGGCGGCGACGAGTTCGGCCACGTCGAGCACGTCGGGGCGCGGGCCCACGACGCCTTCGAGCATCGCCGTGCAGTTCGGGCATGCAACCGCGACCACGTCTGCGCCGATCGTGCGCGCGTCGGCGATGCGGATGTCGGGAATGCGCTGCTTGCCGGGGATGTCGGTCAGCGGCGCACCGCCGCCACCGCCGCAGCAGCGGCCGCGCATGCCGTTGCGCTCCATCTCGACGACCTGGATGCCGATCGTCTTCAGCAGCTTGCGCGGCGCTTCCGTCTCGCCGTTGTAGCGGCCGAGGTAGCACGGGTCGTGATACGTGGTGCGCTTCTCGCTCAATGCTTCGACGGCCTTCGGCGCGATCTTGCCGCTGTCGGCCAGTTCGGCGAGATACGTCGTGTGATGCTTGACCGTCACGCGCAGCCCGAGCGCGCGGTATTCGTTGCGCAGGCTGTGCATCACGTGCGGGTCGGCCGTCACGATCTGCTTGTACGACAGCGTGCCGAGCGTGCCGATCAGGCGCTTCGCCATCTGCTGGAACGTCGCTTCGTCGCCGAGCCGGCGTGCGACGTCGCCCGTGTCGGTTTCGGTCGAGCCGAGCACCGCGTAGTCGACGCCCGCCTTGTTCAGCACCTTGACGAACGCGCGCAGCGTGCGCTGGTAGCGCATGTCGAACGCGCCCTCACCCGCGACGAACAGCACGTCGACCGGCTTGCCGGGCTGCGCGACGGGCGCGCTCAGGTCGACCGACCAGTCGTAGCGCGCGGCCGTGTCGTAGCCGCCCATCGTGCCCGTCTCGCGCAGGTTCGCGAGCACTTCCTGGCCCTTGCCGGGCACCGTGCCGTGCACCAGCGTGCGGTTGCGGCGCATGTCGACGATCGCGTCGACGTGCTCGATCAGCATCGGGCATTCCTGCACGCATGCGCGGCAGGTCGTGCACGACCACAGCGTCTGCTCCTCGATCAGGCCCGACACGATCGGGCCGTTCGGCTCGCCGCGATGCTGGCCGACCGCGAGGCCCGGCGAAGGACTGCCCGCGTACGCCGCATCGGTGCCGCCCGCCATCCCGACGACGAGATCCTGGATCAGCTTCTTCGGGTTCAGCGGCTGGCCCGACGCGAACGCGGGGCACGCGGCTTCGCACTTGCCGCACTGCACGCACGCGTCGAAGCTCAGCAGCTGGTTCCAGCGGAATTCGACCGGCTTCTCGACGCCGTACTCCTGATGCTCGATGTCCGGCAGCTTCAGCGCGGTCGGCGGCGTGGCCGTGCCGTTGCCCGTGAACGAATCGCGGGTGGCCGCGAAGCGTTCCTGGCGCGGGTGGAAGGCAAGGTGCAGCAGGCCGGCGATCGCATGCTTCATCGGGCCGCCCTTCGCGGCGCCGACCGTCATCGTGAATGCACCGACGCCGATCAGCAGCGCGCAGAGCACCGCGAACGCGCCCGACATCGCGCCGGTCGGCACCAGCATGAACAGCACGAGGCCGAGCGCGAACGAACCAAGCAGCCAGGGCAGCGTATTCCACGGGCCTTTCGACAACCGTGCGGGCACGTCCTTCGCCGCGCGCCGGCGCCACACGAACACCGCACCGACCAGCATCGCGAGCGCCGCGAGGAAGATCAGCTTGTCGAGCCACGGCGAGTAGATCGCGAGGCCGTAGTTGATGAACACCAGCGCAAGCGCGCCGATCGCGCCGCCGGCCGTCGCGACGTGGGTCTTCGCGATGTACGGATCGCGGGCGACCACGTGGTGCAGGTCGACGAAATAACGCTTCGGGATCGCGAACAGGTTCGCGACACCGAACGCGCCGGGCGCCGTGGCGCGGCCGAGCCGCCAGTAGGACGAACGCTTCGCGACCGCGAACGCGAGCCCCGCCACCGACAGCCACAACAGGGCGGTAATGAGGAAGGACGGGTTCATCTTTTAGAAATCCTTCACGAGACGCAGCGAGTCGTAGATCGCACCGTGGACGTTGTGCATCGAGATGCAGTCGCCGACACGGAACAGCAGGAAACGGCCGTTGCCGAGTTCTTCCGACAGGCACGGCTGCGGCTCGGCCGCGAACAGCGTGTGCGGATCGATCTGGCCGCGGTTCACCGATTCCGGCTTGAGCTTCCAGTACAGTTCGTCGTTCGGCGACGAACCGTTCTCGATCACCACCTGGTCGACGGCGCGCTCTTCGAGTTCTTCCGTGTACTCGTTGCGCAGCACGGCGATCAGCTTGCCGTCCTCTTCATAGACGCGATCGAGCATCGTGTTCGGCGTCGGGATCACGCCGAACGCATACAGGCGGCGATAGAAGATCGGGAACGTCGTGCCGCCGCAATCGTCGGCGACCTTCACGTCCGGCGTGACGACCTCGACCTTCGAGCCGCGGCTCGCCATGAAGTCGGCCACGCCCGCGCCGGCATGCGTGCTCACGCCGTCGAACAGCAGCACGTTCTGCTTCGGCTCGACCTTGCCGGTCAGGATGTCCCACGAGCTGACGGCGAGGCCCTCGGCCACGCCCCAGCCCGGCACCTGCCACGTGAAGCTCGACCCGCCCGTCGCGAGCACGACGATGTCCGGCTTCTCGGCCATGATCATCTTCTCGTCGGCGGCCACGCCGAGGCGGCGATCGACGCCGAGGCGCTTCGTTTCCATGTCGAACCAGCGGATGATCCCCGACATCTGTTCGCGCTGCGGCGCCTTCGCGGCGATCATCACCTGGCCGCCCACTTCCGCGTTCTTCTCGAACAGCACCACGTCGTGGCCGCGCAGCTTCGCGACACGCGCCGCCTCGAGGCCCGCCGGGCCCGCGCCGACCACCACGACCTTGCGCTTCGGGCCGCGCGACTTCTCGATGATGTGCGGCATCGTCGCTTCGCGCGACGTCGCGGCGTTTTGAATACACAGCACGTCGAGGCCGTTGTACTGGCGGTCGATGCAGTAGTTCGCGCCGACGCACTGCTTGATTTCGTCTTCACGACCGTCGCGGATCTTGATCACCATGTGCGGATCGGCGATCTGCGCGCGCGTCATGCCGACCAGGTCGATCATGCCGGTCGCGAGCAGGCGCTCGGCCTGGCCCGCGTCGCGGATGCTCTGCGCGTGCATCACCGGAATCTTCACGACCGACTTGATGCCGGCCGCGAGGTGCACGAACGGCTCCGGCGGCAGTGCCATCGGCGGCATGCAGTTGGCGATCGTGTTGTGCGTATCGCCGCCCGAGCCGACCACGCTCAGGTAGTCGATCAGGCCCGTCTCCGACATCGCCTGCGCGATTTCCTTCAGCGCTTCGTGATCGAGGCCGTCCTCGTGGAATTCGTCGCCGCACATGCGCAGGCCGACGCAGAAATCCTTGCCGACCGCCTCGCGCACCGCCGTCAGCACCTCGATGCCGAAGCGCAGGCGGTTTTCCAGGCTGCCGCCCCATTCGTCGGTGCGGTGGTTCGAACGCTTGCTCCAGAACTGGTCGATCAGGTGCTGGTGGGCGGCCGAGATTTCGATGCCGTCCATGCCGGCCGCCTTCACGCGCTTCGCGGCCGCCGCGAAATCGCCGATGATGCGGCGAATTTCCTCGATCTCGATGATCTTCGCGTTACCGCGGTGCACGGGTTCGCGCACGCCCGACGGCGACATCAGGTGCGGCCAGTGCTCGCCGTGGAACGACGAGCGGCGGCCCATATGCGTCGCCTGGATCATGATCTTCGCGCCGTGCTTGTGCATCGTGTCGGCAAGACGCGTGAGCGGATCGATGATCTTGTCGGTCGACAGGTTCACCGATTTCCACCAGCCCTGCGGGCTGTCGATCGACACCGGGCTCGACCCGCCGCAGATCGCGAGGCCGACGCCACCCTTCGCCTTCTCTTCGTAGTAGCGGATATAGCGGTCGCCCGGCAGGCCGCCCGGCTCGGCATACACCTCCGCATGCGCGGTGCTGACGATCCGGTTGCGCAGCGTCAGCTGGTTCAGCTGCATGGGTTTGAACAGGTGGGGATAACGCATCGCTGGCGACCTCTGGCGTTCGAATGTCTCGTGTTGCGGGTGTTGTTCTGTAGCGGTGAATCAGTGCGCGATCGGCGACACTTCGAAGACGCAGTGGTCGTGATGCTCGGCCGCGCACTGCACTTCCTTCGATTGCGCACGCGGTGCGCCCTTGCCTTCCGGCGTCGTGTCGTTGACCCAGTCCATCGCGCCGGCGAACCAGCCCGCGAACATGTAGCAGAGCTTGCCTTCCTTGCCCGGCTGCTGGAGCACGAACGACGAGTGGCGCAGCTCGATCTTCGCGCGCGCGCCGGCCGGATCGGCCTCGATGATCGAGAACAGGCCCCAGCCGCGCTGCGACAGGCGTTTCAGGTAGTGCTCGAACACGGCCATGCCGGACAGGCCGTGCAGCTTCGCTTCCTTGTCGCACCAGTGGTAAGCGGATTTGTAGCCGGCCTTGTAGAGGATCTCGGCATACGCTTCGACGCCGAGCGCTTCCTCGACCGCGACGTGGTTGTTCGTGAAGAAGTGACGCGGCACGTACAGCATCGGCAGCGCGTCGGTGGTCCAGACGCCGGTATCGGGATCGACGTTGATCGGCAGTTGCGGTTGCATCGTGGTGACTCCGTGAGGAAATGGGTCGCGCGGCTCAATGCGCGGGCGCGACATCGTCCGCGTGCCCGCGCGGCTTGCGCGGGCACGTCCCGATTTTTGTTGTTGAATCGCTGCGGGTGAGGCGGTCCGGCGTTCGCGGCGCTTACGCGCCCCACACGTCCTTGAACACGCGCACCCAGTTCTCGCCCATGATCTTGCGGATGCGCGACTCCTTCCAGCCGTGGCGCTCCATCGCGGCAGTCAGGTTCGGGAATTCGCCGATCGTGCGGATGCCGTCGGGGTTGATCACCTTGCCGAAGTTCGTCAGCTGGCGATAACGGCCCTTGTCATGCGTCAGCATGTCGAAGAATTCCTTCGCGTAGTCCTGCGTGAAATCCGTGCCGATGCCGACCGCATCCTCGCCGATCAGGTTCACGACGTAGTCGATCGCCTCGATGTAGTCGTCGATGTTCGCCTCGATCCCGCGCTTCAGGAACGGCGCGAACATCGTCACGCCGACGAAGCCGCCCGCGTCGGCGATCTCCTTCAGCTGTTCGTCGCTCTTGTTGCGCGGATGCTCCTTCAGGCCCGACGGCAGGCAGTGCGAATAGCACACCGGCTTCTTCGAGAACGCGATCGCTTCCGACGACGTGTTGCCGCCCACATGCGACAGGTCGACCATGATGCCGACGCGGTTCATCTCGGTGATCACTTCGCGGCCGAAGTCCGACAGGCCGCCGTCACGCTCGTAGCAGCCGGTGCCGACCAGGTTCTGCGTGTTGTAGCAGAGCTGCACGACGCGCACGCCCATGTCGGCGAACGCCTCGATGTAGCCGATGTTGTCCTCGAACGCATGCGCGTTTTGGAAGCCGAGGATCACGCCGGTCTTGTCTTCCTTCTTCGCGCGGAAGATGTCTTCCGTCGTGCGCACCAGCGTCAGCAGTTCGCTGTTGTCGCGGATCTTCTTCTTCATCACGCCGATGTTGTCGACGGTCTTCGTGAAGTTCTCCCAGACCGACACCGTGCAGTTCGCGGCCGTGATGCCGCCGCGGCGCATGTCTTCGAACACCGGCTTCTCGAACTTCGAGATGTTCAGACCGTCGATGATGATGCTGTCTTGATGCAGCGTGCCCATGAGTGGCTCCAGTATTGTCGGGTCGGTCGGATCAGTAGATCGGGAAGCGTTCGCACAACGCGAAGATCTCGCGGCGCACGCGCTGTTCGGTGGCGTGGTCGCCTTCCGGGTTCGCGCGCAGCGCGTCGAACACTTCCAGGATCAGGCGGCCCACCTCGCGGAACTCCGCGACGCCGAAGCCGCGCGTCGTGCCGGCCGGCGTGCCGAGGCGGATGCCCGACGTGACGGTCGGCTTCTCGGTGTCGAACGGAATGCCGTTCTTGTTGCAGGTGATGCCCGCGCGCTCCAGCGCCTGTTCGACCGGCGCACCCTTCAGGCCCTTCGGGCGCAGGTCGACCAGCAGCAGGTGGTTGTCGGTGCCGCCGGTGACGAGATCGACGCCGCCCGCCTTCAGCACTTCGCCGAGCGCCTGGGCGTTCGCGAGCACGTTGTCGATGTAGGTCTTGAAGTCCGCATGCAGCACTTCGCCGAACGCCACCGCCTTGCCGGCGATCACGTGCATCAGCGGGCCGCCCTGCAGGCCGGGGAACACGGCCGAGTTGATCTTCTTCGCGATGTCCTCGTCGTTGGTCAGCACGAAGCCGCCGCGCGGGCCGCGCAGCGTCTTGTGGGTGGTCGACGTGACGACGTGCGCATGCTCGACCGGGTTCGCGTGGCGGCCCGCGGCGATCACGCCGGCGATGTGCGCCATGTCGACCATCAGCTTCGCGCCGACGCTGTCGGCGATCGCGCGGAAGCGCGCGAAGTCGAGCGCGCGCGGGTATGCCGAGAAGCCGGCGATGATCAGGTTCGGCTTGTGTTCGTGTGCGAGCGCTTCGACCTGGTCGTAGTCGATCAGCATCGTGTCGCGGTTCACGCCGTACTGGACCGCGTTGAACCACTTGCCCGACAGCGCCGGCTTCGCGCCGTGCGTCAGGTGGCCGCCCGCGTCGAGCGACATGCCGAGCACCGTGTCACCCGGCTTGGCCAGCGCGAGCATGACCGAACCGTTCGCCTGCGCGCCCGAGTGCGGCTGCACGTTCGCATAACCGGCATTGAAGATCTTCTTGACGCGCTCGATCGCCAGCGCCTCGACTTCGTCCGCGAACTCGCAGCCACCGTAGTAGCGCTTGCCGGGATAGCCTTCCGCGTACTTGTTGGTCAGCACCGAGCCCTGCGCCTCGAGCACGGCACGCGACACGATGTTTTCCGACGCGATCAACTCGACCTGCGACTGCTGACGCTCGAGTTCCTTCAGGATGGCGCTGCGCACCGGCGCGTCGCGCTCGGCAAGGGACTGCGAGAAGAAAGGCTGGGTGTTCGACATAGTGCGTCCGTGACGAAGAATAAGGGGCTGAAACCGAAGCTCAAGGCCCGCCCTGCCTGGGTTTCCCGCTCGTCCCGTACAAGGCTGCCGACGGCTCTATTCTTGTCGTTCGGATTTTCGGCGGATTGATGAATTTAGACGCGTTCTTTGCCTTTTCCGCCATCCGCGTCCGTTTTATACAAGTGACCGGTCGTGCTTTTTCGGATGACCAAGCAAATCGCCGTTGGCGGTTCACCTGTGAACAGGCACGCCGGCGGTGCGATTGCCGCCCGGTCGGGGTGCACTCCCTCACGAATACGGTGCAGTGCAGCATGCGGCTTTCAGCCATACAACGTATGGAGCTAGGGTTTAGCCGTATGGCACGCTTGTTGCGCTGGCTCACACAATACCGCAGCCCGATCCGTGCCCCGGGCCTATAGCTATTAGAGATTTCAGGAAGCTCCCCATGTCCCCCGACCGCACAGCGTCGCTGTCCCACTTCGCGTTCATGCCGTTACCGAATTTCACGATGATCGCGTTCACCAATGCGATCGAGGTGCTTCGGATGGCGAACTACCTGAGCGGCCAGCCGCTCTACCGCTGGTCGGTCATCAGCCCGGAAGGCGGCCCGGTCACCGCGAGCAACGGCCTGACGGTCGATACGGGCCCGGCCGAATGCGTGGGGCAGCCCGACATCGTGTTCGTGTGCGGCGGCGTCGACGTGCAACGCGCGACCACGCCCGCCCATCTGTCGACGCTGCGCCGCTTCGCACGCGCGGGCATTCCGCTCGGCAGCCTGTGCACGGGCACCTATGCGCTCGCGAAGTCGGGGCTGCTTGCGGGCTACGCATGCGCGATCCACTGGGAGAACATGTCGGCGCTGAAGGAGGAGTTTCCGGATACGCGCTTCCTGAAGGAACTGTTCGTGATCGACCGCGACCGCATCACGTGCACGGGCGGCGTCGCGCCGCTCGACATGATGCTGAATCTGATCGCCGCACGCGTGGGCACCGCGCGCGTCACGCAGATTGCCGAGCAGTTCATCGTCGAACACGTGCGCGACACGAGCGCGCAGCAACGCATGCCGCTCGTCGCGCGCCTCGGCTCGGCGAACAAGTCGCTGTTCGAAGTGATCTCGCTGATGGAGAACAACATCGAGGAGCCGCTGTCGCGCGAGGAGCTCGCGCGGCTCGCGAACATGTCGCAGCGGCAACTGCAGCGCCTGTTCCGCGAACACCTCGGCATGACGCCGACGCACTACTACCTGACGCTGCGGCTGCGCCGCGCGCGCGAACTGCTGCTGCAGACCGACATGTCGATCATGCACATCACGATGGCGTGCGGATTCCAGTCGGCGTGCCATTTCAGCAAGAGCTATCGCGACGCGTTCGGCGTCGCGCCGACAAGGGAGCGCCGCAAGCAGGTCGCGCCGCTCGCGCAAGGCGCGGCGAGCGCCGGCCCCGCCTTCCCGGCGCATGTGCTGCATGCGTGAGCGTCGCTATGATCGACGCATGAAAAAAACGGCCTCGAAGGCCGTTTTTTCTTTTGCGCTTACGATCCCCACACCTGCATTTCGTAGAGCGAGTATCCCCACTGCGTCGCGCGCTTCGTGCCGAGCATCCGCACGTAACGACCGCTGCCGTTGAGATTCGGCAGCGTAACGTGGGTATATGAACCGCCGTTGCTCGTCGAATAGATCGTCGTCCAGTTGGCGTTGTCGTTCGACGTCTGGATCTGATAAGCGAGCGCGCCCGCATCCCAGTACAGATCGACGTGATCGATGCGCTTCACCGCGCCGAGATCCACGGAGATCCATTGCGAACCGACACCGGCGCCTTCCGGCGAATCCCAGCGCGTGCCCGTGGTGTTGCCGTCGAACGCCTTGTCCGGCGTGAGCGACGCGTTGTAGCTCGCCGACGCAGCGGCCGGATGCCCCTGCGACAGCAACACCGGCTGCGCGGCGGCCGGGCCGCCGTAATAGCTCGCCCCGAGCTTGGCCTTCGTCGTGTCGGCATTCACGCCGAACTGCGACAGGCTCCAGCGCTGGCCGGTCGTCACGTCACCGACGTAGAGCTGATAACCGCCCGCCGTCGTCGACGAGAAGAACACGTAGTTCGTGCCGTTCACCGGCGCCGGATCCGAGTTGTTGCTCACGCAGTCGTTGATCGGCAACGCGTTCGGCGTCGACGCCGGGTCCGCGGTCTTCGTATAGATCTGGTCGGCCTGGCCGCTGTCTTTCCAGCGCGCGTAGAACACCATGCCGTCCGCACGCACGATCGGGTAGTACGTCTGCAGCCCGGCCGGATTGTCGAACGTCGCGGTCGCGCCGGTCGCGAGCGTGCGCTTCATCAGCCCCATGTTCGCGCCGGTGCCCGTCGCGTAGTACACGGCGCTCGAATCGGGCGCGAGATACGGCATCGAATACTCGGCGCCGGCCGGCGCGTTCGTCAGGCTCACGACCGACGTGAACGCCGGGCCCGCGCTCGTGTACGACAGCGTCGCCTGCTTGACGTCGCCGTTCTGCTTGAACACGAGCGTCTTGCCGTCGGCGCTGAACTTCGGATCCTCGTTGCGCGTGGCGCCCGTGCTGTTCGTCAGGTTGACGGGCGGCGTACCGGCGCCGAGCTGCAGCATGAACACGTTCCATGCGCCGTTGCTGATGCCCATGAACGCGAGCCACTTGCCGTCGGGGCTGAACACGCCGTTCATCGGATCGGTGATACCCCACGTGCTCTTGCTCAGTTGCGTCAGCGTATGGGCCGAAAAGTCGTAGAGGAACAGCTGGCTCGTGCCGTCGCCGTACTTCACGTAGCTGTGGTAGACGAGCTTGCCGGTCAGTGCGGCGGGGAACGTCGCGTTCGGCTGGGCGGCGGGATTGCTGATGCAGGCGGCCGTTGCGATGCCGCTCGACAGGTTGAGGGCGATGCCGGCCACGAGGCCGGCGACGAGAGTCTTCAATTTCACGCTGAATGATTCCGGGCAAGGTTGTGACGCCGCAGAAAAGGTCCCGCGCAGGATGTGCGCGGGCCAGGAATCCGCCGTCGGGCAGCGTCGATTCCGGTCGGTCGGACATCGGGAACGCAGATTGCTCGAGAGCATGCCGGCTTGTCAGACGAAAGAAAAGAATCAGAGCCCGGCAAAAACATGCGGATCAGCAATTGGGGGCGCGCTTGCACGCGACGGGTGCCGTGCTACTCTTTTTTCGGCAAGGCCCCGATCGGGCGGAGGGCTGGCATGAAGCGATACGCTGTGCTCGCACGAACGATCGCCGACGCAATCCACCGCGGCGACCTGCCGCCCGGTGCGCGCATCCCCACCGTGCGCATGGCCTGCCGCGTGTATGGCGTGAGCCCGTCCACCGTGTTTCGCGCGTACTACGCGCTCGAAGGCGAGGGTCTGATCGTCGCGCGGGCGCGATCCGGTTATTTCGTTGCGAACCTCGAAGACAAACGCGTGCGGTTCGCCCACGATCCGCCGCGCAAGCCGGCCGCCGAGCCAACCGGCGACGACGATGTGCTGTTCCGCCTGCTCGACTCGCTCAAACGCGACGAGATCGTTCCGCTCGGCTCGGCCTTCGCCAGTTATTCCCTGTTTCCGATGAGCAGCCTGTGGCGCGCGATGGCGTCGGCGGCCCGCAACATGGATCGCACGACGCTGCTGTCCGGCTTGCCGCCCGGCTACGACACACTGCGTCGCCAGATCGCGCTGCGCTACCTGAACGCAGGCGCGGCGTTGCCGATGGACGAGATCGTCATCACGACCGGCGCGCTCGACGCGCTGACGCTCAGCCTGCAGGCACTGACCCGCCCGGGCGATATCGTCGCGATCGAGCGACCGGCATTCCACGCGGCCCTCGAGGCCGTGCAGCGCCTGCACCTGAAGGCTGTCGAGATTCCGGTCGACCCGCGCACCGGCCTCGATCTCGATGCGCTCGAAACAGCGCTCGACACGCATCCGGTGCGGGCATGCTGGTTCATGACGTCGTTCCACAACCCGACCGGCGCGACGCTGACCGACGAGCGCAAACGCGCGCTGATCGACCTGCTCACGGCGCGCGGCGTGCCGCTGATCGAGGATGACGTCTATGGCGAGCTGCATTTCGGAACGGCACCCACGCGCCCCGCCAAACTGTATGACGACAGCGGGCTCGTCCTGCATTGCGGTTCGTTCTCGAAATGCCTCGCGCCCGGGTTCCGGATCGGCTGGGTCGCGGCCGGACGCTACGTGCGGCAAATCCGTCAGGCAAGAGGCGCGAGCGCGCCGGCGGCCGACGTGCCCGCACAGATGGCGATTTCGAACTACCTGCGCGACGGTGCGTACGACCGCTTCCTGCGCAAGCTGCGCCGCAATCTCGCCGCGCACCAGGCGCAGATGCTGGCGGCCGTGCAGACGTATTTTCCGGACGGCACCGAAGTGTTCGCGCCGCACGGCGGGTATTTCCTGTGGATCGAACTGCCGCCGCGCGTCGATGCGATGCACCTGTTCGACGATGCGATGGAAAACGGCGTCAGCATCGCGCCGGGGCCGATCTTTTCCGCAACCGGCGGATTCCGCCGCTATCTTCGGCTCAATTACGGCCGGCCGTGGACACCGGCCGTCGAGCACGCGATGGAGACCATCGGGACGCTCGCGGCCCGGCAGCGGCAGGACGGATAGCACGAAACGTGCACGTCGCGATGCTCCTTTTTGCGCATTGCGTTTCACACGCAGGCGACCAAGAATGAAGCGGAAGGTAACCGCGGAAGAACGTGCTCCGCTCACCCGACGTCACGGAGAATCCCATGAGCACCGCATGTGCACGACCGTCGACGATGCACGCGCCGCCGGATTCCGGCACGGGCCGATCGGTTGCCTTGCAGGAAAGCATCATGTCGACCGGCGAACGTTCGCCGCGTTGACGGCGCCTGCCCGCTTCCGGCGATGCGAGTCCTGCCCAATCGGACGTTCCGCGCACGCGACGACTGGCGCGCGATCCTGAACGCGCGAGCCGACGCGCGGCGCACTGCCGGCTGCCGCTGCAGGGAATGCGGCTTCGTGGCCTTCCGCGCGCTCGAGCATTGCCCCGTTTGCGGCCAGTGGAACTGGCCGTTCGATCCGGTTCGCCGCACGCCGGACGACGCGCGCACCACGCACGTAGTGCAGCGCTTCGATACGTGGTCGTCGCGTGTCGCGCGGACGCTTCGCAACGCGGCGTTCCGGCGGCCGCGCGCATCGAGCGCGCCGATCCTGAGCATCCTGACGCTCGTGCTGCTGGTCGGCGGCTACGTGATGGTCGACCGGACGTGCAATGCCGATCCGGTCTGTCGCGGCTCGAACATATCGGGCGCGACGGCGAGCGATGCGGGTGCGTACGTGTCGAATGATCCCGTGCTGCCGGTCCTGCCGGCGCCCGCCTATCCGTTTCATTCGACTGATGGAACCCAGGTGGCGGCCGCGCGACAGCGCAGCCCGGATGTCGGCGACTCTGCCGGACGGACCACAGTCGCGCGGGCCGCGCCGGCCATCCGTGCACCCGATCGGCCGCATGCCGCCACCACGGTTCGGGTCGCCGACCCGAAAGCCGGTCGCAATGCCGCGCATCGCGCCCGCACATTCCACCGAGTGAGCGCGCACACCGCACACACCGCGCGGGCGCGACGCACCACCACCGCCAGCAATACGCAACTCGCCCAGCTCTATCGCGGCCACTGAGCGCGTACGCGCCGTCCGTGCGCGCGCTTGCGTCGATTCATTTTTCTAAACCGCCCCTCGCAAAACCTCGTTTGCGCCGCGACGCACGCGTGACGTTCAATGGATCATTCGCCCGCGCCGGCGCGTATCGCGTTCCGGCCGCTCACCCGATCCACCGAACGGAGTCGTCAATGAATGCACTACAGCTCGTGACCCTTGCTGCCATCTGGGGCGCGTCCTTCCTGTTCATGCGCATGGGTGCACCGGAATTCGGCGTGGTCCCGCTGATCGCGCTGCGCGTCGCGATCGCGGCCGTGCTGTTGTCGCCGGTGCTGCGCAACGCGCAGGCGCGACAGGAATTCCGCTCGCACGTCGTGCCGCTGTTCGTCGTCGGCATCGCGAACTCGGCGCTGCCGTTCTGCCTGCTGACCTACGCGGCGCTGTTCGTGACGGCCGGCACCGATTCGATCCTGAATGCGACGACACCGTTGTGGACCGCGATCGTCGCATTCGCATGGCTGCGTACACCGCTGACGAAACCCCAGGCGATCGGCCTCACGCTGGGCTTCGCCGGTGTCGTCGTGCTCGCCGGCTCCGCGGTCGGCGCCGGCACGCCCGGCGCACCGCGCGCGATCGCCGCCGCGATGCTCGCGACGCTGTCGTACGGGTTCGCCGCGCATTACTCGAAGCGCAAGCTGGCGAATGTCAGGCCGTTCGTGTCGGCGTTCGGCAGCCAGTTGTTCGCGGCGGTCGCGCTCGTGCCGCTCGCGCTGCCGATGTGGCCGCACGGCCCCGTTCACGCGTCCGCGTGGATCGCGGTGGTGCTGCTCGGCGCGATCTGCACGGCCGTCGCCTACCTGCTGTATTTCGGGTTGATCCGCAATGCGGGCGCGCAATATGCGGCGTCGGTCACGTTCCTGATCCCGATCTTCGGTGTCGTATGGGGCGCGATCTTCCTGCACGAGACGATCACCGTGCAGACGGTCGCCGGGTGCGCGATCATCCTGCTCGGCACCGCGCTCGCGACCGGCAAGCTCAAGGGATTCGCGGCCGCCGCCGTGCGCGGGTCACGCCAGTAGATCGCGCGGGCCGTCGTCGCCACTGCCGATCTCGCTCGCGAGCCAGTCGCGGAACGCGGCGATCTTCCACTCGTGCCGGCGCGCTTCGCTGCACACGACGTAATAGGACAACTCGGTCGGCCAGGGCCGCGCTAGCACGCGCACCAGCCGGCCGGCCGCGACTTCGTCCCGCGCGTAGATGTCGCGCACCAGCGCCATGCCCTGCCCGGCGACCGCCGCCTTGATCAGCAGCGCATCCTCGCTGAAGCTCGCGCCGCGCGGCGCACGGGCATCCTCGATTCCCTGCGCGCGCAGCCACAGCGCCCAGTCGGCGCGGTCCGCGTCCTGCAGCAGCGGATACGACAGGCAGTCGGCCGGCGTGGCGATCGGGCGCGCGGGATCGAGCAGTTGCGGGCTGCAGACGGGCCACAGCTCGGGTGTCCAGATGCGGAACGATGCATGCCCGGGATAATGGCCCAACCCGTGCCGGATCGCGACGTCGACATAGTCGCGACGCAGGTCGACCAGTTGCGCGCGTGTTTCGACGGTGATTTCGATTTCGGGGTATGCGGCATTGAACGCGCCGAGGCGCTGCACGAGCCACGTGTTCGCGAAGGAGGCGGTGGTCGTCACGGCGAGGCGGACGATGCGCCGATTGGCACCGTGCACGTTCGCCCACGCGGCCTCGATCTCGTTGAAGCCGCCGGCGAGCTGATCGAACAGCGCGCGGCCCGTGCCGGTCAGCTCGAGTTCGCGGCCGGTGCGCTCGAACAGGCGCACGGCAAGGCGATCCTCGAGATTGCGGACGTGCTGACTGACGGCGCCCGGCGAAATGCAGAGCTGGTCGGCCGCCTGCTTCATGCTGCCGCAGCGCGCCACTTCGACGAACGTGTGCAACGCGGCGAGGGGAAGTGACTTGGCCATTCGTGGATTCGGCGCCGGGCGGCCGCGATGGAGTCGGGAACGGGCGACGATTATCGCAGCAATTCCGTGCGGCCGGGATCGGCGGTGCGCAGGCGTTCCGGCCCGCGCGATACCCGCGCGCGGCCTGCCCTTCCCCGTGCTTCCTCAGCAAAAACGGGCGACCCGTTTCCGGTGCCGCCCGTTTCGCGTGACGCGCTGCGCGCGTCGAACGCTAGCGCATCACGCCGCCAGCAACCCGTGCGGGTCGATGACGAATTTGCGCGGCGCGCCGCCGTCGAACTTCTTGTAGCCTTCCGGCGCCTGGTCGAGCGAAATCACTTCGACGTTGACGATCTTCGCGATCGGCAGACGGTCGAACAGGATCGCCTGCATCAGGTTGCGGTTGTACTTCAGCACCGGCGTCTGGCCCGTGAAGAACGAGTGCGACTTCGCCCAGCCGAGGCCGAAGCGGATGCTCAGGCTGCCGTGCTGCGCGGCCTTGTCCTTCGCGCCCGGATCGTCCGTCACGTACAGGCCCGGGATGCCGATCGCACCGGCCGGCCGCGTGATTTCCATCAGCGAGTTCAGCACCGTGGCCGGTGCCTCTTCCGCGTGGCCCGACGAGCCGTGGCCGTGCGCCTCGAAGCCGACGCAGTCGACCGCGCAGTCGATCTCGGGGACACCGAGAATCTGCTCGATCTGCTCGCCGAGCGACGCGTCCTTCGACAGGTCGACCGTCTCGAATCCCATCGCCTTCGCATGCGCGAGGCGTTCCGCGTTCATGTCGCCGACGATCGTCACGGCCGCGCCGAGCAGGCGTGCCGATGCGGCCGCCGCCATCCCGACCGGGCCCGCGCCCGCGATATAGACCGTCGAGCCCGGCTTCACGCCCGCGCTCACAGCGCCGTGATAGCCGGTCGGCAGAATGTCGGACAGGCAGGTCAGGTCGCGGATCTTCGCCATCGCCTGGTCGCGGTCGGGGAATTTCAGCAGGTTGAAATCGGCATACGGCACGAGCACGTACTCGGCCTGGCCGCCGATCCAGCCGCCCATGTCGACGTAACCGTAGGCGCCGCCGGCACGCGACGGGTTCACGTTCAGGCACACGCCCGTATGCGTGTCCTTGCACATCGCGCAGCGGCCGCAAGCGACGTTGAACGGCACCGACACGAGATCGCCGAGCTTCAGCGTTTCGACGTCGCGGCCGATCTCGACCACCTCGCCCGTGATTTCGTGACCGAGCACGAGGCCGACCGGCGCGGTCGTGCGGCCGCGCACCATGTGCTGGTCGGAACCGCAGATGTTCGTGCTGACCACTTTCAGGATCACACCGTGGCCGATCGCGCGGCCGCTCGGATCGACCATCTTCGGATAATCGATTTTCTGGACTTCGACCTGGCCCGGTCCAAGATAGACGACACCTCGATTGCTGCTCATCGTATTGTCTCCATGTCTCGTTGGTGGCGCCGCGGCGCGCCGGCGCCATCCGGCGCACGCGCAACGTGCTGTTCGAGAGTAGTCCCGGAGGCAGGGGCGCCGATGTCTCAAACGCGACACGCGTTTGAACGGCGCCGACATCGATGGCGGAAATGCGAAAGTCGGGCGGGAAACGATGGAAAGGTTTCGCGGGCGGCGTGACGCGCGGGGGCGGGCCGGTCGTCGCGATCGGCCGCCCCTCTCCCGGGCAGGCGCTACCCGCCCTGATTCTCGCGAATGATCGCGGCCGCCGCCGCTTCCGCGTCGCTCGCCACCCCGTCGTGCACGCGCGTGCTGACGGCCGGCGTCGGCGGCTCGCTGTCGAGCGCGTGGCCGTTGCGGTCGTGCGTGTCGACCGTTGCGCGCATCGACAGCCCGACGCGCAGCGGATGCGCGGCGAGATCGCGCGGCTCGAGCGCAATGACGACCGGCACGCGCTGCACGACCTTGATCCAGTTGCCGGCCGCGTTCTGCGACGGCAGCATCGAGAACGCGCTGCCCGTCCCCGCCGAGAAGCCCTGCACACGGCCGCGATAGGTCACGCGCGAGCCGTAGAGATCCGACACGACCTCGACCGGCTGCCCGATGCGCATGTGGCGGATCTGCCCTTCCTTGAAATTCGCCTCGATCCACAGCCGGTTGAGCTGCACGATCGACATCAGCGGCACGCCGGGCCCGACCTGCTGGCCGACCTGCACCGAACGCTGCCCGATCGTGCCGTCGACGGGCGCGACGATCGTCGTGCGCTTCAGGTTCCGGTACGCGAGCTTGAACTGCGCGGCCGCCTGCACGACGGCCGGATTTTCGTCGACGGGCAGCCTGGTGCCGAGCGCGCGCGCCGCGTCGAGCTGCGCCTGCGCGGCCGCGAGATTCGCCTGCGCACCGGCGACCGCGGCCCGTGCACGCGCGAGCTCCTCGGGTGCGACGATCTCGACCGATGCGCCGGAGCGCGCGGCAAACGCGCGCTGCGCGAGCGACAGGTCGGCGCGCCGTGCATTTACGGCCTCGACGTACATCGTGTTCGAGATCTTCGCGTTCGCGACCTGCCGCACGGCCTGTGCGAGCTGCGCCTTCGCCTGCGCGAACGCGACGGACGCCTCGGTGTCGTCGAGCTTCACGAGCGTCTGGCCGGCCCGCACGGCCTGCGTATCGGCGACCACGACGTCGGTCACCGACCCCGGGATCTGCGCGGCGACCTGGACGATGCTGCCGGCCACGTACGCGTCGTCGGTGTCTTCGTAATAGCGATCGCTCAGCAACCAGTATGCGATCCATGCAAGCGCGGCCACCAGCACGACCGCGAAGAACACGATGAAGCGCTTGCGACGCGTCGCGCGGCGCGCGTCGAGTGCAGGATCGTTCAGTGCGGCCGGCGGCGCGGCGGTATGTAGGTTGTCGTGGTGCATCAGTCGCTTTGCGTGACGATCAGACGATCGTGCTGGAACAGGGGGATCGGCGGCATGACCGACAAGCTCGGCGCCGGAGTCGCGGCCGCCGTGCGCGCGGGAACGGGGGTGCCGCGAGGCGTCGCGCCGACGGCCGGCGTGCGTGCCGCGTCGTCGCGTCGTGCGGCCCCGGTATCCGATGCGGCGACGACCTGCGGGACGGCCACGCTCCGCGCACGCGCATCGGCCGACGGCCCCGCCATCGATGTGCCCGCGTTCGCGGCGAATGCGGTCGTGGCGGTCGCAGCCGCCATCACGGGCGCTGCCGGTGCGACGGTCGACGCACCTCGCTTCGCCGCCCCGCTACGCGCCCGATGCGCGGCCGGCGCCTGCGCGACCGTCGCGCCCGCATCGAACCCGCCGCCCAACGCACCGACCAGCCCGACACGCAGCGTGCGCTGCCGGCCGAGCAGCGCGATCAACTGCGCGCGCTCGTCGATCAGCGTGAGATCCGCGACATCCACGTCCTTCTGCATCAGCACGCCGCGCCGGTGGCGGTCGGCCGCGATCTGCACGATCTTTTGCGCGGCCGCGACCGCATCCTGCTGCTGCGCGACGAGCGTCTGCGATGTCTGCAGCGACGTGACGAGTTGCGCGACCTGCCCGAGCGCGTCGTCGACGGTCTTGTTGTACAGCCCGATCGCCACGTCGGCCTGCGCGACGTCCGCACCGAGCTTCGCCTTCAGCCGGCCGCGATCGAAGACCGGCAGCGAGATCGCCGGGCCGACGGAACCGGCGAGCGCGTCGCGCGAGAACAGCGACGCGGGCGTCAGCGCGAACACGCCGCCGAGCGCGACGAGGTTCACGTCCGGATAGAACTGCGCGCGCGTCGAATCGGCATTCGCGAACGCGGCTTCGACACGCAACCGCGCGGCGACGATGTCGGGCCGGCGGCCGAGGAGACCGGCCGGCAGCCGCGCGGGCAGCGCGCCGCCGGCAAATGCGCCGACGCGCGGTCGCTGCAGCGCGAGCCCGCGCTCCGGGCCGCGGCCCGACAGCACGCCGAGCTGCAGTTGCGCGAGCTTGATCTGCTCGTCGTTCTGCGCGATCTGCGCGAGCAGCTTGCTGCGCTTGATCGCGGCATCGCTCGCGTCGTACGCGTTGTCGAGCCCGCGCGCGGTGCGCTCGCGCAGCACGGTCGTCACGCGCTGGCTCACCTTCAGCTTCTGCTGCAGCAGTTCCTGCATCGCATAGGCCTGGTCGAGCTGGCAGTACACGGTGACGATCGCGATCGCGAGCGTGAGCCGCACCTGCTCGGCCTCGACCCGCGCCGCTTCACGCAGCGACATCAGGCTCTTCGTCGCGGCGCGGTTCTTGCCCCACAGGTCGAGCTGGTAGTTGAGCCCGACGAACACCGACGACGGCGATACGTTCGGATCGCCGAAGATCTCGACCGGCACGCGATAGCCGCCGACCGACACGTTGGCGACGTCGTCGCCCGGCTTCGGCATCCGCGCGCGGCTGACCGTTGCGCCGGCCGTGCCCGTCAGCCCCGTCAACGAATCGAACTGCTGAAGCTGCGCCTGCGCGATCCGCAGCCGCGCCTGCGCAACCTGCAGGTCGGGGTTGTTCTGCGATGCCTCGGCGACCAGCGCGTCGAGCTGCGGATCCTGCAACTGCTTCACCCAGTCGGGCGCGGGCCACGCGCCGTTCACGCCGGGGCCGGCCGTCTGCGCGAGCGCATCGTCGGCCGGCGCGTGCAACGACAGCGACGGCAGGAAGCCCGTCGGCACGCATCCGCCCAGTGCCAGCGACACCGCCGCGGCAACGATCACCGTGCCGCCCTTCATGCGATGCGCCCAACCCGCTGCTTGTTTCACACGCCGCATCTCGCTCCTCATCCCTGCTGAATGCGCCGCTCGACGCGCCGCGCCCGCTCGGCCAGCCGCGGCCGCGTGCGCTCGAGCGGGCCGAGCCGGCCGAACAGGCCGTCCGCGATGCCGAACAGGATGCCGGCGAGCTTCGCGCGCTTGTCACGTTCGACGAGCGCGATCTGCACGACCTGCCACACGGTCAGCAGGTTCGGCACGATCGCCACCGGAAAGCGCAGCCCGTACTGCATCCCGAGCTGCACCGCATTGCGTGCGCTGTAGTAGCGCCGTTGCCACGAGTGATTCATCGACGTCATTTCGAACGGGCCGATCGCGTGACGCTGCTTCGCGCCGATCCGGTGCGGCAGCACCAGCGACGGCACGACATAAAGCGGCACGTTGCGCGCCAGCGCGCGGAAGCTGTACTCGGTGTCGACGTGATCGATGAACAGCGTCTCGTCGAAGCGGCCGAGCACGTCGAACGCATCGCGCGACACGACGCAGCCCGACGAGATCAGGAACGCGCAACGCTGCAGCGGCGCGCCCGGCTCGATGCGCAAGCGGCGCAGCCCGATCCCGTTGGTCGAGAGTTCGGGCAGGAAACTGCGCGCGTTCTCGTCGAAAATGCGCGGGCCGGCCAGGAACGCGCGCCCCGCGAGCCCGGCGCAGACGTCGCGCATCGCGGGGAAGTACGCGGCGGGCACGGACGAATCCTGGTCGAACAGCGCGACGGCATCGACGCGGTCGCGAAACAGCGCCGCGAGGCCCGCGTTGTACGCGCCGGCAATGCCGCCGCGATTGCCGTGATGCAGCAGCGCGATGCCCTCGCGCGCGCACAGCTCGCGGGCCCGCGCATCGGGCTGCGGCGTGTTGTCGACGACGAGCAGCGCATCGCACGCGTGCCGCCAGGTGCCGAGCGCGTCGAGCTGCGCGTCGCTCGGGTGATACAGGATCACGAGTGCGCCGAGTGTCGTCATGTTCCTCTCCTCAATGCCCGAACGACGCGGCCGCGCCACGCTTCGGCCGCGTCAGCCACATCATCGCCGCGAGTGCGAGACACGTCATGCTCGCCATCCAGAACATGTCGTTGGTCGCCATCATGTAGGCCTGCTGCATCACGACCTGGTGCAGCGTCGTCAGCTCGCGCACGCCGTCCACGCCCATCGCGTTCAGCGTGTGCACGAAGCGCTGCGTGTTCGCCGATGCGTGCGTGACGGATTGCGACACGACGTCGTAGTGATAGGTCGCGCGGTTGTCCCACAGCGTCACGCTCATCGCGGTGCCGAACGCGGCCGACAGCGTGCGCAGGAAGTTCGACAGGCTCGACGCGGCGGCGAGCCTGTCGTCCGGAATACGCGACAGCGTCGCGGCCGTCAGCGGAATGAAGAAGCACGGCAGCCCGATCCCCTGGATCAGCCCCGGCGCGGCGATCTGCGCGAACGTCATCTTCAGCGTGAAATGCGCATCCCACGCGAGCACGGCCGCGAACACGAGGAAGCCGAAGGTCGCGAGCACGCGCGCGTCGAAGCGATGCGCATGCAGCCCGACGAGGATCGAGAACACCAGCGCGAGCACGCCGAGCGACGCTGTCGCGAGCCCCGCGTGAAACGCGTTGTAGCCCATCACGGCCTGCATCCACAGCGGAAACACGACGCCGACCACCGAGAAGCTCATCATCCCGAGCGAGATGATCAGCACGCAGAACGAGAACGTGCGATCGCGGAACAGGCTCAGGTCGACGACGGGATGCGCCTCGCCCGCCTCCCAGATCAGCAGCGACACGATCGCGAGCCCCGCGACCACCGCCAGCGTGACGATCAGCGGCGAACCGAACCAGCCGCGATCATGGCCGAGATCGAGCATCGCCTGCAGCGAGCCGACGCCGATCACGAGCAGCACGATGCCCGGCACGTCGATCGGGCCGGCCGTGCCGCGTTGCGCGTCGGGGCGCAGCATCGCGGTGCAGACCGCGAACGAGAACAGCCCGATCGGCAGGTTGATCAGGAAGATCCACGGCCACGAGAAGTTGTCGACGATCCAGCCGCCGACCACCGGCCCGAAGATCGGCGCGAGCAGCACCGTCATCGCCCACAGCGCGAGCGCGATCGTGCGCTTGTCCGGCGGGAACGTGCGCAGCAGGATCGTCTGCGACAGCGGCACCATCGGCCCCGAGCACAGCCCCTGCAGCGCGCGGCAGATCACGAGCACGTGCAGGTCGCGCGCGAGCCCGCACAGCAGCGACGTCAGCGTGAACAGCAGCACCGCGCCGACGAACAACCGCAATTCGCCGACGCGGCGCGCGAGCCAGCCCGTCAGCGGCACCGCGATCGCGGCCGCGACCGAATACGAACTGATCACCCACGTGCCCTGGCTGTTCGATACGCCGAGACTGCCGGAGATCGCCGGCACCGCGACGTTCGTCACGGTCGAGTCGAGCACCTCGATGAAGGTCGCGAGCGACAGCGCGAACGTCAGCAGCGCGAGCCGGATGCCGCGCACCGGCTGCGCGGCCGGTTCCGGCGCCGGGGCCGGCGCATCGAACGCGGACGCCGCGACGGGCCCGTCGTGAAGCGGCGACGCGGTGCTCATGCGCCGGCCACCGCGGCTTCGGGCCGTGCGGCTGGCTGCCCGCGCGGCGGCGCGAACCGCTCGATGAAATCGGCGGCGGCGGCGCAGCCGTCCCGCTCGGCCGCCAGCCGTGCGCGTGTACGCGCCGCGTGCGCCGCAAACGCGGGCTCGCCGAGCACGCGCGCGAGCGCCGCGCCTAGGCGCGCACCGTCGATCGGGCCGTCGGCCCGCACGCCGCAGCCGCTCGCGGCAACCCGTTGCGCGTTGTCGAACTGGTCGTGCGCGAATGGCGTGACGACCTGCGCGATCCCGGCTTCGAATGCGAGCGCCGCCGTGCCGATCCCGCCGTGATGCACGAGCGCGCGGCAGCGCGGCAGCAGCGTGCGCATCGGCACGAAGCGGCGCACGAGCAAACGGTCGCCGTCCGGCGCCGCATCGTGCGGCGTCAGCAGGATCCCGCGCGCGCCGGTCGCGCGCAGCGCGTCCGCCACCGCGCGCGCGTAGGCCGCGTGATCGACGCGTGTCGAACCGGCCGTGAACACGACCGGGGGCTCGCCGGCCGCGAGAAACGCATCGAGTGCCACATCGTCGTCGGGAGTCGCAATATCGTTGAACAACGGAAAACCGCTTTGCAGATGATTCGACGGCCAGTCCGGCTGCGGCGGCGCGAACCAGCCGGGAAACAGGCACAGCACGCCGTCGGTGGAATGCAGCCAGCGGCCCAGCACGCGCCGCGCGGGCGCGAGCCCGAGATCGCGGCGCACCGCGTTGAGCGCGGGGCCGCATGTGCGATCGAGCACCTGACGCTCGATCAGCGTCATCAGCGCCGATTTCACGGGCAGCGGCCAACGCGCGGGAATCGTCAGGCGCGGGTGGGTCGGCGGCGCGTGCGCGGACAGCAGCGTCGACGGCGACACCTGCACCGACACGTACGGCGTGCCGTGCAGCTCCTGCATGAAGCGCGCGGAGAACGCCCACAGCGTGCCGACGAGCACCGTGTCGCCGTCGGCCAGCGCACGCAGCGCGTCGTAGTGCGGGCGCAGCGTCGGTGCGATCACCTGCCACAGCGTGCGAAACGACGTGCGCGAATCCCACAGCGCGGGGTTCGCCATCGCGGCCTCGTATTCGGCCGCGGTGCCGATCGGCACGAATTCGAACCCGCAATGGCGCACGGCCGCCTCGAACGGCGCGTGCGTGCAGAACACGACGTCGTGACCGCGCGCCGCGAGCGTGCGCGCGACGCCGAGCAGCGGATGCACGTCGCCCGCCGAGCCGATCGCGGTCACGATCATCTTCGCCATCGCGCGCCTCGCGGGGATCAGTAGAAGCCGGGAATCAGCGCCGCGACCTCACGGCGGTACTGCGTGTATGCCGGCCCGAAATACCCGGTCAGCCAGCTTTCCTCGACGCGCACCTTGTACGCGAGCGACGCGAACACGAGCAGCACGCCGATCGCGCCGCGCCATTCGCCGCCGATCAGCGCGGCGCCGACGAGCGCGATCAGGCAGCCCGTATAGATCGGGTGACGCACGAGCGCGTACGGCCCGGTGCGCACGAGTTCATGGTCTTCCTTCAGCGTGACCGACACGCTCCAGTTCGTGCCGAGATGCAGCCGCGCCCACACCGAGAACAGCAGGCCCGCGACCAGCACCGCGAGCCCGCACTGCGCCTGCAGGCCGAAACGCTGCCAGTCGGGCACGAGCGCCTGCCACGACGGATCGGGCAGGATGATCAGCGCGCCGCCGACGATCAGCGGAATCGACTGCAGCGTGCGCGAGCGCGATGCTTCCTTGCGCACGGTCGCCTTCACGCCTTGCGAAGTGGTGATCCAGTAGGCGAGCCACGCGGCCCACGGAACGACGATGGCGATGGTCTGAACGATATTCACGGCTGGCCTGCCTCGTTGGGATGGGAATTCGGATGCGCGCTGCGTACCGGACGCACGGCGCGCGGCGTCACGACGACAGCGCGTGCATCGGCGCGGGCACGCAAGCCTGCGCGGCGGCGAGCGCGATGCCGGCGGCGAGCGACGACTCGCCGCAGAAAAAGTCGAGCAGCGCCGCACGCGTGTATTCGCGCTGCGCGCGGCCTTCGATGTCGAGGAAGTGGCCGGCGTCCGGCACCGTCGCGAACCGCGCGCGCGGCACATGCGCGCCGAGCTGGCGCACGTCGGCGGGCGTCGTGTATTCGTCACGCTCGCCGTTCAGGAACAGGAGCTCGCAGCCGATGTTCGAGAACTCGCTGAGGTAGCGCTCGGGCTGCAGCGACAGGATCTGGTCGACGTGGAACGCGACCTGGTCCTGCTCGTCGCGCGGCAGGCGCGTGAGATAGCGGTAGTTGTACAGCTTCATGATGCGCGGCAGGTAGCGGCCGACGGTGTCGTTCAGCAACTGCGCGGCCTTCAGGTTCTCGCCGGCCGCGATGTGGTCGCGGGCGCGCGTCACGTAGTCGACCATCGCGTCGTTCAGGAACGGCGAGAACGAGCAGATCGCCGCGCGCCGCACGCTCGGGCAGCCGCGTGCGAGCGCGAACAGCGACGCCACGCCGCCCCACGACACCGACACGAGGTAGGCCGGCGCGAAACGCTCGACCAGGTACTGCAGGATCGCGGCTTCGTCGTCTTTCGTCAGGATGAAGCAGCCCGGGTTGTGCTGGCGCGACTGCCCCGCGTACGGCAGGTCGAAGCAGATCGTGTTCATCCGCTCGCCGAGATACTGGACGGTCTGCCCGAACGACGCGGTCGTCGCGAGCGCGCCGTTGACGAGCATCGCCGTGTCGAACGCCGGGTCGAACACGTTCCGTTCGACGTAGACCTTCAGACCATTCGGTAGCGGGACCACGTGTTTTTCGGTCAGCATCGTCGTTCTCCGGTGGATGCGGCGTCTCGACGTCGCGGCATGCTGCAGGTGCGCAATGGCTGCGCCGGTTTTCGCGCGCAATCCGAATCGCGCGATTGGCCAATGCACCGCGGCAATACCGGCGGCATCGATTCATTCCTCGTAGTGCGGCGCCATACTAATACGGACAATATTACTGACTCAAGTCATTCCAACGATACCCTCTACTCTGTCAGGAAATACCGCTGCCTCAAATTATTCCGCCATTTTTTATGGTAAGCGAAATCCTTTCGAGGGTGATCGCAATCGTTTGCGGAACACCGACCTAACCCCGCCTTATCATGTGATATTCATTTATATTCAATAACTTGAACCGTTTAATTCACCCATTTAAAACGAATTTTCATGAATGAAACGTGACGTCGTTTCTTCGGCCGTCTTCCATATTTCATCGAATATCACATAGCTCAATATTCTTTCATTCCGTAATCGCTTCGACACCCGCAACGATTAACCTGATTGATCGCCGACTTCAGAAAGCGTTTTAAACAAACTTCTGTTTTCTTAACTATCTTTCGATTATTTTTCCGCACCTGCACAACGCACGGTCGACTGCCCTTTCGTCTGCCCGGCACCCGTCATCACCGTCAGACCCCGATTTTTTGTTGATTGAACGATCAATAAAAAACCGCTAAGCTGTCGACTTCCATGGACGGCCCGTCCGGGCGAAGGGAGTCGCGATGCCGAAAGTCGGAATGCGGGAGATTCGCCGCGCACAGTTGATCGACGCCACGCTGCGTTCGATCGACGAAGCGGGCCTGCCCGGCACGACGCTCGCGTCCGTCGCGCAGCGTGCGAACATCTCGACGGGTATCGTCAGCCACTACTTCGGCGACAAGGACGGCCTGCTCGAAGCGACGATGCGGCACGTGCTGCGCGACCTGTGGTCGGCCACCACGCGCCGCCGCGTGGCGGCACGCAAGGACCCGCGCTCGCGGCTGCGCGCGATCGCCGCCGCGAACTTCGACGACACACAGGTGAGCGCGCCCGTCATGAAGACGTGGCTCGCGTTCTGGTCGCAGAGCATGCACGACCCGATGCTCAAGCGCCTGCAGCACGTCAACACGCGGCGCCTCCATTCGAACCTGTGCGCGGAATTCGCGAAGGCGTTGCCCCGCACGCAGGCGCGCGAGGCCGCCGGCGGCCTCGCCGCGCTGATCGACGGCCTGTGGCTGCGCGGCGCACTCGCCGGCGGCCCGATCGACACCCGGGCTGCATTGAAGCTCGCCCACGATTACATCGACCTGCTGCTCGCGTCCGACTGACGCGCGACGCAGTCGCCCTCAAGGAGATCCTCATGTCCGTATTCGGTTTGCAGCGCCTCTACATCGGTGGCGGTTACGTCGACGCCACGAGCGGCAAGACTTTCGACACCTTCGATCCCGCCACCGGCGAACTGCTCGCGCAGGTGCAGCAGGCCAGCGCGGCCGACGTCGATCGCGCGGTTGCATCCGCGCAGGAAGGCCAGCGTGAATGGGCCGCGATGACCGCGATGCAGCGCTCGCGCATCCTGCGCCGCGCGGTCGACCTGCTGCGCGAGCGCAACGACGAACTCGCGGCGCTGGAAACGCGCGACACGGGCAAGCCGATCGCCGAGACGCTCGCGGTCGACATCGTCACCGGCGCGGACGTGATCGAGTACTACGCGGGCCTCGCCACCGCGATCGAAGGGCTGCAGGTGCCGCTGCGCGCCGAATCGTTCGTCTACACGCGGCGCGAGCCGCTCGGCGTGTGCGCGGGCATCGGCGCATGGAACTACCCGATCCAGATCGCGTGCTGGAAGACGGCGCCCGCGCTCGCGGCCGGCAACGCGATGGTGTTCAAGCCGAGCGAAGTCACGCCGCTCACCGCGCTGAAGCTCGCGGAAATCTACACGGAAGCCGGCGTGCCGGCCGGCGTGTTCAACGTCGTGCAGGGCGACGGCTCGGTCGGCGCGCTGCTGACGGGCCATCCGGACATCGCGAAGGTGTCGTTCACCGGCGGCGTCGAGACGGGCAAGAAGGTGATGTCGCTCGCCGGCGCATCGTCGCTGAAGGAAGTGACGATGGAGCTCGGCGGCAAGTCGCCGCTGATCGTGTTCGACGATGCGGATCTCGACCGCGCGGCCGACATCGCGGTCACCGCCAACTTCTTCAGCTCGGGCCAGGTCTGCACGAACGGCACGCGCGTGTTCGTGCACCGTTCGGTCAAGGACGCGTTCACGCAGAAGGTGCTCGAACGCGTGAAGCGCATCCGCGTGGGCAAGCCGACCGACGCCGACACCAATTTCGGCCCGCTCGTCTCGGCCGCGCAGCTCGACAAGGTGCTCGGCTTCATCGAAAGCGGCAAGGCCGAAGGCGCGAAGCTGCTCGCCGGCGGCACGCGCCTGACAGACGGCCACTTCGGCGGCGGCCAGTACGTCGCGCCGACCGTGTTCGGCGATTGCCGCGACGACATGAAGATCGTCCGCGAGGAAATCTTCGGGCCGGTGATGAGCATCCTCGATTTCGAATCGGAAGACGAAGTGATCGCCCGCGCGAACGACACGCACTACGGGCTCGCAGCCGGCGTCGTGACGGAGAACCTGTCGCGCGCGCACCGCACGATCCATCGCCTCGAGGCCGGCATCTGCTGGATCAACACGTGGGGCGAATCGCCGGCCGAGATGCCGGTTGGCGGATACAAGCAATCCGGTGTCGGACGCGAGAACGGCATCACGACGCTCGAGCACTACACTCGAATCAAGTCGGTGCAGGTCGAGCTCGGCCGCTACAACCCGGTGTTTTAAGGATCACGAAAGGAGATTGACCGTCATGACGACACGCGAATACGACTACATCATCTGCGGCGCGGGTTCCGCGGGCAACGTGCTCGCAACGCGCCTGACGGAAGATCCGGACGTGACGGTGCTGCTGCTCGAAGCGGGCGGCCCCGACTACCGCTTCGACTTCCGCACGCAGATGCCGGCGGCACTCGCCTATCCGCTGCAGGGCCGCCGCTACAACTGGGCGTACGAAACCGACCCCGAGCCGCACATGGACAACCGCCGGATGGAATGCGGGCGCGGCAAGGGGCTCGGCGGCTCGTCGCTGATCAACGGGATGTGCTACATCCGCGGCAACGCGCTCGACTACGACAACTGGTCGACGCACAAGGGCCTCGAGAACTGGACGTATCTCGACTGCCTGCCGTACTTCAAGAAAGCCGAGACGCGCGACGTCGGCCCGAACGACTATCACGGCGGCAGCGGCCCCGTGTCGGTCACGACCAGCAAGCCGGGCGTGAACCCGCTGTTCGAGGCGATGGTCGACGCGGGTGTGCAGGCCGGCTATCCGCGCACCGACGACCTGAACGGCTATCAGCAGGAAGGCTTCGGCCCGATGGACCGCACCGTCACGCCGAAGGGCCGCCGGGCGAGCACCGCGCGCGGTTACCTCGACCAGGCGCGTGCACGGCCGAACCTCGAGATCGTCACGCATGCGCTCGCCGATCGTATCCTGTTCGACGGCAAGCGCGCATCGGGCGTCACGTACCTGCGCGGCAACGAACGCGCGACCGCGCACGCGCGCCGCGAAGTGCTCGTGTGCAGCGGCGCGATCGCGTCCCCGCAACTGCTGCAGCGCTCGGGCGTCGGCCCCGGCGCGTGGCTGAAGGAGCTCGACATTCCCGTCGTGCTCGACCTGCCCGGCGTCGGCCAGAACCTGCAGGATCACCTGGAGATGTACATCCAGTACGAGTGCAAGGAACCCGTCTCCCTGTACCCGGCGCTGAAGTGGTGGAACCAGCCGAAGATCGGCCTCGAATGGATGCTGAACGGCACGGGCCTCGGCGCGAGCAACCACTTCGAGGCGGGCGGTTTCATCCGCACGCGCGACGACGACCTGTGGCCGAACATCCAGTACCACTTCCTGCCGGTGGCAATCAACTACAACGGCTCGAACGCGATCGAGATGCACGGCTTCCAGGCGCACGTGGGCTCGATGCGCTCGCCGAGCCGCGGCCGCGTGAAGCTGCGCTCGCGCGATCCGAACCAGCATCCGAGCATCCTGTTCAACTACATGGCCGAAGCGCTCGACTGGCGCGAGTTCCGCGATGCAATCCGCGCGACGCGTGAAATCATGCGGCAACCCGCGCTCGACCGCTATCGCGGCCGCGAGCTGAACCCGGGCGCGGACTGCAAGACCGACAAGGAACTCGACGCGTTCGTGCGGGCCCGCGCGGAAACCGCGTTCCATCCGTCGTGCTCGTGCAAGATGGGTTACGACGATATGGCGGTGGTCGATGAAGAAGGCCGTGTGCACGGGCTGGAAGGGCTGCGTGTGGTCGATGCGTCGATCATGCCGATCATCACGACCGGTAACCTCAATGCGCCGACGATCATGATCGCGGAGAAAATCGCGGACAAGATTCGTGGCAAGCAACCGCTCGCTCGCGTGGACGTGCCCTACTTCGTCGCGAACGGGGCGATGGCGCGGAATGTCGCGAAGGCCGTGCGGCAGCCAGAGACGGTTTGACGGGGCACGACGCCGATACAAGGCATGACCGGGATTCGCATGACGTCTGCTCTATCCCGGTCTGCATTCTCTGTGACGCGCATGTTCACGGTTAACGGTGATTGCGGATGCCTCATGCGGGGCAGGCATCCGATTCAGCACTCGGCCCTCGGAATGCTTCTCGCTCCGAGCAATGAAATCCGTTGTGTTGGACGCCGGATTTCGGTGGCCCCTATCGCGACACGACTGACACCGAGATCGGACGCCCTTTGGCATCGACCAGTTCGTAGCCGCGATCACCGGCATAGCGGTAGAACACGTCCGTACGGGATTTGACGGGTGTCGTGTCGAAGCCGCTCAGATCCGCATCCGGGGCACACAAGCGTTCCACCTCTTCCGGCCAGCGATATGCGGCCCGCTTGCGTGCCACCCACCAGTCGATCAGCGGTCCGGTCGCACACCAGTAGAGCAAGCGTACAAAGGGGCGACTGACATACAGGTCCCACCAATCCGGGTTGGGCGTGCTCACTGGAAAGCCGCTCGGTTTGTGTACGCGGCCGAGTCTTCGCAAGTGATCATCAGGTTGAATCGCCTCCAGGCCGTGCTCCATGTAGCGACGGATGAATTCGAGTCGATCCAGATTGGCCCAAAAGGTTGTGCCATCATGTGAGGCAAAATCACCTTCCAAATCGAATGGCCCACTGTAGATCTTGCGTATGAAGTCCTTGGATACCTTACCGAATTTCAGGTGTGGATGGGGGAAGTAGAGATGAAGACGAAAGCGGCCGTTTAGCGTTTGTCCAATTTGAGTGAACGGCCTGACGTCTTGCCACTTCAGATGTAATGTTTGGTCACCCCATGGAATGTGTACGAGTTGAGCTTGGCGGTTAAAGCGATGTGATGGCGATATTGCACCTAGCGCTGACAGCCAAAATATAATTCCATAGAAAAATAGAAAAATTAAGTACGTCACGCCTGCTTGAAATAAATCAACCATATGGATTCTTTCGTCAACACCTCCTATCTGAAATAGTGAATACAAAACTGCCGCAAGCGTGAGATGATGTGCCAATGCGAAAAAGTACATAATCATCGAACACTGGCCTCGAATGAAATCCGGTTCGATATAGCGCTCGTTGAACATGCGTGTATCGGACACGTCATCGCTGAAACACACCCTGGGTGGCCACATCGCTATCGTGATGCCTGGCAATCCGATATGGTCGCTTTTGGCACGGAGTGCCTCGATCTGTTTTTCGAATCCCACCGCATCCGTCGGCTGCAGGCTGGGATCGTCCTGAGTCGTAGTCATAGGTAGTTGCTTGCTGGAAGTTTGTAATCAGGTTCGGTGAAGTGGTTTGGCCAATACTCGACTTTCGTCTGGCCGATCAAAGTATCGCTTGACAACGTGATGACCCCTACTCCCTCCTGCTCAACCACTAGAGCCGGATCCTTATAAGTGGTGACACGACCAAGCGCACCATGAACCTGCGTCAATTCGAATTTGCTGATCTGTGACCTCCACCCCGGAAGAGTGATCGTAATGCGGCGCAGTTCTGCCATACCGGGAATCGTCAACGTCCCGACGGTATTGAGAATCCGCACGTCTGTCGTAATGGTTGGTTTGATGAACAAAGTGTAAAACGCATGTAATTCCTCGATATCGTCCTTGTACGGCACTAACGATGTGCGATTGAAGAAGCTACCACCACGTCTATTGCCCCAAACGCTTCGGGATATCCACTCAGCCACCGCCTGTTCGGCGGCCACACGGTCATGAATAGCACGAGCAACTGAGTAGAGACCATCAAGCGCAAGTAACGTCCACCCTAGGGAACCGGCTCCCATCCCCGCGACAGTGAATGGAACGCGGGCAACCGAAACCTCGGCCGCAGCGAGTTTGGTTAGCCACTTTGGACCGACCTTACCGAGCACATAGAGGCCACCTAGGCTGGCTGCCGTGCCAGCGACCGCGCCACTAACCACGCTCCATGCAGCCGAATCACCACTTTCAGCACGTGCACCAAAGATCCCGTCTTTGATGGCAAACACAAGCGCCGCAATTGCTGCCGATCCAATGGCCCAAAGCTCCAATTTGTTTGCCGAAGCCCGCAACACATCAGACTTCGCTCCTTGTCCAACTTCCCTCGCAAGATTCGCCAACCGATTCCGATACACCTGCGCCATGAACAAACTGCTGGAACCGAGGCCGAGCACCTTACCGCCGGCGTCCAATGCGTTCGCCAAGGTCAAACCATCCTCTTTGCCCAATGCATTGAAAGCCACGGCCGCGTTATAGGTCGACACCATAACGGCGAGCCCGCCGACGCCCACGCGCGTGTTATGCGCACGCCGAAGTTCGGCAGGTGCTTTTTCCATGTCGCTCAGCGCTTGTTGGACATCCTGCATCTTGTACAGCACGAGCATTTCGTTGGCCTTTTGGGCGACGGTGCGTGGCCGGAAACCCTCCCCGCCCTCGATCCCCAATTGGTCCCGCACCCAAGTGCCCGCGTCCTTCAGCTTGACCGGTACCGCCCCTGCCAATTGACCATCCAGCGCTTCGAACGCGGGGCGGTACGCGCTCGTCCAGAACTGCGCCGGGCTGCGCAGTTTGCTCCTGGCAACCAACGCGCCGATCATGACGCTCAACTGCTGCGACGCGGCATCCGCCGGAATCGACTTCAACAGCGTCTGCGCACGCTCGATGACCGCGTCGTTGATGAGGCCACCAGCCACGGCGCCACTGTTGCGCCAGTCCACCCAGTCGCCGACTTGCGGATGGCCAAGAACGAGGTCGTGCAGCCACCCGGTCAATCCATCCGTCGTCACGTACTTCTGCAGGTACGCTTCGCCCTTCGGATGGTGGACCAGACCTATCAATGTGCAGGCACCGACCAGGCGCCTGTCGATAAAGTTCTCGATGTCCTTGTTCTCGTAAAGCGTCAGCAGCGTGGTATAGGCGGGCTTGACTGACTGAAATGCCTCCCACAAATCCAACGCAGCCACATCCACCGCTTTCTGAAGAATGGCCAACCGTTTCGGATGCTCCTTGATGAACGCGTCGTAGGCCTGATGGTCGGCGAAGCGCATACGACTGGCATAGCCGGCCTTGCCGCGCTGATAAGGATAATCGGCGTGCGTCCTGACGCCCCCTATCGTCACGCTCGTCACGGCCTCCTGGATAGCACGCTGTCGAGCCGCGTCGGCCAGCGACTCGATCATTCCCCAGACACGGAGTTTGCGTGCAGCCTCCGTCACGTAAGGTTCTTGATCCTGAAGCGCAGCGCCCACCAACTGATTGAGATCCATCAACATGCCGACTGGATCAGGCAGTGCCACCGCGAACAGGTCTATGTCCTTCTGAGGAAGCGCGGCAACCCGCATGGCATCCGCGACAGCTTGCCCCGCCGCCTTCTTCGGCAAGCTTGCGCTCCAGGGATAGACCTGCCCGGAAAGCTCCGGTAGCGCCTGCGGAAGATGATCAACTGCGAAGCAGTGGGCTTGCTTGCCGCCTAGCGGGTTGATCTTGCGCATCAGCAAATCCCGACGCGCTGAATCACGCTCCATTTCGCACAACGCGCGATGACTGAGCATGCTGTCGCTCACCATCAGCCACACCGGGCCGCTTGCCTGCTCCTTGGGAATGAGCACATAGGGTCGGTCGGTGCCGCCATCGATTCGCGCATGGCGCCCCGGGAATTCGTTCCGATAGTCCTTCTCTGTCCACCACAGGGCGGTGAAGCGTCCGTTTTCAGTCACGCTGTATTGCCGCGTCCACATACGCCCGTCCTTGAGGTAACGAACATAGAGGTAGCATCCCGGCCGCAACATGCGAAGCCCCTGCTGCTTTCCTGCCGAAAGTACCGGGTATGGACTGCTCAACCCGGTGCTCGCATGACACGGGGCGTCCGCCACGCCATATCGCAACGGATAGACAGGGATACCGTGCTCGCACGGCGGCGGCGAGATGGCTTTGCCGACTTGCTTTTCGCTGGGGTGATTCGGGCCTAACGCCTTGTCGTGCCTCGTTGCCATCATCATTTCCTTACGCCGTCGGAGCGAGTGTCTTGAGCCGCGCTTCGGCTGCGAACAGCCGCTGCTTCCCATCCACCTGCCGCTGGATCAAGATGTCACGCAACGCGGCATCCTTGGCAAACAGTTCATGCGAATACCGGAAGCGCAGTTCCATGTAATGGCGCACGTCGCGCTCCGTGGTGAGCGCCAGTTGGTCGGTCGCTTCGTTGGCAAAGTGGACCAGATGCCGCCATAGCACCGGTTCATTGTCCGGATGGTCGTAGGCAGGAAAGCGTTGACGGAACGCGCGGGCGCAGTCGCGCATGAACCACGCAAGGCTGGCCTGATCGAGGGCGATCTCGTCGTACAACGTCAACGTGACGGGCCCTTCGGGCACTGATGTCGGGCGATCGGTAGCCGGTACATCGGCAAACAGCCACTCACCCGTCCGCTCGTCGCCCGCATACCAGATGAAGCGTTTGATGGGGTCGAACAGCTCGGACAGGCGATGCGCCGGCAACCCTTCGCAAAGTTCTTCGAGGGGTCGCCCGGCATGCAGGCCGATGCTGATCGGAAAGCCGTCGGATGTCTCCAGCAAACGCAATCGCTGGAGGTGGAAAACCAAGGCGTCTTCTTCGTCGGGACCCAGCAAGATAAATCCGGCCTGCTGGCGTAGCCAGCATTCGACGGCATGTGCATGGAGCGGTTCGTCAAGGGGAACCAGCAGCGGCCCCTGTCGGTAGCCCGGAACACCATACTCCCAGGCGGTATCGCGCCAGACCCAGCGATACTGGAACCGCCGAGTCACGGCCTGGACTTCCTCTTCGAGCAAATCGCTGTGAGTACCGCTCAGGCAAAGCCACGGACGTGGCCCCTGCGTCAGCGACGTCCAGTTTGTATGTGGCAGTGCTTCCACCACCCGGCGAGACCAATGCTGTAGTTCAAGCTTTGTGATCATCAGGTTTCCCCCTTGCCTGTCCCGCTATAGCGAATAGCGTTGGCACCTGTTGGGCGGGGATCAAAAGTACCGGGCAATCGCCTTAACGTCTATCGGACGAATCTGAAATTCATCGAGCGATTTTCACAAGCACTGCATACCATTGAACAAGCCTGCAGCAAGGTATTTACATCGGGAAATAAGCCAGGATGAAGTGAATCGATGCGCGAATCGAAGATCGATATCTTTGACAAGGTTTGCAACCACTCGCGCGCGCGCGAACGTGCCTCACTTCGTCGCGAACGGGGCGATGGCGCGGAATGTCGCGAAGGCCGTGCGGCAGCCGGAGACGGTTTGACGACGGCGGCCGTGTTGCCCGGCCGCCCAAAAAGAAACGCCGCCGACGGTTCCCGTCGGCGGCGTTTTTCTTTTCCGGCTCAGCCGCTGTTGACCTCCTGCCGCAACCGCTCGACATCCACGCGCTTCAGATAGTTCGTGATGTTCTGCCAGATCGGATGGAACCCGTAGCCGCCATGCTGCAGCTCGTCGAGCGCCTGCTCGCGCGTCCAGCCCTGGTACACCATCCGGTACAACGCCGACACGAGGCCGGTACGATCGGCGCCGTGCTGGCAGTGGATCAGCACCGGGCCGTCCTGGTCGGCCGTACGCAGCGCCTTCAGCGCCGCGACCATGTCTTCGTCGCGGATGTCCCAGGTGTTGATCCGGATGCGCTGCATCTTGATCTGCGTGCCGGCCAGGATGCTGTCGTCCGCGTGAAACGAACGGAAGCTGATGACCTTGCGAATGCCGAGCTTCTGCAGTTCCGGCACATCCGCGCGCGACAGCTGCGCACTGCGGTACAGCGTCGGCGTGATCCGATGCAGGTTGTTCACATGCGCATCGGTCACACCCTGCGCCCATTTGATCGGCCTCGGCCGGGCGGACACCTCGGAGGCCGGGTCCGCATGGGCCGGCTGCACGAGCCCGGCGAGCGTGACGGAAAGCACGGCAATGAAGGCGAGTTTCATGTCGGGTGGGGGATCAGTAGAACGCGCGCTTGCGCTCGCGGGAAAGAACGAACAGCGCGATCGCGGCGGCGCTCATCGTCCAGTAGTCGGTCGGTGCCACGCCGAACCAATGGATATGCCACGGCACGTTGGCCGGATTGAAACGGGCGAGACCGTAGGCCGGATTCAGCACGAACCACAGGAAATCCTCGGTCAGCCAGAACACCATGATGCACGCGACGATCCGCGCTTCGATGCGCCACGACCACCGTCCGTTGAACACGGCCGGCCAGTGAAAGAACAGCGCGACGAACGGGAACACCCACGCGTGGTAGCCGGTCATCGGCCGCCCGCCCCAGAAGATGTCGAGCAGCCAGTGATGCTCGATGCGCCACGTCGGCAGGTTGGCCGCCCAGCCCGCGCTGCCTTCGATCTGGATCTCCACGTTCGCGAAGAAATACGCGAGCAACACGACCCATGCAACGACAAACAGCGTATGGCGCGTCGGCACGAAGCGCGCGCCGCTCATGCGGCGGGCTCCAGGCCCAGCACGCGATCGAGCACGAAGCGGCCGGCGAGCGGCCGGCCGAGCGGCGCGAGGCGGCGGCGCATGTCGGCGAGACGCTCCGGCGCCTGCAGCAGCGCGCGGATCCGGTAGACGAGCGCGTCATCGTCGATCGCCTTCAGCGCGACACCCTGTTCGAGCAGGAAATCCGCATTGCGCTCTTCCTGGCCCGGAATCGGCGAGTTGACGATCATCGGCAACTGCATCGCGAGACATTCGGACGTCGTCAGGCCGCCCGGCTTCGTGATGACGAGGTCGGCGCAGGCCATCAGGCGCTCGACCTGCTGCGTGAAGCCCTGCGGAAACAACCGGCCCGGATGTTGCGCGGCCAATTCCTGCAACGACGCCAGCATCGCCTGGTTCTTGCCGGCCAGCGCGATCAGCTGGAAGTCGGCGTCCATCCCGAGCAGGCGCGCCGCCAGCACGTCGAGCCCGCCGAGGCCCGCGCCACCGGACATCATCAGGAAGGTCGGGCGCGCGGGATCGAGGCCGTACTCGGCCGCGCAGGCCGCGCGATCGAGCGGCTGGCCGAACGCCGGCATGATCGGGATGCCGCTGACGTGCACCGTTTCAGGCGCCATGCCGCGGGCATGCATGCGCCACGCGACCTCGTCGTTGGCCGCGAAATAACCGCGCATGTTCGGCACGACCCACATGCTGTGCAGGTCGAAATCGGTGACCTGCACCCACACCGGCGTGTCGACGCGCTCCTTGCGGATCTCGCGCGACAGCAGCTCGGCCGGCAGGAAGTGCGTGCAGATGATCGCGTCCGGGCGCTGGCGTTCGATCTCCGCGAGCAGCGGCCGGCAATTGAGCCGCTCGATCGCACGCCGGATCTTCTGCGACGGGGCGGCGGGATCGACTTCGTCCGTCTTCTGGTACAGGTAGCCCCACAGCGCCGGCTGGCTGCTGACGAGCTTGATGTAGAGATCGGTGTACAGCTTGCGGAAGCCGGTGGACACGAAATCCATCACGTCCAGGTGGGTGGCTTCGATGCCGGCGGGATGGTGGTCGGCGAACGCGCGGATCGCTTCCGCTGCTCGGGTATGGCCGGCGCCCGCGCTGACGCTCAGGAGGAGGATTTTCTTGTTTTGCTTTGACATCTGACTGACCGTTTCGATGAAGGTGGTCGGAACGCGGGTTCGCGGCGGCGCTCTCACACGGCGGCTGTTTGCGTCCGGCTTACAGCAAGCTTGGCAGATCTTCGGCGACGCGGGCGGGCAGTGACGTCGAAGCGGTCGCCGGCATCGTTTGCGGAATCATACTGCGTTCGGGCGATGGCGCCGGAATCGGGGGGCGCAGGCGGGATGGATGGTGCGGTGTGCGGTGTGCGGTGTGCGGTGTGCGGTGTACGGCCAGTGTAGACTGCTGACGGCATGACGGCTCGGCGCGCTGCCGCCCGATGCCCGTTCGCGTGAGCGAACGGGGTCCGGCATGGCGTGCGAATCAGGATGCGCGTACACAAATCGTTTGGCATCCTTGCGGATTACTTCGGAAGAGGCTTCGGAAAAGCTGGCGCGTCAGCCGGCCTTGCCCCCTTGCTCGTGGAATCAGGGCGCTACACCGGCCTGCTTCCGCATCCGCTTCCCGCGGACGATCGGATTCCATCGCGACGTCAAGCTCATTGCGCCGCGCAGGCGGTCGAATGCGACATCCTCCCTCGGCCCGAAGCGATTGACCGCCGGCCACGCGAGCACGTGATCGAGGCACGCCTGCCACTCGTCGCCATGAAAACGGCGGCCGATTTCCCGCACGGCGTCAGGCGCTGCGATCGCGATACCCGCCAGCAGGTAATAAGCCCAAAAGCTGCCCGCGCCGACGAGTCGATCCAGCCTGCACACGGACAACGCCGCGAGCACCCCGTCCACCGACGCCAGATCGGCGCGATGCGTGCGGATCGCCCGCGCAACGAGGTTGTGCTGACCGCCATACGCGGCGATGGAGGCCCCGTCGCCGGCAGCGAGCACGGCCGAGAACGTCACGAGCGCAGCCATCTCGTCGATACGCGATGCATCGTCGCGCGGCCCGCACACACGCAGCACGATCGCGTCGATGACGGCGCCCGGCAGGGTCGACGTCTCTCCGCTCGCCGCCGCGATGACGGCGAGCCTGTCTCTCAGGTTCTTCGCAGGCAGCGTGTCGCCCTGCGCGCCCGTCTCATGTGCGGTGCATGTGCCGGCATCCCCCCCGCTGCATTCGAGACCGCCGGCAATCCGCTCGAGTGCGGCCCAGCCGACATCGGGATCGTCGAATGCGCACGCATCGATCACGCCGTGCGCGGTGTCGAACACGGCACGCGAGCCGGGACAACTGCGTTCGGCTTCGGCGAGTTGCCGTATCGAAGGCACATGCGAGCATGCGCCGCGCGGGTCGGTCAGGTCGCATTCGCAGGCACCGCCGTCCGATGCGATCCACGGTGCGAGCCCGTGAAGCACGGCCGTTGCGTCACGCGACAGATTCGCGCCTGTCCGCATCCGTATCGCCTGCGACGCGGCGACGGTCGTGTCGCCGGCGTCGGCCGCCATCGCTACGCAAGCGGCAGCGTCGAGATATTCGATCAGGTACTGCAGCCACGCGGCCGTGCGCAGCCGGTCAGGCGTCGCGCCGCGCGCATCTCCATACTTTGCTGGATCGGTAAGCATGGGTCTTCCGGGATAGTTCTGACCAATTTGGAATAGTGGTAATTCAGTCGAATCGGATGGCGCGGTACGCCGTACCGACCCTGCAACGCCACACGCATCGGATCGCGATACGTGCGGCCAGCCTGTCGTCACGCTGATACGGAAGACGGCTCGAGCGCATCGACGAAGCAGCAACCCGCGCACATCCCGCACGGCCTTCGTGCAAGGCGAGTTCCCCGCATCGATGCCCGACGCTTACTGCACGTGGAACTTCGGCGACGTCGCGAGCCAGCCGTTCACCGTGCAATCCGGCGTCAGCACGGCGTTGTTGAACGTCACGCGCGAGTCCGGATCACTCCACGCCGTCGTGACCTTGCTCGGTCCACAAGTACCGAGTACCCGCATGTCCAGCTTCACGTTGTTGATCGACACTTGCGTCGTGCTGTCCACGTTTCCCGTCCATGGCGCCGCACTGCTCGCGCTACCGGTGAACAACACGCACAATGTGCCGCCGGTGAACTGGGTCGACGTGATGTTGACGATGCCGGTCGGCGTGACGGTGCCGTTGACCGTCGTCGTACAGTTGATCGGACTGAACGCGCCCTTCTGGAGCGATGTGAGCCCCGACGCGGAAAACGGTTCGCCGTTCGGATTCATCGGCTGGCCGTCCACGCGTGAAACGGTCACTGCAAAAGCAGGCGCGGCCGAACCCGCGGTGAATGCCACTGCAGCAACAAGCGACGCAATTTGACGAATGTTCATCTGTACGGCCTCTCTCTTGATATATGGCGGCCTTACACGAGAAACGCGGCCGCTCTGTCGAATGAATCCGGCCGTCGCGCCGATGCGCACGACGGCACGAACCCTTCGAATCCGCGAATACCCGCCGCACCTGTCGCACGACCCTCGCGCGCGGCGGGTACCCGCTTCGATCCGCGACGCTTACTGCACGTGGAACTTCGGCGACGTCAGCACCGTGCCGCCCACCGTGCAATCCGGCGTCAGCGTGGCGTTATTGAACGTCAGCGAAGAGTTCGTATCGCTCCACGTCGTGACAACCTTGCTCGGCCCGCAGGTGCCGAGCAGCGTGACGTTCACCTTCACGTTGTTGATCGACAATTGCGTCGTGCTGTCGGCCTGCCCCGTCCACGGCGACGTGCTGCTCGCGCTGCCGTTGATCAGCGAGCATGTCGCGCCGCCCGAGAACGTCGTCGACGTGATGTTGACGATGCCGGTCGACGTGATCGTGCCGTTGAACGTCGCGGTACAGCCTGCGCTGATCGCGCCCTTGCTGAGGTTCGTGAGCCCGGTCGCCGAGAACGGCTCGCCATTCGGGTTCATCGGCTGACCATCAGCCCGCGAAACGGTGACTGCGAAAGCAGGCGCGGCGGAAACCGCGGTGAAAGCCACTGCAGCAACAAGCGATACGATTTTGCGAATGCTCATTTGAACTGCCCCCTCTCTTCACAAATGGCGGCACGCCGCCAGGAACGCGACCGCCCGGCCGAATCGTTCCGGCCCGACGGTCGCAGGAAGCCGCCGGTGCGCGTCATGCGCGCCGGACGGCTCAGAACTTGTAGGAAATCCCGACGAACGTGATCAGCGGATCCGCCTTCAACCGTGTGCGCGTGGTCGCGAGCGTCGAACCGTCCGCCGCCTTGATCACGAGCGACGAGTAGGTCTTCAGCGGCATGTACGTCAGCGTCGCCGTCAGCCCCCAGTGCTTGTCGATCGCGTAGCTCGCGCCCACGTTGTAGACCGGCGTGAACGACGACGACGCCTTGCCCTCGACCGACGTCGGCCCCGGCTTGCCGGCGCCCGCCGCGAGCACGCTGCCGAGGTTTTCGTTGATGTCCTTCGCAAAGTTGCCGTTCAGTTCGATGTTGCTGAACCAGCTGTAGGCCACGCCGATCCCGACGAACGGGCGGAACTTCGCCGTCGGCGAATTGAAGTAGTACTGCAGAATGATCGTCGGGCTCCACTGCCTTGCGTTCTTCACGGCCGGCTGGTTGGCCGGGTTGTCCATGTTGACGCTGCCCAGCGCGCCGGACGGGCCCGGCGGCTTGATCGTGCCGTGCCCGGTCAGCGTGAACTCCGGCGGCACGCCGAGCACCGACGTCACCGCGATGTGGTCGGTGAAGAAGTGCGTGAGCGTCAAGCCGACCGTATCGGCGTTGTTGACAGTCAGGCTCGTGCCGGGCGACGTGAACGACCCGGGCAGGCGCAGCGGCCCGTTGATCGGCATGCCGGCGAGATTCGTCGTGAGCCCGTTGGTCGAATCCTGCGGCATGATGTGCAACCAGCCCAGCGTCGCGACGTTGTCGCCCGCCTGCTGGGCCGATGCGAGCGTCGATATGCCTGCGACGACACCCGCGACAATCAGCTTCTTCATGAAGTCTCCTTCTCGTTCTGTCCGGGCGCCGCGCCCCTTCGCGCGGCGCCGCCGTGTCTCCATCCGGGCTTGCGTCACTGCACGAAGGCGCCGACCGTGAAGTACGGATTGCTCGTATCGTTCATGTCGAGGAACCCGAACACGCCGCCGGTGAACACGAACTTGCCGGTCGCCGGCCCCGATGCCGCATCCGCATGCACGGTCGTGACGACACCCGGCACCTTCTGCGTGAAATCGAGGTTCAGTGCACGCGTGAGCGCGGCCTGCGACGCGTTGAACGGATCGAGCAGCGTGGCCTGCGCGCCGACGAGCGCGGTCGCGCGGTAGTTGAACGCGCTGTCGACACCCGTGTACTCGCCGTTCTGCGAGCCTTGCGTGATCGCCGTCTGCGGGCTCAGGAACGAGATGCCCGATTCGTCGTCCGCGCTCGGCGAGCCCTGCGTCAGGTCCGCATTCGCCGCGCCGGTGCGGATGAAGATCGGCACGAGCTGGTTGCGCAGCTTGCCGACGATCAGGATCCCCTTGCCGGCCTTCGCGGGATCGACCGCCGCGAGCGTCGGCGGAATCTGCGGCAGGTAGTTGAGCGACTGGAACGCCGGCGCATCCGGACGCAGCGTGAACGGCTGGTTCACGGTCGCGCTCGACGCGAGCGGCTGCCCGCCGTTCTTCTTGCCGAAGTTGTCGGTCTCGACGTAGCTGCCGTCCGCGTTGATCGTCACCTGCTGGTCGAGCGCCACCGGCTGGAAGCTTTGCGACGGCACCTGGTGGTAGCCGAGCTGGTTGTACTTGCCGGCGATCTTCGTCAGGTCGGTTTCCAGCGACGAGAAGCTGATGAACGGGTAGTACGGGAACGTCGTCTTCGGGATCTTGCCGACGCCGATCACGCCGTCGAACTGGATCGTCGCGCCGGGGATCGCGCCGCCCAGCACGCCTTCGCCGAGGAACAGCCGCGCGGGGCGGCTCGGGTCGAGGCTCGCGTTCTGCATCCGGAACGTGCACTGGTTCAGCTTGACCGTCGGCAGGCCCGTTTCGTCGGCCAGCGTGCCGTCGACCACATTGGCGGGCGCCGTATCGCGCGTCGGCTGCACGGTGCCCGTCGTGGCCGGCACCGGCGACGCGAGATAGGTCATCCGGTACGTCATCTTCGTCGTGTCGAGCTGCACTTTCACCAGCTCACCCGATCCCGAGCCGCCGATGAACACCGTGTTGTAGTCGATCGTCTGCGGGCACAGCCGGACCACCGGCGCGGGCGGCGGGTCGCCGTCTCCGCCGCACGCAGCCAGCACGGGCGCGAGCGATGCCGCGGCCATCCATTGCTTCAAATTCATAGGAATCCTCTTGAAATTCGATTCGCCGGCGGAGACGCATGCGCCGCCGGTGTTACGTGTTCAATACAGGGTCACTGGACGAACGCGCCGACCGTGAAGAACGGGTTGACCTGGCTGTTGTTGACGACCATCGCGTAGACATTGCCGGCCGTCACGAGCCAGCCCGTGTCGCCCTTCTTGAAGATCGCCACGTTGCCGCTCGCGCCCTTCGCGTTGAAGTCCTGCGTGGCCGTGACCTTGATCTTGCCGGGCGTCGCCTGCGTGTAGTCGAGCCCGAACTGCGAGGTCACCCCCGACGTCTGCGGATCGATGAACGCCGCGGTACTGCCCTGGAACAGCGTGGACGTATAGTTCGCGGCCATCGTCGAGACGGCCGTGCCGTCATCGCAACTGCCTGCTACCGAATAGAAGGTGTTATTGGTGAAGACGCCGGGCAGGTCTGGGTGCGGCATGTTCGGGTTGAAGCTCGGCCCCGGCGACGTCACCTTGTTCGCCTGACCGCTGGATGTCACAACGCCGCATGCGGATGCGCTGGTCGCACCGATATATCCCCCCTTCAGGGAGTTCGCGGCGATCGCTTTCGTCGACGCCAGCATCGAGATTCCGACTTCGGCATCGGCGACCGATGCGAACAGATTGACCGTATCGACGTGCGTATAGCCGACACGAATCACGATCGGCACAAGTACGCCGTTCAGCCTGCCGACGATCATGATGCCTTTCGCCTGACTCGGTGCAATGATCAGCGTCGAGCCCTGCCCCGCGATCGGATACCCCTGCCCCACCGGATTGCTCACGAATACATTGTCTGCCGATCCGTCCGCGTTCTTGCGCTGCGCCCACGGCGTCCCGGTCGTCTGACACGAGTAGTCGCTGCCCTGCGTGATAGAACACGAACCGTCCGCATTGAACGTCTGATTCCAGTTGACGACGTCGGGCTCCCAGCCGACCGGCCCGGTCGGGCTCTGACCATCACCGCCGATCGGCGACAGATGGATGCCGACCTCGTTGTAGTTGCCCGCCACTTTCGTGAAGTCGGTTTCGGTGTCGGTGAAGCCGATGAACGGATAGAAATCGAAGGTGCGCGACGGTACGACGCCGAGCGTGATGCCCGGGAGCAGCGGGATACCGGCGAACGCAATCGTCGCCCCCGGAATCCCGCCGCCCACCACGCCATTGCCGACGAACAGCATCGGCGGATCCGCACGGTTGATCGTCACCGAATACGCGCCGTCGCTCGTCGCGCCGCTGTCGAGCACGAACGCACAGCGGTTCTGCTCGGCGGTCGGGAGCGTGGTCGGATGATGGAACGCGCCGCTGATCGTCAGGCCTGCGCGCGTATTGTTGACCTGCCCCGCCGACGTCGGCACCGACGATTCGATGAACTGCATCTGGTAGGTCATCTTCGTCGTGTCGAACTTCACCTTCACGTACTCGCCGCTGCCTGCGCCACCCGTGTACGTCGTCGTGTAGTCGAGCGCGTCCGGGCACAGCTTCGTGACGACGGGCGGCGTCGTGACGGAACCGCTCGGCCCGCACGCGCTCCCCGAGCACTGCGGCACGTTGATCGGCCCCGGATCGTCACCGCCGCCGCAACCGGCGACGAACGGCAAAGCGATTACCGCGCACGACAGGATCGCTTTCCGCCATTCAGGAATGCAAATCATCAACCCCTCCTTTTCGGGTACGACAAGTCTCGTCCGGACAGGCTGCATGGCCCGCCGGTTGGTATCGCGCCGCCGCACGAACGCGCGGCGCATGACGGTGTGCGCCAGGTCGCCGCGATGCCGGTCAGGCAAATGCGGCACGCGCCGCGGCGGCAGGCAAGCGCTCTCCCGCGGCGCCGTCATGCGGCACGGCGCCGTGAGAACAATCGAAACGGGATGTGGTTCGCCGCTACACGGCGATATGACAACGCAGGTACGCGACCTGCATCGCGCCTGCGTTCAGCGAAAAAACGGGAAACGGCAGTCCGACTGGCCCCGCGGATAGGCGTCTCATCAATTGGTCTCCATCCGTACGCTTGATTCGTTATCGTGATGCGTCGTTTGACGAGACTATGATCGGACGATTCCTACAAGTAAATGGATGCAGAGTTCCAAACGGCCGAAACCGCGCAATCGCAGTGCGTGCCGGGGATTTGACAGATTTTCAAACAGCCTTCAATTTATTTGCTCAGACAAATACATGGCCCGTATAACACGCGTTTGAATA
>Ga0209566_100160_pt1 | contig 75483 bp, 52 predicted proteins | sample Araplavi_mTSA_r2_2_FD_184287 | JGI IMG/M metagenome (GOLD analysis project Ga0209566, IMG submission 184287) | Arabidopsis root microbial communities from North Carolina, USA - plate scrape CL_Cvi_mTSA_r2 (SPAdes) (version 2) | ecosystem: Host-associated > Plants > Roots > Endosphere | place... | reverse complement strand
TGTTGCCCAAGCCGATAATGCCTAGTTTCAGCTGCTTCATCGTCGATTCTCCTTCTATTAGCGATAGATTCAGCGATACCCGCGGGCGGCGAGGTTGCGGTAGCTGGTCTCGAGGCAGTCGAACGGACTGCCCTGGCAGATGTCTTGCTCAACCAGCATGTACTGCGTCGTCCCCGCCTTCTCGAGGGCGTCGAGGATCGCAGGGAAGTTCATATTCCCTTCCATGACCGGCGCCATGATCGGCTCCGAGCCGCGTACGTCCATATCCTTGAGGTGGACGCAAGGAATGCGGTCCGCGAGCTTGCCGATCCACTCGCAGACGTCCGCGCCTGCTGCTTGAACCCAATACGTATCCAGCGTGATGCCCATCTCTCGCGGCGAAAAGTCTTCGAGCAGTCGCTCGATCAGGCGCGCGCCTCCGATTTTTTGCCATTCGAAGTTGTGGTTGTGGTACATGAACAACTTGCCCGCGTCCGCGATCGCTTGTGCCGGGCGCCGGAAGTCCGCCGCGAAGTAGTCGTACCACTCGGCCGTGCGATACTTGTCCGGCAGCGATCCGAGCCCGATATACTTGCAGCCGAGAATGTCGTGCTCGCGGATCAGCGCCTCCGTGTCGTTCAGCAGTCTGTCAGCGCTTACATGGGTCAGCGCGATCTCGAGTCCCAATTCGTCGCATACGCTCCGCAGCGCTTCCGGCGCGATGCTGCCCATCGCCGACACCTGGATCGACGTATACCCGATATTTGCAATCTTCTCGAGCGACCTTCGGATGTCCTTTTCCGTCTGGATATAGGACCGTACCGTGTACAGCTGTGCCCCTAGCTTCATCGCGATCATCTTCCTCCTCGTCATGGATGCGCAATCTGTGATACCTTTAAGTATAGAGATTCGCGAGCCGGCTTCCATTGTGAAAAGCACGACTGACATTGCGAATATAGCGGTTTTGGAGCCCGTTCGGACGATACGGAGGATGGACGATGGGGAATATTTCGCAGCTCACGACGGAATCGATTTATTTCCATCACGGGTTGGATCGCGGCAGGACGGAAGCCTATGCGCTTCATTGCCATCATTTTTACGAGCTTTATTATTTTATCGAAGGCGATGCGAGCTACCTGGTCGAAGGCGTCAAGTACGTGCCGGAGCCGCATAGTCTGCTGCTTCTCTCGCCCAACGTTTTCCATGGCGTCAAGGTGGAGAGCGACCGTCCGTACGAACGGTTCGCGGTTCACTTCGAGCCTGCGATCCTGCCCGCCGAAGAGCGCGCCCTGCTGCTGTCGCCGTTCCATGAAGCGGCCGCGCCGGAGGACATCTATTATACGGGTGCGGACCGGTTCGGCTTGCGGGGTTACTTCGAGCAGCTGATCGCCTGCACGGGGATGAGCGCAGACATGCGGGACCTGTCGCTGCGGCTCCGGTTCGGCGCGCTGCTGTCCCAGCTGCTCTACATGAGCCGTACAATTCACCGTCCCCCGGGCGAGCATCGCCCGCGACAGGCGATCGAACGCATCATCGGCTATCTGAACGCGCACATCGCCGAAGAGATCTCGCTCGACGAGCTGTCCGCCCGGTTCTATGTCAGCAAGCATCATCTGAATAAAATGTTCCGCAAGGCGACCGGCACGACCGTCGGCAACTATGTCATCCACAAGCGCGTCGCCCTCGCGAGACAGCTCATGATGCAGGGAGAGTCCGCCGGGGCGGCCTCGCTTAGCGCGGGCTTCGGCCATTACTCCTCCTTTTTCCGGGCATACCGCAATATCTACGGGCATGCGCCGACGGTGAGCGGATCGATTACCGTTTAAGCGTGCGGCTTCTCCTGCTCCGGCGCGCTTTGGTTTTTGGCTTCGGCCGGCGTCATGCCCCATGTTTTGCGGAATACTTTGGAAAAGTAGCTGAAATCCCGGTATCCAAGCAGATTCGCCGTCTCCGATACTTTCATGCCGCCGGTCAGCCATTGCATCGCGAGCTTCATCTTGCGTTCGGTAATATAGGCCGTGAACGGCTGACCCATATGCTGCTTGAACAACCGGGACAAATACGAGGCATTGATATAGAGCTTGCCTGCCACTTCATGAAGACCGATATCTTCTTGAATATTCGCTTCGACCAGGCCGATCATTTTTTCGATCAATTCGTTCCTGCTCTTGCTCTTGCGCTCGTTCACGTACGCGCAGATATGCTCGACGGTGCCATACAGCCATTGGAGCGTCTGATCGCGGGTCGAGAGCGCATCCAGGCGGCGAAAATAGGCGAGATGGCCGCCGATCGCTTCCTTGAGCGGCCAGCCCTGCAGCTGCACGATGCGCACGATCATGGAGCTCAGCAGCAATAAATTTTCATAGGCCTCATCGCTCGTCCGGTCTTGGTTCATATGCGACCCGATCCATTCGTCGACGAGCGCGATCGCCGTGTCCTTCTGTCCGGATTCCAGCGCGTGCGCAAGCACCTTGTCCAGTCGGATATCGCCTGCGGCGGCGTTGTTCGGCGAATTATCCTCCTGGAAAGGGACCACGATATCGTGTCCGTGCACGACTCTTTCTTTTAACGCCTGACAGGCTTCCCTGTAGGATCGGCTGACGTCCGGCTTCATGTCCGCCGTACGCCCGATGCCCGCGCTGGCGGTCGTCTTCATATATTCCTTGAACACTGACAGCAGGCGAGTGGTATGCCGTTGAACTTCCGCCGTGAAGTCGTTGGCCGGACGCGGCATGCCGTCTGGCGTCGTGTCGTAGAACACGAGGACCGTCGCCCCCTCGTCGTCGGAAAAGATAAAGCCGGGTACGCGCCCCAGCAATTCCTTGGCGATCCCCAGCAGCGAGATCCGCAGCAGCACGATGTCCTCGGGAACGAATCGCGCGTTCGGCTGCGTCAGGGGATCCGGGTCGACGACGGCGACGGCCCATCTCGCGGCCCGGGGCAGATCGATCATCAACTCGCGGCTGCGCTTCTCGATCTCCCATTCTGCATACTTGCCCGCGACCCAGCTTTGAAAGTATAAATCCTGGAGTCTCGGCAAATGCTCTGCCCACTTCTTCTGCATCAGTTCATGATTATACGTAGTTTCCAATTGCTCGCGAATCCGCTCGCGCGCCTCCAGTACCGCTTGCAGCACTTCCTCGTTGCTGGCTGGTTTAAGCAGGTACTTCTCGACCTGCAGCTCAATGGCCTTTTGCGCGTACCGAAAATCGTCATGTCCGCTCAGCAGGATGATCTTCGCGAGCGGATCCGCCTCTACGATATGCCGCGCCACGGACAAGCCGTCCAGATCGGGCATTTGGATGTCCAGCAGCACGATGTTCGGCTTCGCCAGATCGTACGATCGGATGGCGTCGGCACCGTTGTCGGCGCTCGCGACCAACTCGATCCCATGTTCCTCCCAAGGGATGTTGCGGGCGATATTGTTAAGAAGCCGAAGCTCGTCTTCCACGATCATCAGATTCATAGACGCCTCCGATCGGGATCCACAGCACGACCGTGGTTCCCTCGTTTTCGGTGCTGTCGACGGTCAGCTCCGCCGACTCGCCGTAGTACAATTTAAGCCTGGCTTTTACGTTCCACAGACCGTACAGATCGTTTCTTCTCAGCTCTTGATCCCATGCCTGCCCGGCATGCACGTACAGTCGTTCGAGCTCGCCCCTGATATAGCGCAGACGGTCCGCGCCGATGCCCTTTCCGTTGTCGGACACCTCGAGGCGCAGCATTCCCCGCTCCAGCCGGCAGTCGATGCGAACGAGGCCGTCCTTTTTCTTGTGCTCGAGACCGTGCAAAATCGCGTTCTCTACGATCGGCTGCAGCAGCAGCTTGAGCACCGTACAGAACTTGCAGGCCTCTTCGATCCGGATATCGACAGACAGCTTGTCGATGAACCGCAGCTCCTGCACTCGCAAGTAGTAGCGCAGATGCTCGATCGTCTCCTCGACCGTGAACACGTCTTGTCCCTTGCTCAGGCTCAGCCGGAAAAACTTCGATAAATTGAGCGCCATCTCCGAGATTTCTTCTGCCTCGTAATTTTCCGCCATACTGTAGATCGAGTCGAGCGTGTTGTACAAAAAATGCGGATTGATCTGCGACTGCAGGACGCGCAGCTCGGCCTTCAGCCGGAGCAGCTGCTGCTCGTAGATGTTTTCGATCAGGTTTTTCTGCTCGAGCGCCATATCGTTGAAGGCGCTCATCAGATAGCCGAACTCGTCCTCCCGCTTGTTCGGCAGATTCGTGTCGAGGCGCCCCATCCGCACCTGCTTCATCCCGTAAGCGAGCGAGCCGAGCGGCGAAGCGATGCCTCGGTAGACGATCCAGGAGATGACGATCGTGAGCAGCACGCTGATCCCGATGATCGCGTACATGAACGTCCGGAGCTGATCGGTCTCGGCGTACATGGACGCGGCCGGCTTGCCGAGGACGACGGTCCAGCCGGACGAGGGAGACCGGTACCGCACGAGCATTTCGCTTTTCCCGCTATCGCCCGTTTCCCGAACGGTCACGATGTCGCCGTCCGCTTCCCAGGACGGCATCGCCCCGTCCGCGGCGCCTGCCTTCGCGACCAGCCGGCCGTCCGCGGTCGTCAGGTAGACGCGCTCGTCCGTCCCCTGCACCAGCGTGTCGAGATGCTTGCGCAGATGCGCCGCGTTCAGGGTGATCATGAGCACACTTTTACGCTCTCCCGGCTTGAACGGGTCCATCGAACGCAGCAACGTGACGTAGCCCGGCTGGAATGTCTGGTCCAGCTGCTGATACGAATTGAATTCGCCCGGCTTCGGCACGAGCAGCCGGCTTTTGCCGCCCGATTTCATCAATTCGGCATACCATGCCTGACCCGGAATTTCATCCACTCTCCTGCCCCCGAATTTCGAGGACAGCATCGTATGGGAGTACGCATGATAGGTCGATAGTTGCGTGAGATAACTGTTGGCGGATTTCATGTTGGACAGCTGCAAGAGCACCTTCTGAAAATCCAGGTTCATCTCGCCGGTCAACTGCGGCTCTGTCCGGGCCAGCAGCGCGATCAGGTTCGTATCGGTCGCGAGCGCCATCGACATATTTTCGATATGGTCCATCGTCAGGTCGATCGCCTCCATCGCGGAGGACAGCGCGACGACCGTCTGGTCGTTCACCTTGCGTTCTAGAATCCGTTCGGAGCGCAGGCTGGCGAAGACGCTGACCGCGACCAGCGGGAGAAGAATGATCAGGAAGTAGCTCGTGAGCCGCAGCTGGACCGATCGTCGAAATGCGCTTGCAAGCCTGGGCAGTATGGGCGTCATATTCGCCTGTGCACCTCCGCGTCGAAGGAAACAAATGGATGGAAACATATTACCATATAACAGCCCAGGGGCTTCGGCAAACCGGAAAAATCCCGGATGCCGAGCCCCTATTTTGACTTATCCCTTGATCGCGCCGATCATGACGCCTTTGGTGAAGTACTTCTGCAGGAACGGATACACCAGCACGATCGGCATGATGGCGACCGTCACCGTAGCCATCTTGATCGTCTCCGGCGGCAGCTGCGACAGCTTGGAGGAATTCAGCGACAACTCCTGGCTTACGCTCGGCGTTTGAATCATATTGCGCAGAACGACCTGGATCGGCGCCAGGTCCTTATCCGAGACGTACATGATGCCTTTAAAGTATTCGTTCCAGTGACCGACGCCGTAGAACAGTCCGATCGTGGCCAGAATCGGCGCCGACAGCGGGAGCACGATCCGCCAGAGCGTCGCGAGCTCGCCGCAGCCGTCGATCCGCGCCGCCTCTTCGACCTCCTGGGGCAGCCCTTCGAAGTACGTTTTCATGATAAGGAAATTGAAGGTGGACACGGTGCCCGGGATGATCATCGCCCAGATGGTGTTGTACAGACCCAGCTCGCGTATCACCATGTAGGTCGGGATCAGCCCCCCGTTGAACAACATGGTGAACACGATCGCGAGCAAAATGCCGTTGCGCCCCGGCGTCGATTTCTTCGACAGCGGGTAGGCGAGCAGCGTCGTCACGATCAGATTGATCGCGGTGGCGACGATCGTCACGATTAAAGTGATCCGCAGGGCATCGGGAATTCTGGCGCTCGCCAGAATCTGCTTGTAGGCTTCTAATGTGACCGAGCTCGGCCAGACGACGAAGCCGCCGTTGCGAAGCACCTCGGTATAAGGCGTGATGGACATGACGACGACGAAGTACAGCGGGAACAGCGTCGACAGCGCGAACAACCCAAGGAAGACGTAGAGCGCGCCGTCGACGATACGGTCCGTTTTCGTTACCATATGCCCGAACCTCCGACTTTTTTGGCTATTTTATTCGCGCCCAGAATGAAGATCAGGCCGATGACGGATTTGAACACGCCGGTCGCGGCGGCGATGCTGAAGTTCAGCTGCTCGAGCCCCTGGCGGAACACCCAGGTGTCGATGATGTCTCCGACGCCGAATACCCTGGCATTGAGAAAGATGTAAACCTGATCGAAGCCGGCGTCGAGAATGCTGCCCATCCGCAAAATCAGCAGCAGCACGAACACCGAACGGATGCCGGGCAGCGTGATATGCCACATTTTCCGCCATCTGCCCGCGCCGTCCACCGCCGCCGCCTCGTACAGCTCCGGATTGATCGACCCGAGCGCGGCCAGATAAATAATCGCCCCGAAGCCTACGTTTTTCCATAGGTCGGAGACGACGAGCAGCGGACGGAAATAATTCGGATCCGTCAGCAGGTTCAGCTCGCCCCATCCCCAGTCGCGGAACAGCGTCGTAACCAGGCCGGCGCCCGGCGCGAAAAAGGAAAAGACGATGCCGTAGACGATGATCCAGGACAGAAAGTGCGGACCGTAGGTGATCGACTGTACGACCTTTTTGAACCATTTGGAGCGAATCTCGTTCAACAGCAGCGCCAGCAGCATATCGGGGATCATGTTGAAGACCATTCGATAGAAGCTGATGAGCAGTGTATTTTTCATGATTTGGGGAAAATCGGGAGACCGGAACATGGTCATGAAATGGTCCAGGCCTACCCAAGGGCTCTTCCATATGCCCTTCATCAAGTTGTAATCCTGAAAGGCGATCAGGATGCCCGCCATGGGCAAATAGTGAAACAACAAATAATAGAGCAAACCGGGAACCATCATGAGAATCATCCATCTGCCGCGATACAAGCTTGCGAACGACTTGCGCCTTGCGGCGCGTTTAAGGGGGGCCGTCGGTTGCTTCGTTTGTGCCAGGGTTTGGTTCATTGCCATTGCCCCTTTTATGCTGAAGTTGCGGAAGAGAGGAAAGCAGCCCCCGACCCCGTCAGGGGCTGCCCCTATTTTCGCCTTGCGGGTAACGCGCTTTGAACGGAAGAACCTGGCGCTTACTGGAACGGTTTCAGCTGTTTGTCCTTCAGCACCGCGTTAATCTGGTCGGTATAGCCCTGGAAGATCTTACGGCCGGTAAACTTGGTCATCAGCTCTTCGCGGTACTCCGGCCACTTGGCGGCGCTCTTGTCTTCGAAGATCATCTTGACGTGCAGGCGGTGCATCTCCTTGCGGAAGTCGCCGATGTTCGTGCCTTCCGGCGGGAGCAGCGAGACCGGCGGGAGTGCGTCGTGCTTCGGATACGAAGCGACCGTTTTCAGGATCGCTTGGTCGCGAGGCGATACGCGCGGATCGTTGATCTCAAGCCCCAGCACGGCAGGTTCCTCCGGCGTGAAGAAGCGGTAAATGCCGAGCCAGTTGCCGGCGTTCGCGATGTCCGCGTCGTACGCTTCCGGAATTAACGTGATCTTATTGCCTTCTTTGGTATAATGCTTGCCCTCTTGGCCGTAGTGCGTCAGCAGGTAGCCTTCTTCGCCGGCCAGCCAGTTCAGCACTTCGAACGCGCGCGCGACGTTTTCCGGTTTTTTCTCGGCGACGGCTTTGCCGACCATGACCGAGGTTTCCGGCACGCCGTTTTTCCAGATGGCCGGCAGGTCCGGGAACGGATTGAACGGCTGCCAGTCCGCGTTCGGATCGATCGCCTTCGTGCGGGACTGCACGCTGTTCGCGTCGCCTTCGAGCGCCGCGTTCTTTTCACCGCTGAAGAAGATGCCGATTTTGTTTTGCGCCGCTTTGTCCAGATGGCCCGGATACTTGCTGAGGAACCAGTCGGGATCGACGATCCCTTCGTTCGTCATATCGATGATGCCTTGAATCACCTTCTGCACGCCCAGGTCCGTCCGGTTGTCCACGAATGCGTCGTTCACAATCTGGAAGTCGGCCACGAAGCCGTTCGCCAGCCATTGCGGGAACTCGAGCGGCACGCTTACGCCGTTGCCGGAGGTGGAGAATCCGTATGTGTCCTTTTTGCCGTTGCCGTCCGGATCCTCGCTAGTGAACTTGCGCATGACCTCGAGCATCTCGTCGTACGACTTCGGCATCTCGAGCTTCAGCTTGTCGAGCCAGTCCTTTCGCACGTACCAAGCGGGATACTGATTGCGCATGAACGGCAGGATGCCGCGGTTGAAGCCGCCGCCCTTCAGCTGGTAAGAGTCTAGCTCGCTCTGCTTGACCCATTTGTAGTAATTCGGCATCTTCTCTTCGTTCAAGTACGACGTCAGGTCCGCCAGAAGGCCGTCGGTCGCGTACTTCTGCGACGCCGCGCCGTCCGCGATGAACACGTCGGGAATATCGCCGCCGGCCAGCTGTACGTTCATCTTGCTCTTGTAATCTTCGCCGCCGACCATGTAGTCGAGCTTCAAATCCACGTTGAACTTTTCCTCGATCGCCTGCTTGACGAAGTCTTTGTCCGCCGAAGGCAGCGTCGAGTTGGCGAACTCCGAACCGACCGGGACCATGAAGCGCAAGCTGATCTTGTCTTGCTTGACGGCACCGGACGCGGTCGCCGATGCCGACGTCGTGCTTGCGCCTGTCGCGGGCTGGCTCGAAGCCGCTCCGTTTGTCTCTTTGGCGTTGTTCGAGCAGGCCGTAGCCAGCAAGGTCGCCCCCGATAATACGACGAGCAATGACTTTTTCAATTGCATCACCTTCCGACGATTTAATCTTGCGCTTGCCTATGTCTATTATCCGGCAGGGCTTCTCGCATTCATAGACGAGCGCTTTGACATGTCGCCGGTACTTTTTTGACTTCGGATTACGATGGCATTAACTGCATATGAATCCGCTTGGCCACAAACGCGAGGTCGGCATAATCGATCTTGCCGTCCCGGTTCACGTCGGCGGATTTGACTGCATGCCAGGAAGGACTCGTATCGCTTAGTCCCAGATTGAAGGCCACGATCGCGACGTCCCCGACGGTAATGCCCGGCTCGCCGTTCAGATTGCCGGTGTCGGGTGTGATCCTGCCGTTATCGAACGCTTGGGCCGCCGTTTCCAGATCATGCAAGGCTCGATCGACCTCCGCTTGCGTTGCCGCCTGGTCGCTCGCCACCGATTTCGCGGCAGCGATAGCGTCGTTCAGCATCGCCTTCATACCGGCCAGCGTACCGACGATGAATTTGCCGTCCGCGACGCCTTCGACAGCGCCGTCGCGAGCGGATTCGGCTTGCGCGATCGCGGCCAGCAGCTCATCCTTGGTTGCAGCATTTCGAATGTCGATCTCGATTGAAGCAAGTCTCATCGGCGCCTCATGACCGTTTCCGTCCGCATAGACCGCACGGATAACGGAAATTCCGCCCCTGCCGTCCGGCAAACCGGACTTCGGGCGAAAGTTCATCCGCGCCACAGACGCATCGCCGATGATCGCGCCTGCCTCGCCGGCATTAGCCATAACGTAACGAATGGTTCCGGCGCTCGCGTCATACAGCGTATTCTCGATCGATGTACCTGCACGGTCGCTCTCCGCTCCTTCATAATCGAACTTGTCCTTGTCATACTGGACGGTGACGTCCAGGGCTGATACCTTCGCAGCGTTCGCCACCCCAAGATTTACCGCGAATGCTTCGCCCGGCTTCGCGGGTCCTGCAGTCGTCAGCGTGACAGACAAAGCCTCAGCTTCGGCGCCGAGCGGCGTCAGCGTATACGTCCCCGCAGGCGCGGAGAAGGCCAGCACGCCACCTTCTTCGCTCACAATGCCGGTACGGTCGGGTTGGCCCGGCATCGAAATTTTCCATTTCCCCGCGCGCATGTCGGCCACGGTCAAAGACATGTCCGCCTGCGCACCGTATACGGACAGCGTTACCGATTCGCTAAGGCGCTGGCCGCTCTTGCTGAACCAGACGGCGCGGTCCGCGATCTGGACGCCCGTCATCAGATCGGCGTCGAGCCGCCGGCTCGGCAGAACCGTCGTTTCCCCGTCGTCCATCACCTGCATGACGTTCAGGAAGTAATCGGTTTCCGCCACCGTTTTCGGCGATACTTCCACGCGCCAAGCGCCCGCTTCGATCGTGTTCAAGTGGGCCGGCGTAGAAGGAATGCGCGGATAATTCGTGCCGTTGGTCTCGAATTCATGGCCCGCTCCGCCTACCTTTTCAATGCTCGCATTGTCCGCGAGCGGCAGCAGCGTCTCATTCACGAGCTTGCCTGAGTATCCGTTCCCGCATCTCGTTGCGGTCGTGACCGTGCCGTCGACGGACGGCTCCTCCTCGGTATGCAGCAGCCAGGTCTTCTTGAAGTTCGGGTTCGACGAGACGACCTTGTCGAAGACGACCATCGCGGCAGGGTGATCGGCGTCCTTCAGATTCAGGAACATCATCGAGCGCTCGAACTGTTTGACTTTGTCCGAATAAGCCTGCGTCAGATCGCCCTTGATGTAGCTGAATTCAGGAGCGTTCGGATCGGAGCCGCCGCCGTACGCCTGTCCCGTCACTTTGGCGCGGGCATAGTCTTTGCCGGCGAGATCCTCCAGCGACCAAGCTTCGGCATAAGCGCCCGAATCGTTCGCCCAAAGCTGACCGCCGTCGTTCGCCAGCGACTGTCCGCGATAGACGGGCTTCTCCGCCGGATCGTAGACGAGCATTGAATTATGTGCGATCGTGCGCTTGTAGTAGTTTCGGTCATAGGCGCTCATATAAGATTCGGACTTTGCGCCCACCGCCGGCAAGCCCTCGTACATGCCGCTGTCCAGCGCGAGCGACCCTTGATAATACAGCTGGAAGCTGCCCATATCCAGATGCTGGTGGTTGCCGAACCAGTAGCCGCCAATTTTCATCTCCGCGACGACGGAGGGGGAGTTTTTATTCACCGCAGTCGGATCGTCCCAGCCGGTGCGCGCGACCATCGATCCCATCGGCGAGCCGAAGTACTTGGTCAGCGGCAGTTCGTTCGCCGGGCTGGATGCAAGGTCCGGCTTGACGAACAGCATTTCCGCCACCGGATCGATCGTCCCCGGCACATATTCGCCTTCGAACATATCGTGCACGTAAGGGTTATCATACAAATAAGAAGCGAGCATGGCCTCCTTCTCGTATTTCCAAGTTTTATCGTCGGGCGTGTAAATATCCTGGTAGGAATCACCGTCGCGGATCAGCTGACCGTCCGGTCTGCGGGCATAGATCGCGCGCATCAGCACGTCGCCTTGCTTTTCCGAGAAAATATCGCCGGCGCCCATTTTCCGCATGATGAGCTGCGCCCATAGCTCCGGCTCGTACCGCCCTTGCATGCCGTAGGAATCGCCCTGGTGGTGCATGCCCGACTCGTACCAGAAATTCCGCACGGGCACGTATTGATTCATAAGCAGGATGGCGGCATTGTTGTAGATTTCGTGATTCGGGTCTTCGTCGTAGACGGCGACGCCGGCCGCGAGCAGGTTTTTGAGCAGCTGGTCCTCGCTGTAGTGGCTCTCGATCGCGGGCACAGTCGCTTGCGGCGGGTAGCCCATTTCCAAATCGGCGGCAAGCGACTTCATCTTGGCGATGATAAACGACCGCTCTTGGTCGTCCATCAGATCGAAGCACCAATCGTATACGATGGCCGCCGCGTTAAGCGTATCCCCGACCTGATGGTATTGCTCGGCCGGCGTAAAGTCGACGGTGCCGAGGAAGTTTTTGATCATCGACACGGCTCGTTCGCCCTGCGCCTCGTCGCCTTGCACGAGATATTGAAGCGCCAGGGATTCGATCGCCTTGCGTACGCCGGCGATGTAGTTCGTCTTCGCGTCTCCGTTGATCGGAGGCAGCCAGCCATCGGGACGGTCTCCCGTCTCCAGGTCGAGGCGCGTCCAGGTTTGTCCGTCCGTCGACACGTCTACGTCGAAGAACGAATTACGGACGTTGCCTTTAAAGAAGGCCAGCGCGACCGCGTGCACCTCCTGAACCGAGCCCAAATCGTACTTCACCCATTGCCCCGCGCCTTCGGCCGTCCAATACGTATTGAAGTCCCCGTCCAGCGTTTTCGTTCCGCCGTGGTCGCTGTCCTGCGCCGCGCTCCAGGTCGTCGACTGCACGGGCAGATTGGCGTATTCGCTTCCCTGCGGAGCGCCGTATACTCTCACTTCGGTGATGGAGTTCCAGGCAGCCGAAGACCCGCCGTTGTTTCCTTTGCCGACGATCCGTACATATCTCGCCTGCTTCGCGGCGGGCAGCGGGTACGTCTCGAGCGCAAGCGTCGTGCCGCTGCTGATCGTAAACGTAGCGTTTTCGACGCTTGCGAGCACGGCTTTCCACACCGTTTGCATCGTCGGATCGGATAGTTTAGCCTGCAGCCGGGGAATATCGGTCTCCCTGACATATAAGCGAGGGTGCACGCCCTGCGGCGGTTTGACGACCGTCTCCGCGGTGACCGCGGTCGACTTCGCCGGCATCGCGATCGTCTCGTTCGTCAAGTCCGTTTCGAAAACCGTGACAGGCCAGGTCGTCGTCACGTAGCCGGCTTGTTCGGCTTTTAACCGGTAACGGCCGTCGTAAACTTGGGCATCGATTGTAAACGTACCGTCGGCCGCGGTCGTGGCGGTGCCGTATGGCGTGATGAGCGCTTCATCGTACAGTCGAACCGTCGCACCCGCGACTGGTTGACCCGAGCCTGTCGCGACCACCTTGCCCCCGACCGCATGCATCGCCGTTTCAGCCTCGTTCAGTACGAGGTCCGTGCCGGTCAGCCCGGCTTCCGACGCGGTCAGCGTCTGCGTAGCGGTCGCATATCCCGGCAGGGTTGCCCGCAGCGCGTAGCTTCCGTCGGGAATCGCCTTGGCGAACGTATAGGCGCCGTCCGAACCAGTCGTAGCGCTATCGAGCGCGTAAATAAAGCCGATGTCGCTCGCGGCGTACACTTTGACGGTGGCACCAGCCAGCCCTTCGCCGTCCGCATCGCGTACCGTGCCGCTCACGCCGTGCTGCCGCACGAGGTTCAAGCGGTCGAAGTGAACCGATCCCGTCTTATCCAGCGTTTCCAGCTGGATTTGGTTCAGGCTCAAGAGCCCGCTTGTCACGAAAGGACGATCCTTCAATACGGCGGTATGCTCGTCGACGCGAACGGCCGGCGGCTTGATATAAGTGCCGGGTTCGATCGCGTCGCTGGTCATGTAGACGTCGTACGTCTTGTCGTCCATATTGATCGCGATTCGAATCGTATACCACTTGTTCGTCGCAAGCGAGCCGTTGCCGTTCGGCAGGTCGGCGTTGCCCGCGCCGCTAATGATTTTCGCGCCGCCGTTGTTCAAGATTTTGATTTGGGCGCCGGGCAGCAGCGCCCCGCTCGCGTTTTTCCCCAGCACGTTCAAGTTAAAGGCCAGCTGATTGCCCGCTCCCGTCGCGTCGGGCGCGTACAGGAACCGCGTCTCGAGCTCGTACCTGCCGCTCGTGAGCGGTTGAATCGGCCGGATCGCGGAAACGCCGGCGGTCGACGCTTGCTGATCTCGCAGCGTCAGGCTCTTGTTGCCGTTCCCGGGCGTATCCGTAACGGCGGCAAGTCCAAGACCGCCCACGATGTAGGCGCTCGGCGTCGATCCGACCGGATCGCCGTCGAAGCTGTCTTCAATCGGCAGCGATGAGAATACGCTTTCAGAAACTTGGAGATCGTCGTAATAGCTCGTTCCGGTATTCGAATTCCCCGTGGTCACGTATACGCTCCACTTGACCGCGTTCGCCGGCGCTTCGGCGTTCAAGTTCAAGCTCGTCCACGCGTTCGACGGCGTAAAGACATAGGCGGACGGCGGCGTCCCGATGAGCGCGTTCGCTTCGTCGTAAAAGCGAAGCTGGACGTTCGTCGCGCCCGAAGCGAGATAGACGGCGCCCGTCACCGAGTAAAGATGCCCGGCTGCCGCGGCTTGCTTGTCGCTCTCTACGGCAACCGTCGTTCCGGCGCTGGCGTCCACGATCTTCAAGCTGTTGGTCCCCGATAACTTCTGCTCCGTACTGGCGGAGACGCCGGCCGTGCCGACGACCTGCGTCCATCCGGACAACCCGCTCTCGAAGCCGCCATTGACCAGTCCGGCGCTCGCCGCCGATGCCGGTGTCGATGTCATTGTCGACAACACAGGCGCATACCCGAGACAAAGCGCAAAAACCATGAACAGACTTACGAGTTTCTTCATCATTCCACACCTTTCATAGTAGGTTGGCAAGTGACTGATCGTTTTGTGGCTTTATTATTGCGGAAGCCGGATCCGATTCATAGAGGAGCAATTTGACTTTCGCCAAGCACTTTTTTGACGAACGCGAACAACCCCCGAGGAGATCTCGGGGGTTGTTCCAGGCATCTGCAAAGGACCGTTTAACCGATCGATGACTATAGTCGATGCTAAATGATACTCGGCTTCAATGCGCCGCTCGGATCTTATAGACCCGCGACTCGTAAGGCTCAAGCGCGATGCTTCGCAGCGAAGTTGAGCCTTGCTCAATCTTTGAAGCTCCGCCCGATGCGAGCAGCAGCTCCGCCCCCGAAGTCGCCAGGGCGTCCGGCAGCTGTGCGCGTGTGCGCTCGCCGGTCAGGTTCGCCAGCACGAGCAGCCGCTCGCCCTCAAGCGTCCGCGTATAGGCGTAGATCGCCTCGTCGTCGGGCAGCAGCAGATCGTACGTGCCGTAGACGGCGACCGGCAGACGCTTGCGCAGCGCGATGAGCGCCTTGTAGTGATGATAAACAGAGTCCGGATCCGCTACGGCTTGCTGCACGTTGATGTCCTTATAATTCGGATTCAGCTTCAGCCACGGCATGCCGGTCGTGAAGCCGGCGCCCGGGCCGTCGTTCCACGGCATCGGCGTGCGCGAATTGTCGCGCCCGGTCTTCCAGATGACCGCCATGATCTCGTCATGCGGGGTGCCTTTGTCCGTCTCGATCAAGTACAGGTTGCGGATCGCGATATCGTTGTAATCGGCGATGTTATCGAAGCGCACGTTGGTCATGCCAAGCTCCTGGCCCTGATAGATGAACGGCGTTCCGTGCATCAGAAAGTAGACGGTCGCGAGCGCCTTCGCCGAAGCAATACGGTATTCGCCGTCGTCGCCCCAGATCGATACCGAGCGGGGCAGGTCGTGGTTTTCCATGAATAGCGCGTTCCAGCCGTAGCTCTCGAGCCCCTTCTGCCACCGGGTAAGCGTCCGCTTGAATGCCGGCAGATCCATGCCGCCGTCCGCCCCCGTATCCCAGAGCTTTAAGTGCTCGAACTGAAAGATCATATTAAACGCGCCTTCGCCCTCGCCGACCCATTTCCTCGCGTCCTCCGGCTCCAGCACGGACACGCCGTTCGCTTCGCCGACGGTCATGACGTCGTACTTGTCCAGCGTCTCCCGCTTCAGCTCGGCGAGAAAGTCATGAATGCCTTCGCGGTTCATATGGCCTTCGAAGGACGGCACGTAAGGCAGCTTCTTCGGGTTAGGCAGATCGGGCAAGCCCGGCAGCTTCTTGATATGCGAGATCGCGTCCACCCGGAAGCCGTCGATGCCTTTGTCGAGCCACCAGTTGACCATCTCGTACAGATCGCGCCGCACTGCGGGATTTTCCCAATTGAGGTCCGGCTGTCGCGTGGAAAAGATGTGCATGAAATACTGGCCGGTCTCCTCGTCGAACTTCCAGGCCGATCCGCCGAATATGCTCTCCCAGTTGTTCGGCTCCCCGCCGTTTTTCGGATCCCGCCAAATATAATAATCGCGCTTCGGATTGTCGCGGCTCGCGCGCGATTCGATGAACCAGGGGTGCTCGTCCGACGTATGGTTGATGACGAGATCCATGATGAGGCGCATGCCCCGCGCGTGCGTCTCGCGCAGCAGCTCGTCGAAGTCCGCCATCGTGCCGAACTCCGCCATAATATCCTGGTAATCCGAGATGTCGTAGCCGTTGTCGTCGTTGGGCGACTTATAGACCGGGCAAATCCAGATGACGTCGATGCCCAGCTCCTTCAAATAATCGAGCCGCGTCAGGATGCCGCGCAGGTCTCCGATGCCGTCCCCGTTGCTGTCCTGGAAGCTGCGCGGGTAGATCTGGTAAGCGACCGCCTCTTTCCACCATGCCTTATTCACCATACATAACCCCTTCCGTATGTCCGTCCTTGCGCCGCAGATCCCACTTGCTGACGCGCATGATCTTCATGCCCCCGCCTTCCGCGAAAAACACGATGCCGTTGGAAGCTTCGCCCGGATAAATGCGCGCGGTCATCGCGATCTCGCCGTCCTGGGCGAATACCTCGACCGAGGAGCGGTCGATGAACGCCCGCAGCGACAGCAGGCCGTCCGCCGACGGCTGCAGCCGCGCATTGCGAATGCCCCCCGGCCCCGCTCCGGAGCGTTCGCGGTCCAGCGTGAGCATCCCGGCTTCGCGCTCGTAGCGCAGCTCGGTGTACTCGCTTCCGTCCGCGCTTGACCGGAATCGCAGTCCGCAGGCGCCTGCCTGCGATACGTCCAGCTGCAGCTCGAGCTCGCAGCAATCCCCCTCGACGCCTTCCAGCGACAGCGTCCCGCCGGACTCGACGCAGGCGTCCGTGTAGAAAACCCGCCCGCCGCGCAGCGCCTCCAGCTCGCGCGCCGGACGGCTGCGCAAGCGTCCGCCTTCGAGCGTCAACTCTCGCGGCAGCGTCATCGCGCCGGCCCAGCCCCGCGCTTGCTCCGGCATCGAACTCTCCCACATCGCCATCCAGGCGACGACGACGCGCCGGCCGTCCGGCGTCAGCGCGGACTGCGGCGCGTAGTAGTCGAAGCCGTGATCGAGAACATCGAAGCCGCCGTGCGCAAATGCGCCGGTGGCATAATCCAGGCGCCCGATCATGAAGCCTGCCTGATGAAGGTTGCGATAGCGCTCTTCACGGGGCGCCATTCCTTGAGGCGACAGCAGGAGTACGTCCGCGCCGTCCAGGGCGAACAAGTCGGGGCACTCCCACATGAAGCCGTCGTCCGCGCGGCTTGCGCCCGCCGCCATGACGCCAACGAATTCCCAATTGGCCAGATCGGCTGATTTGTACAGCAGCGCTTGGCCGACATGTCCGGGCGTCCGGGAGCCGAGGATGCAATAGTAAGTCCCCTCGTGCGCCCACACTTTCGGATCCCGAAAATGGTGCGGATGCGCGATGCCCGCCGGCGCTTCGGCAATGACGGGATTGCCGGCCGGCTTTTCGAACCGGATGCCGTCCGCGCTCTCCGCCAGGCATTGCACCTGCAGCAGGTCGGCATCTCTGTCCGGACCCGTCCAGCGGTTACCCGTATACATCAGATATATCTTGCCATCCTTCTCGAACGCGCTGCCGGAGAAGCAGCCGTCGCGGTCGTAAGGCTCCGACGGCGCGAGCGCGACGGGCAGCCCTTCCCAATGGACGAGGTCTTGGCTTCGGACGTGTCCCCAGTGCATATCGTCCCAGTAAGGGCCGTAAGGATGATGCTGATAAAACAGGTGGTATTGGCCGTTATAATAGCAAAAGCCGTTCGGGTCGTTCATCCACCCCGCCCGGGGCGAGATATGGTACCGAAGACGCCAGGGATCCCGCCTGGCCTCGTCGGCCGCAGCCGCCAGCGCGCGATCCGCGGCCTCCGTTTTTTCCGCATGCACCAATTTATTTGATCGCTCCTTGCATGACGCCTCTGATGATGAACTTCTGACCGAACAAGTAGCCGATCAGAATCGGGAGCACCGTGAGCAGGATCGCGGGGATGAGCAGCTCCCAGTTGTTCATATAGGTGCCGTTGAACACCTTCATCTTGATCGGCATCGTGAACAGGCGCTCCTCGTTCAGCACGAGCGAGGGCAGCAGGTAATCGTTCCAGATCCAGAGCACGTTCAGAATCGCGATCGTGGCGGACGTCGGCGCGAGCATCGGCAGCACAACGCGGAAAAACGTCTGCTTGCGCGTGGCGCCGTCGATATAGGCCGCCTCTTCGAGCTCGAGCGGGATCGACTTGACGAAACCATGGTAGATGAAAATGGAGAGCGCGCTGCCGAAGCCGATATACAGCACGATCAAAAGCAGCATGGGCGCATGCGCGATCCACTGCAGCTTCGCGCCGTAAATGTAGATGAGCGGAATCATGAGCGATTGGAACGGGATGATCATGGACGCGACCATGACGGCGAACAGCGAGTTGTTGAATCCGGAGCCGTTGCGGACCATATAATGCGCGCTCATGGCCGAGAACACGACGATGAAAATGACGCTGAACAGCGTAATGACGAACGTGTTCCGGAAGGTGACGAAAAAGTTCATCTTGTCGATCGCGTCGGCGAAATGGCCGAAATCGAGGCTCGTCGGCAGCGCGAACGGACTCGACAGAATCTGTCCGTTGTCCTTGAACGAGTTCAGGAACAGCAGCACGAAAGGAAAGGCGAAGATGACGAGGGCGGCGAGGAGAAGGATATAAACGACCGTTAGACCGGTCGCTCTGCTGGCGCTCATCTTAAGCTTCCACCTCCATCTTCTTGCTCGAATACACCTGAATGCCCGTGACGACGGCGACGATGACGAACAGCACGATCGCTTCGGCCTGGCCGACGCCGTAATTCGTCTCGGTGAACGCTTTCTGCACGACATGCATCGAGACCATCTCGGTGCTGTTGTACGGACCGCCGCCGGTGAGCGAGAAGTTGATGTCGTACACCATGAAGGCGGTCTTGAGCGTGAGGAATACCGTTACGACGAAGGAAGGCACCATGAGCGGAAGCGTCATGCGCGTGAGACGCTGCCAAGCGTTGGCGCCGTCGATCGTGGACGCCTCGAGGACGTCCTTCGGCACGCTGATCAGGCCCGCGATGAAGATGATCATCATGTATCCCGCCGACTGCCACACCGTGACGATGACGATCGCCCAGAAGGCAAGGTGTTCGTCGCCGAGCCAGCCGAGCCGCAGCGACTCGATGTTCAGCTTTTCCCCGATCGAAGGCAGCGTCTGGACGAAGATGAACTGCCAGATATAGCCGAGGACGAGGCCGCCGATCAGGTTCGGCGTGAACAGCACGACGCGGAAAAAGTTCTGCTGCTTGACGCCCGACGTGACGAGATAAGCGAGCAAAAAACCGATGGCGTTCACCAGCACGATCGTCGCCACGACGAACTTGATCGTCAGCAGCATCGCGTCCCAGAACTTGGCGTCGTGAATCGCCCGCGAATAATTGTCCAGACCCGCGAAGCTAAGCGGACTGGTCGGCGTATCCATATTCATAAAGGTCAGATAGAGTCCGTACACGAACGGAATCAGGACCGCGATGGCGAAGGTCAGGAGCGTGGGGCCGGTAAAAAACAGCTGGTTGCCGAGTCGCTTCAGCGAATTTTTCTCTCTCATTTGTACGATTCACACCTTTGCAATGGAAATCGGGATGGAAACGAATAGCGCCTGGCTCGTTCGTTCCATCCCCTTTTGCCGTGCCGCGATTACGAAACCGGATTACTTCTTGCTCGCGTAGTACGCTTTGATCGCTTTGGCGAGGTCGTCGCGGGATTCCTTCTTGGCGATATACTTCTGCACGTCCGGGCCGATAATCTTCATCCAGTCGTCCGCGACGACGTAGTTGGTCGAGAACGGCATCGTGCGGTTCGCCGCAATCGCATCGGAGATCGCGACGCCGAGCGGGTTGGTGACCTTGTTCGGGTTGTTCTTGAACGCCGAGATGACCTGCGACTTGTTGACGATGAAGTCTTGGCCGGCTTGGTCGTAGACGAGCCAGTTCAGGAACGTCTTGGCCGCTTGTTGCTGCTCAGGCGAAGCCTTTTTGTTCACGATGAGCAGGTTGGTCGGACCCGCGGCGATCTTGTTGTTCAGCGGGTTGTCGGGGTTGTTGTCCACCGGCACCGGCATGAAGCCGAAGCCTTGGCCCGCGACCGCCTTCAGCGAATCGAACGCCCAGTTGCCGTTGAACAGCACCGCGGATTCGCCTTTGCCGACGGACAGATGCGCGTCGTCGTAGTATTGGCCGAGCGGACGGTCGCCGTATTTGTTGTAATCCTTCGAAGCCAGCAGGTCCATCGTATCGTAATAGCCGTTCCAGACGGCGTTGCCCGCCAGGTCGAACGTGCCAGCCTTGAGCTGGTCGACGATCGTATTCGGGTCTTGCGCTTGGTTCAGAAACTGCGTGCTGTAGTGGTTGCTGACCGACCATGCTTCCGTCTGATAGGCGACCGGGTATTTGACGCCCGACGCTTTGATCTTGTCGAACAGCGCCTTGAGCTTGTCCCGGGTATTGATCGAAAACGGATCGAAGCTGCCGCCGACGGCCTTTTCCACGACAGCCTTGTTGTAAACGAGACCGAAGCCTTCGATCGAGAACGGGAAACCGACGATTTGGCCTTGCGCGTTTTTGAAGGCGTCTTTCGTGTCGGCGACCCACTTCTCGCCGGACAGATCGATGCCAAAGTCCTTATACTTGTTGAGCACGGCGCTCGGCTCGACCATGGCGATCGTCACGGTCTTGCCCGAGGCGGTCAGCTTGTCCAGCACGCTCAGCGTATCGCCGACCGCCTGCGATTGGACTTCGGCCGTAATGCCGGGGTTCGCCGCGTTGAACGCCTTGACTGCGTCCTGCCATTGCGACGCGATCTCGCCTTTTCCGTTCGTAATGATGATGTTGACGTTGCCGCCCTTGCCGCCCGGAGCGACACCGCCCGATGCGGACGGAGCGCCCGCATTGTTGTTGTTCGAGCCGCATGCCGTCAGACCCGCTGCCATGGCAAGCGTCAACACGCCGATGGTCGTCTTTTTCATGTCCATAACCCCTCGCCTTTGGTAATCGTTTTCATGAGCCTCATTATAAATGTCAAACCTTTGACATGTCAATCGTTTGACATAATGAAAAATGACGAGTCCCTTTTCAAGTCATCGGCCCGTTGGCCCCGCCGCTCGCTTTAACGAGCCGCACCCATCAAGGCAGCGGAGCCGTTTTCTAAAGGATTCGTTAGATCGGGCAATGCGGATGAGTCGCTCGCTCAGGTTGTTTCCCTTTCGATCAGCTCGACCGGAAGCACGTTCGCCAGCTCCCAAGGCTCTTCGTTAATCTGCCTGCGCAGCAGCTCGAAGGCGGCGCGCCCCATGTCCTCGATCGGCTGACGGACGGTCGTCAGTTCGGGATGCAGCCATGCGGCGGTCGCCACGTCGTCATACCCCACGATCTTGACCTGCCGCGGGACGTCCAGCTTCAGCTTGCGGCACCACTTGACCGCGAAGGCGGCGATGATGTCGCTTGTCGCGAAGATGGCGTCCACTTCAATATGCGCATCGAAAAGAGAAATTATGAGATTTTCGTATTCCTTTTGGTCGAAAACGTTCATGCTTGTCTGCAATACCGTGCATTCGGCCCCCGCCTCGCGCACGGTGCGGACGAACGACTCGGTTCGCAGATTCGCCAGCAGATCGAGCTGCAGGTTGCCGCACAAGTGAACGATTTTTTTGCAGCCCTTGCCGATCAGCAGCTTGGCCGCGAGTTCCCCGCCATGCGCATTGTCGGATGCGACGAACGGGATGCCGTCGATCCGCCGGTCGAGCGTCACGATCGGGTAGGACAGATCGCGGTAGACGTCGACGTCGAGCGTGTGGCTACCCATGATGATGCCGTCTACGCGGTTGCGCTTCATCATGTCGATGTATTCTTTTTCCTTGACGGGGTCCAGCTGCGAATTGCAGAGCAGAAGCTTGCAGCCGTTGTCATAGGCCGCGGACTCGACCGACTTGGCGAGCTCGGAGAAAAAGGGATGCGCAATATCGGGGACGATGAGGCCGATCACGTTCGATTGCTTGCGCAGCAGCGAACGCGCAAGTTCGTTGGGCTGGTAGTTCAGCTCTTCCATAATTTTATATACGTTTTGCCGGGTCTTGTCGCTGATGTATCCGCGGTTGTTGAGCACGCGCGAGACGGTCGTCACCGACACGCCCGCGCGCTCCGCTACGTCATGAATGGTCGCCATGGGAATCTCCTTTGCCGCTGCCGGTAATGATGCTTTGCACACATTATAGCAGAAGCCCCGCATAGCCGCGCAGCAAGCCGCATAGGACGGTCCAAAAGCGCAAACAGCCGCCGCACGGGGAACGGATCCTCCGTGCGGCGGCAAGACTGCCTTCGATCTCGAAGCTCGCAGAACTAGTATGATCGCCAGGATCGTCTCTTAACCGGCGGGCTCGATGGGATGGACGCTTGTGCGCGACGGCTTGAGCAGGATCCATTCGACCGCGATCAGATTCAGGACGAGCCCGACCCAGATGTTCACGTCCAACGCCGCTGCGACCATGCCTGCCCGGCCATCGGGCAGCGAGAAGCCGTGAAGCGCGGCATAGGCGAGCAGCAGGACAGGCATGACGACTCTGCCGCTCACGGCCACGAGCGTAATGCCGAAGCTGCGCGTCATCCATAGGCGGTGTTCGTCGAACCTGCGGGCCCTCGCCGACCGGTATCCCCGCCAGGTGGCATAAAGCCAGACGACCGACAAGGTCAAGAAGGCCGCCGCCTTCGTAAACGAGTCCATAAAACAGACGAGCGCGATCGCCAGCATGCCGCCCAATGCGACGCAAATGACATATAAGCGGCCCAAATAACGGTGAAGCCGGGGGCGTGCAGCCCGGAGCCGCTCCGAAAATTGGGCGAAGCCGGCCAGCATCGCGAGCATGGAAAAGGCGATATGGGCGACCAGAATCGGATATTGCCATCTCCCCGAGGGCAGGGACACCCGGCTCGCAGCGGGATCGAGCGTCGCGTACGGCGCGGCGAAAGGAAGCATGACGGCGAGCGACAGCGCGAGCAAAATCCACCAGCTTTTTTTGCTTTTCATGGCATACGCTCCCGATCTCACAGATTAAAGCGGTATCCGACCCCCCAGATCGTCTCGATGTACTGGGGCCGGGAAGGATCGGCTTCGATTTTTTCTCTCAGCTTGCTGATGAAGACGGTCACGGTCGCGGTATCGCCGTTCGATTCGAGCCCCCATATTTTCTCGAACAATTCGTCCTTGCCGAAGACCCGATTGGGATGCAGCGCGAGGAACAGCAGCAGATCGTATTCTTTGGACGTCAACGCGACCTCGGACTCGTTCACGAATACTTTTCGTGACGGCTTGTCGATGCGTATGCCTCGCAGCCGGATCTCGTCCGCGGGGCGCGCGCGGGCGCCTTCGGTGAGCCGGTCGTATCGGGCGAGATGCGCCTTGACACGCGCGACCAGCTCGCCCACGCTGAACGGCTTGGTCATATAATCGTCGGCACCGAGTCCCAGGCCGCGGATCTTGTCGATGTCCTCCTTGCGTGCGGACACCATAAGGATCGGGATGTTCTTGCGCGCGCGGATCTGTCTGCAGATCTCGAAGCCGTCCACCTTCGGCAGCATGAGATCGAGGATGACGAGATCGAAGTCTTCTTCGAGCGCGCGGGCAAGCCCTACGTCGCCGCTCGCCGCGAGCTCGACCTCGCAGCCGGCCGCCTCCAGATAATCTTTTTGCACTTCTCCGATGACCTGTTCGTCTTCGACGATCAGAACGCGCTTCATGGCCGAACACCGTCCGTTCCTGTCTTTATCAGCGTAAAGTAAATGCACGTGCCTTCGCCCTCCGCGCTCTCCGCCCAGACGCGGCCGCCCTGCCCTTCGACGATCTGCTTCACGATGGCGAGACCGAGGCCGCTGCCGCCCGTGTCCGTATTGCGGGAGAGCTCCGCCCGATAGAAGCGGTCGAAAATATGCGGCACCGCTTCGGGCACGATCCCCGTCCCGTTGTCCGCGATCCGAACCGTCGCCTCTTGCGGTCCGTCCGACCAGGAGATGGACAGCTCCTTTCGCGGCTTATTCATATATTTAAGGCTGTTTTCAACGATATTCATGACGACCCGGCGGAGCTTTTCCCGGTCGGCGTTCACGATCGCCTTCCCGGCCGCGCCCTCATAGCGAACGGTAATTCCGGCCATCCGCGGATCGGCGCGCAGCTCCTCCGCGCAATCGTTCAAATACGCCCCGATGTCCGTCGGTTCGATATCGAATGGCAGCCTGTTCAGATCGAGCTTGGAAAAAAGGAAAAGCTCGTCGATGAGGCGATCCATTTCATTCGCCTTTTTGGCGATCATGCCGATATATTTGTCCCGTTTCGGTCCGGTATCCGCGATGCCGTCCTGAATGCCCTCGACGCACGCCTTGATTCCGGTGATCGGCGTCTTCAGATCGTGGGAGATGCTGGCGATCAGCTCCTTGCGGTTGTCCTCGTACTGCAGCTGTAGGCGAATCGAGTCGTTCAGCCTGACGCGCATCGCCTCGAACGCCTCGCCCAGTTTGCCGATCTCGTCCTGGCGCTTAAGGTTCACGCGTTGATCCAGATCGCCTTCTTTGATCCGATCCGCCGCGGTCCGCAGCGCATACAGCGGTCTGACAAGGCTTCGGGAGACGAAATAGGTCAATAAGCCGTTCGTCAGCGCAACGACGGCAAGCAGCGCCGCGATGGCCAGCAGAAACATGGAGCGCATGCCGCTGAAAAAACCGCTCAAATCGTAAAGCACGTAAACCGCGCCAACGCCTCCGTCGCCGAAGGCGATGTCGTATCGGACGACGCTATACTTGCCGGCCACCTTTTTGCCGCCCCAGGTCGGCCGGGTCTCGCCGGGACGGACGTCCTTCAGACGGTCGTATAATCCGGAGATATCCGCGACGTTCGGGGAGGCATAGGCCACCGCGCCGTTCTTGGCCACGACGAGGCCCGCCTTCAGTGCTTCAAGACGGCCGGACGTCTTGGACAGAAAAGCAGTGTCATTAAACCGGCCGGGGTCCGTCTCGGCCATGAACTTGACGCCGGCGGTCAGTCCGTCAAGCTGGTTCGACGCCTCCCACGACGAGGGAATCCGGGTAGGCTTGCCGTCTATCGGGGATTCTTTGAACAGCAGCGATGCGACCGTCATCACGATCAAAGCGAACAATACGACCGGGATGACCGTCATCGCCAGATAAGACAATACGAGCCGAAGCTTGATGGACATGGACGAATCTCCTTCAGGGACGACTGCTTGCTGGCTGTCAGACTAGCAAGCTAGCATTTTTTGCGTTCGAGCTGAACGACGCCCGCCGTATAAGCCATTATACAATAAGCGATCAAGACGCCGGTCGAACGAAGCAAACTTCCCGCCGGCGCCCCGCCTCCGGCCCAGAGCACATGCCAGTCCGAATAGGAAAAGAGGGACCAGGCCGCGGCTTGCGGGTACAGGAACGGCAGCGCCGTCGCCGCGACGTAGAGCAGCAGCATCAGCGCGAGCGCGCCTCCGACGCTGCCGACGCTAATCGAAACGAGACAGGCGAGCAGGCCCGCCGCGATCATCGGCAGCAGGGTGACCGCGTAGGCCTTCAAGCTCTCCGCCAGCCCTGCCCCCGCGTCGCCCCCGACAATGAAGAGGCCCGCCGCTGCGGAAGCGATCCAGAGTACGGCCAGGAGGACGGCCGCATAAAAAGCGAGCGCGAATGCCTTCGAGCCGTAGACCTTGGCCCTCGTGATAGGGCGCAACAGCGTGAGTTTCAGAGTGCCGGCAGCCGCTTCGCCCGCGAACAGATCCGCCGCGGTCATAAAGAGGAACAACGGCAGCAGCACGAGCGTGAATGGCCGCAGCATGAGCATCGGCAGATCGCCGGCCAGCGCGCTTTGAATGGGACTGTCTTCCGGCAGGGCGGCGAGCGCCCAGGCGGCCAGCAGCGGGATCATAACGGCGAGCAGCGCGAAGCCCTTCGTCTTGCGACGTCCCCACAGCCGCTCGGTCTCGTTGCGCATATTGGCATACAGACTATTCATCTTTTCTCTTCTCCCTGTCTTCGCGAATTTGCGCCATCGCATAATGCTCCAGCGAGGACAAGCCCCACAGCTCCGCCTGAACGGACTCGATCCGGATCATGCTGCCTTCGCTCATGATGCCGATGCGGGTGGCGATCGTACCCAGGTCGTTGACCAGATGGCTGGACAGCAGAAAGGCGACGCCATCCTCTTCTGCCAGTCGGCGAATGGCTTCGCGAAGCTCCGCCATGCCTTCGATATCCAGTCCGTTGGCCGGTTCGTCCAAAATGACCAGCTTCGGTTCGTGCAGCAGCGCGCCGGCGAGCGCGAGCCGCTGTTTCATGCCGAGCGAATAGCCCCCTGCTTTTTCGCGGCGATACGCCAAGAGGCCCACCTGCTCGAGCACCCGGTCGATGCGGGAGCGCGACACGTTCGGATAGAACCTCGCTGCCTGCCTGAGCTGGTCGTAGGCGCTCATATTTTCGTAGACGCCCGCGGCCTCGATGACGCAGCCTAACTGCGACATCGCCTGCTCGAACCGTTCGGGAACAGGACGGCCGAACAGTTCAACCGTACCGGCGTCCGGCCGGAGAAGGCCCGCGATCATTTTGAGCAGCGTCGTTTTGCCTGCGCCGTTCGGGCCGATCAGTCCGAAGACGTCGCCCGCGGCGATCTCGAAGCTGACGTCTCGGACGCCGCGATTGTTTTTAAATCGCTTCGTCGCGTTATTTAATTTGAGCAAGGCTTCCATCCGTCATCGCGCTCCTCTCTTCATGCGGGCAACCGGACAGCGATGCTGTCCACTCGCCTCGCTGCCGCTATCCGGGCGGCCGATCCGATTATCGGTGCCATGGCCCGCGGCCCGCGTCCTTCTCCTCCAGCGCCTCGACTTTTTTGCCAGTCAGATCGACATGCGCCGGCGTCGTCTCGTTATAGCCTTCGAAGTCGATGCGCAGCTGAATTTGGAGCTCGTGCTTCGCGCCTGAATCGTCCATGCCCGACACGACGACGATCGCCGTCTGATCGTCCAGCATCCCGTCCGGCGCGATTTTCGCATCGAGGTCGATGCGCTCGACCTTCACGGCATCGGTCAGCTCGGGCAATTGCAACTTGGCATCGTCGGCACCTCCCTTGCCGGATACGGCGAGCGCGCCGAGGGCGTTCACGACGGCCGGGATCCGGCTCCCCGACAGATGCAGCGAGGCCAGCTTGCCGCCGTCGGTCGTCGACTCGGTCGTGGCGAGCTCCTTCACGTTGCCGGTCAGCGCGTCGAAGAGCTGCAGGACGGCTTTGGGCGGCGCGTGCGGCTTCTCCGGCTGCGCCTTGTCGGCCGCCTCCTCCATCGCCTTCACGCGGTACACGTCGCTGTCCGCGGTTTTCACGATCAGCTTGCCGTCCTGGAAATACACGTTCGCGGCATGCGCTTCGCCCGCGCCGTCGGCCTTCGCCGCAATGCTCCCGGCGTGGCTGGCCTGGTCCCAGCGAATATCGGAAGCGGCCGTCAGCAGCGACTTTCCGTTGTCCGTGACCGTTAAGCTTGCATTTGCCGTCAGGCTCGCGACAGCCGCCGTCCGCTTCATCGCCGCTTCGTAAGTATCGTAGCCCGAGGTGCTCGCCATCGCGCTTAAGCCGCTAGCTAGCAGCATGGCTGCTCCGATCCCGAATGCGCCGCCTGCCATCCACCATCTCTTGTTCATCTTGATAACCTCCATCAGGTTTGTATTGGAAGCCGGCGGCGTCGCCGCTCGTTCTCGCTCCCTGTAATTAAGCTTAGCCGGCAAGTCTAAACGGTCCGCAAAGCAATTCTAAAAAAAGTATAAAAACGAAAAAACGCCGCCATCCCTTTTGAGGGACGGCGGCGCTTCTCATCGTTTCAAGCTTCCTATCAAGCTCTTATTGCGCTTATAGCTTTTATTACACCGCTAGCTTCTGTCGCGCTTCAAATTTCTATCACACTGAACTTCTACTGCGCCGCCAGCGTCAAATCGCCGAACGCGGACGTATCCGTCCAGTTGGTGGACTCGCCGGCCCACACCGTCTGGATCTGCCGGCCGTTGCCGTCGTCCTCGTCGTTGTTCGCGACGTCGAAGCCGATCGTCATGCCGACGGTCGGCGTGACGCCGAGCGAGCTCCACGGAATCGCAAGCTCCACCGTGTATCCGCCCGTCGTCGCGGCCCATGCGTGCTGCACGCCGGTCGTCTTGGCTTTCTGCTCCCACAGCGTACTATCGTTCCAGCCCTTGATGAACTGCCGGTCGTAGCTGTCGTAGGTCGTACCCTTATTATGATTGCCGTCGATATAGATCTCGACGGAATCGTCGGCATAAGGATCCGCCGAGTTGTTGAAGAGATTCGCATCGGCGACGGAGACGCCGACATACAGGTAGGTGTCGTCCCACAGCACGCCGAACTTCGTCGTGTTGTTCGAGGTGCCGGACGCGTCCTTCGTGACCGGCTTCGCGATCGACCATGCCGATTCGTTCAGGTTGCCGTCGATCGTCATGGCGGCATTCGTCTTGCTCACATTAAGCAGCGTGTACGAGGCATCGGTCGTGACGCTGACCGAATTGCTCGCCGAAGACACGTTGTTCGCCGCGTCCTTCGCCTTGACCGTGAAGTTGTAAGCGGTGCTTGGCGTCAGACCGGTGATCGTATAGGTCGTCGAAGCGACGGATGCGACGAGACTGCTGCCCTTATAAACGTCATATCCGGTCACGCCGACATTGTCCGTCGAGGCGTTCCAAGACAGCTGGACGGTACGGTCGGTGTGGGACGGCGAAGTCAGATTCGTCGGGGCCGTCGGCGCCTGCGTATCCCCCGTGACATTAGCGGAGAGCGTCAAGCTGCCGAATGCCGACGTATTCGACCAGTTGTCGTTCGTGCCCGCCCACATGAGCTGGCTCTCTCTGCCGGTGCCGGTGTCGGTGTCGTTGTTCGCCACGTCGAAGCCGACGGTGAGGCCTGCGGCCGGCGTAAGGCCAAGCGAGCTCCACGGAATCGCCAGCTCCACGCTGTAGCCGCCCGCGATCGGCGCCCATCCATGCTGCGTGCCGCTGACCATCATTTTCTGCAGCCACAGCGCGCTGTCGTTCCAGCCCTTCACGTATTGCTGGTCATGGCTGTCGTACGTCGCGCCTTTATTGTTGTTGCTGTCGATATAGATCTCGACGGAGTCGTCGTAGTAAGGTAGCTGAGCCGTATTGTACAGCTTGCCGTCCAGCACCTTGACCCCGACATACAGGTAAGTGTTATCCCACAGCACGCCGAATTCGGCGCTGTTGTTCGGCGTGCCGATGATCGGCTTCTTCAGCTGCTTCGCCATGGACCACACCGATTCGTCAAGCGCCCCGTCGACGGAGATGGCGGTCAGCGTCTTGTTCGCTTGAACGAGATACGCGTCCGTCGAGACGCTGAACGGCGCGCTCGCCGTGGACACGTTGCCCGCCGCATCCTTCGCCCGGACGCTGAACGTATACGCCGTATTTGGCGTGAGCCCGGCCACGGAATAGGTGGCGGAAGTTACGGAAGCCAGCAGATTCGCGCCTTGATACACCTGATACTCCATGACGCCGATGTTGTCCGCGGAGGCGTCCCATGCCAGGTCGATCGAGGTCTCGCTCTTCGAAGAGGCCTTCAGATTCGCGGGCGGCGATGGCGGCGTGTAGTCGCGATCCCGCACGACCTTCACATTGTCGAAGTCGGCCGTCGTCTTGAAGGCGTACACGCCGACCTTGCCCGTCGTGAGCGCCGAATCCGTGGCGGACAGCTCCTTAAACCCGTCCACGTAGAAGTCCAGCGCGCTGTTGTTCAGCACGGCGGTGAACGTGTACGTGGAATTCGTGGCCATGTTGAAGTTCTTCTGAGCCAGGACGGTGTTCGTGCCGTTCACCACCTTGGCGATCTGCAGCCTGCCTGCGCGAATCTGGAAGCTGTACCGATTGTTCGGATCCTGATAGCGGGCCACGATGCCCGCGCCCAGATCGACATCGCTCATCGTCAGCTTGACCGTCGTCTCCACGCTATAGTTGCCGTAGGCACTGTTATCCACCGTGCTGAACGCAGGCGTCGCCAGCCACGACGACTGCCGGTATACCTTGGACCCGCCTGCCGTCGCGATCGCCCATGTCCCGTTCTGCGTGGTCCATCCGTCCGCCACGCCGTCCTCGAAGTTGTCGCTGAAGGAGGACGTGCCCGGACCCGCCGAAGTCGCCGCCGCCAGCGTATTGCTTGGCGCCGAAGGGCTCCCTGCGGCATCGACGGAGCTCACGGTTACCGAGTAAGTACGATCCGGCAGCAAGCCCGACATCGTATACGTCGTGCCGGTCGCGACACCTACTTCCTTGCCGCTGACAAAGATCTTGTAGCCGGTCACGCCGGCCATGTTGGACGGCGGCGTCCAGCTAAGGCCGATGCTTGTCAGCGTCGTCTGCGTCGCGACCAGATTGGTCGGCGCCGCGGGCGGCGCCTTGGTCGAGACGTTCACCGTATTGCTGGCCGGCGACAGATTGCCCGCTCCGTCTTTCGCCTTCACGGTGAACGCGTACGCCGTCGACGGGGTCAGCCCGGTCACGGTATACGAAGTGCTCGACGGCGACGTGGTGGTGCCTAGATAAGCGCTCCCGTTGTAAATGTTGTAGCCGGCTACGCCCGTATTGTCCGTCGATGCCGTCCAGGTCAGGTTGACGGTCGTCGACGTCTGCGACGGAGAGGCCAGATTCGCCGGCGCCGTCGGCGGCTGGGTATCGGTCCCTTCGCTCATCAGGCTCTCGCCGTAATAGACGCCGGTGCCGTTCGTGCCGATATAGACGCGGCCCCATACCTGGCGGTCGCCCTCCATCGTATTAGCCTCGTCGCCGACCGCCACATCGGGCATATCGATCCTCACCCAGGTCGCGCCGAGGTCGTCGGAGCGGAAGATGCCCTCGGTATTATCGACCTTCCCGTAGACGAACACCGTCGGGTTGGGGGAACCGAGCTTATTCTTGCCGAAAGCGAACAGCTTCGCCTCCTGGACGTTCGGGATCTGCGCCCAGGTCGTGCCGGAGTTGCTCGAGCGCCACAGACCGTTCGCGGACAAACCGGCCCACACTTCGCCCGCCATGCCCGGCGCCGCCTTGACGCTAAAGAACGCCAGATTCGCCGTCGATGCCGGCAGCGTGGACGCGGTCGACCAGGTCGCTCCGCCGTCGGTGCTGCGATAGAAGTTGCCCGACGCGCGCTCGAGCAGGTAGAACGTATTGTTGTTCACCCGATCCGACGCCAGCGGCTGCCACCAGATCCAGAAGTCCGGCACCGTATTGGCCGGCGCGCCCGTACTGGCCTTCCACGTCTGTCCCCGGTCGGTGGAGTAGAGCGGGCTGCCGTACATCGGAACCCACACCATCGTCTCGCTGGCGGCCGATACGGCGATGCGCCCCGCGATCCCGGGCGGATTGGGGAACGCCGTCCAGTTCGCGCCGTTGTCGGTGCTGTAGGCGCCGCCGCCCGAGTTCTGATACCGGGTCGAGCCGACGCGGGCGACGAAGTTAGGGTTGCTCTCCTCGAAGTCGATGGACACCGTGTCGCCCATGTACGGATTGCCGAACTTGGAGCTAGGGAACGTATTGAGCGACGTATGGCGCATGCCGTCGACATCCGCGTGTCCGCTCAGCAGCGGCGCGCCGATCGGCGTGCTGCGGAGGGCGAACGTCACGACCTCTTCATGCCCTTGCTCGTACGTATACCAGTGCGACGGATTCGCCGTGATATCGTCCGTGCGCCAGGTGCCGAAGAAGTCGGTGAACCATACCCGGTTCGGATGGACGGGATCGATCGTCAGGCTCGCAATGGCCGCCGCGAACCAGTTCCCCGTCCACCAGGGTACGTCCGGATGCTTGATGAACGAGATCTGCGACCAGCTCGTCCCTCCGTTCGTCGAACGGTAGATCGGCGCGGGGAAGTTGGTGCCGCTCTGAACCGCCGTCATCACGATATTCGGATTGGTCGGGTCGACCGAGATGCCGACGTACCTGCCCGCCGTTGGAGGCGTAATCGTGGTCCAGGCGCCGCCGGCAAACTTGACGACGCCGTCGTCGCAGCTCACGTACAGCGTTCCGTTGGACGCCACGACCGCCCGGACGAAGTTCGTCGGGCTGCCGGCCATCAGCGTCCATGTCGCCCCGCCGTCCAGACTCCGGTACACGCCTTGGCCTTTAGCCCCGGCATAGATCGTCTGCGTCGCTTGGCCTGCCGTTCCCGTGCTCTTGTCGAACACGACGAAGCTGACGCCGTGCGGCGCGGTGCCGACGGCCGGGAAGCTGGTCACCTTCTGCCAGGAGCCGTTGCTGGCGCCGGTCGTGCTTTTCCACAGCCCGTCGTACCGCGTGCCCATGAACAGGATCTGCCCGTTGTTCGGATCGACGACGAGCCGCTCGCCCTGATCCTTGCCGGTGCCGTTGGCGAGCATTCGGAGGTTAAATCCGCTCGACGTCCAGGTCGCGCCCCGGTCCGTCGACTTGAGAATATCCCCGTTGCTCCAATCGTACTTGCCGGCGGCGACATAGACCACGTTCGGGTCCGATGGGTCAATCGCGATGCTGTCGATGCCGTACAGATTGGACTGCCTTCTCGGAATCTTGTTCATCAGCTGGATCCACTTGTGATTGACCGGGTCCCAGCGGTAAGCGCCGCCGACGTCGGTCCGGATATAGGCGAGATCCGGCTCGGTCGGATGCATCACCATGCCGGAGACGAAGCCGCCTCCGCCGATGCTCACCGACTGCCAATTGTACGGCTCCTGCTGGGCGGCTTTGACGGGCGAAGCGTTCAAGACAACCATCGCGATTACAAGCGTGAATAGTGCGCTAAGACCTCCCAGCTTCCACCTTGCCGATACGCCTCTATGAAGCATCCCATGAATTCCTCCTCTACTTGTTCAGCCTCTCCCGATACTCGAGGGGCGTCATGCCGAAGTAGCCTTTGAACACCTTGCTGAAATAGTGGGTCGTCATATAGCCGGTCCGCTCCGCGATCTCGTAGATCTTGTCGTTGGTGTCTTGCAGCATCGCCGCAGCCAGCTCCATCCGCTTTTGCAGGACGTAGTCGCCGAGATTCATGCCGGTCTCCATGCGATATACCTTGGAGATATAGGCCGGATGCAGCCTGACGTGATCGGATATCGCCTGCAGCGACAGATCGCGGGAAATGTCTTCGGCGATCAGTCGATGGATGCGCTTGACCACGATCGACCGGGAATCCTTCGTATCGTGGTCGGCATCCTCCATCAGCCTGGAGAAGGCGGTATGTATCCGATCCCGCAGCTGCTTCAATGATGAGACTTGCGTGCCGCCATCCGACGCAACATCCGCCGCGCCTCCGACAATGTCGCCGAGCTGCCTGCCGTTCCGGTGAGCCGCGTAATGGAACGCACCCATAACGTTGAAGTACACTTCCTGCGCATATTCCCGGGATTCCGACCACTTTTCCGCCAGCTCCGCGAAAATATCGTTCAGCTTGCCTGCCGCGCGCTCCCAGCTGCCGGTCTCCAGCAAATGAATGAGTAAAGGCGGCTGGTACGGTACCCTGAGGCCGCCTTCGATCGCCTGCTCCGGCTCCTCGCGGGCCGTCACGAAAAAATCGGATTCGCTGCCGATCTGTCTGCGAACCGCGGAGAGACAGATCCGGTGCATCCGGGACAGCCCTTCGGGCAGCGAGCCGGTATGTTCGGCCACCGCGATAGATACGCTCCGCTTTAAGTAAACGCTTACGCTTCGGTGCAAGCTTGCCGCCATCTTCTCGATCGGCCGCCATTCCTCCTCTCCGTCTACTGCCGGTAGCTCGCTCACCTCCCCTCCGGACTTCTTTGCCTTGAGCACAAAGACCAGATTGTCGTAGGCATCCTTGCAGTGCCAAATGTGATACAGCTCTCCGAAAATCTCCTCCGCGATATTGGCGACCGCAAATTCCATCAGCGACAAGTCGTAATCGTCAAAATCGTCAAATCCTTCCTCCATTCGCACGATGAACATCCCGATCCGATCCCCGATCTGAAAAGGGAGATCGAGCATCTTCATTTTGTCCGCGATCACCCCTCTCGGATAACGTCTGTCCTGCAGCAGATGATTGAGCAGCTCTCCGCCCAGCAGCGGTAAGTGCTCGCGCAGCGTATAGACGGCGCGCTGGCGGGAAGCGACCTCCTGCCATTCCGCATGCAGCTCGGCTACGACGCCCCTCAGCGTCCGGATCAGTTCGTCCGTCTCTACCGGCTTCAATAAATAATGAGAGGATTGGAGCTCGATCGCCTGCTTCGCATAATCGAATTCGGCGTGACCGGACAGGAATATGCATTTGGTCGTTTTCGATCCTTCCCGAATGCGCTTCACGAGCTCGAGACCGCTCATGCCGGGCATGAGAATATCAGTAATCACAATATCGACGGTGCACCTTTTCGCAATATCCAGCGCCTCTGCGCCAGAGTACGCTTTATAAACCTCGCCGATCCCCAGCTCTTCGAGCGGGATCGTGGAAGCGATGCTCTCCACCTGGTCCGGATAATCGTCTACGATCAACAGATGAAACAAATGAATCCCCCCTGAATGCTATTGCGAAGAAGCGGCACAGTGTTCGCGCTGGACCATCCGAATCGTGACCCGCAGTCCGCCCAGGGGCGAAGCGTTTAGCAGAAGGTCGGATTCGGCTCCGAACTGGTGAACGATCCGTTGACGGATATTCCATAGACCGCAGCCCATCTCGTCGTCCATCGTCGACAGCAGCTTCGCCCGCAATTTCGCCAAGCCTTCCGAATCCAGTCCCGCGCCGTTGTCGTCGACGACGATATCCGCGCCCACCTCCGTCTTCGCGGCCGCGATGCGTATAATCCCGGCTCCCGGCTTCATGCCGATGCCGTGAATGATCGCATTTTCCACGATCGGCTGAAGCAGCAGCCGGGGAAGCTTCATCGTCTGCAATTCATCCGCGATGTCGATCGAATACTGCAGACGATGCATTTTCATGGCGTGAATCTCCAGATAATTGCGGATGAGCTCCATCTCTTCTTCCAGACTGCCCGTCTGCTTTTCCACTCTCGTCGTATACCGGTAATATTTGCTCAAGTGCTGCGTAACGGCGATGATGGCTTCCCTGTTGTCCAGCTGGGCCATGCTCTGGATGAACGCGAAGCTGTTGTACAGAAAATGGGGATTGATCTGCGACTGAAGCTGCTTGAGCGTCGCTTCGCGAACGCGAAGCTTCTCGGCGAATACGTTCTCGATCAGCCGCTGAATCTCTTCGGTCATGTGGTTGAATTGCATGAACAAATATTGAAATTCGTTGTTCGTCTTGGCCGACAAACGCGCCGAGTAATCTCCGCGCTTAAGCTTCTGCACGCTGCGGATCAGCTCTCGAATGGGCACCTGCACGTTGCGGTACAGCAAGGCGGCTGCCAGAAAACTGAGCGCGAGCAGCAGGCCGGTGGACATGTAAAAAAGATTGCGGCTGTTCGTGATCGGCTGCATCAGCTGCCCGAACGGGATATAATCGATCAGGTACCAATCGAGCGCATCCGACTTCTCGTAGGTGATGATGTAGCTCCGCCCGCCGATGGCGACCTGCTTGTAGCCGGAATGCCCGAGCTCCATCGACTGGAATTTCCCCACGACCTGTTCGAGCAGCGCGCGATCGACCGAAGTGCTTGTGATCGGTTCATAGCCGCGATGATAGAGAAAAGGGTTTCCGCTGCTCCCATGCTGCAGCTGATCGAGCATTTCCGATAAATCTTTCGCGGCAAATGCGACTTCGACGATCAGATTCGCCTTTTTCGTATCCACCTTCGCCATGTAGGGCTCCGTCAAATAATGAACGAAATAATCCCCTTCTCCGCTGTCGGTCACGACCTTCCGGTAGTTCCAAGTCTTCGTCTCCGCGCCTTGCAGACGAGACACATCATGCTGCAGCATGGCGTTGGTCGAGATGGTCTGTCCGGATTCCGGCGCAAATATCGTGAATTCGTTCGTCCAACCGAACGTGTTGCTCTGTAGATCGGCTTTTTCCTGAAGCAATTGTTTCGTTTTTAAGGTGTCGTAGGACGCGTTCTTCACCGCAGGGAACGTCAGCTTCGGCATGTCCGGGTCCCGGCTCAGGTTGAACGCCGCCTTCCATAGCTGGTCCGCCGTCGCATTGACCTGCTGATTAAAAAAAGAAAGCCGGCTGCCGTTCGATTTTTTGATTTCCCGTTCGATGACATCGGTGCCGACCTGATTGCCATAGCTATAGAGAAATACAATCGGAACGAGCAACAGGCTCAGCAAAATCAACATTTTATTAAAGATACTCAGCTTGGACGGCATGGCTGCAACCCCTCATCGTTCCGTGTTTTACTTAAAAGGTTAGCCCTTCACGGAACCGAGCACAATGCCTTTTACGAAGTACTTCTGTAGAAACGGATACACAGCCATGATCGGAAGCGCGCCGATGAAAATCTGCGAAGCCTTGACGGTACGGCTGGAAATGTTCGCGACGTCCTCTCCCCGGATGCCCGCCAGGTTAAAGTCTTCTTTGGCGATGATCGACTGCAGGAACGTGGCGAGCGGATAATCGTTCGTGCTTTTCAAATAAATCATGCCGTCGAACCAGGAATTCCAGTGGCCCACCATCTCGAACAGGCTGATCGTCGCGATGCCCGCCATCGACACGGGCAGATAGATGCGGAACAAGGTGGTGAAGTGCCCCGCCCCGTCGATCAGCGCGGCTTCCTCCAGCTCGACCGGCACGGTGCGGAAGAAGTTGAGCATCAGGATCAGCAAGTACGCGTTCACCGCGCCCGGGATGACGAGCGCCCATATGGAGTTCAGCAGGCCGGTATCCTTGACGACCAGGTACGTGGGGATCAAGCCGCCGCCGAACAGCATCGGGATGACGAAAAACCAGGCATAGGCGGTGCGCCCCGCGAAATAGCGGTCCGACTTGGATAACGAATAAGCGGCCAGCAGCACGAGCGTGATCGAGATCGCGGTTCCGAGCACCGTACGCTCCACGCCGATATAAAGAGCGCGGAGAAAATGAGCATTGGCGAGCGTCTGCGCGTAGGCATCCGTCGTCCAGCCGACCGGCCAGAAGTTGACGATGTTCGCCGTCGCGGCCGCCCGCGAGCTGAGCGAGACGGCGAATACATGCACGACCGGCAGGATGCAGAGCAGGCTGACGAGGCCGAGCAGAATATAGTTGCAGATCGTAAACAGCTTGTATGATGGGGATCGATACAGCATGTCGACCGACCTCCTTAGAAAATTCGATAGTCGGCCACCTTGTATAAAATTCGGTAGCAGGTCACGATGAGCGCGAAGCCGATGATGGATTTCAACAGGCCGACGGCCGTGCCGAAGCTGAATTGGCCGCCTTCGAGGCCAACCCGGTAAACGAAGGTATCGATGATGTCGCCGGTCTGATAGACGAGCGGATTGTACAGATTGTAGATCTGATCGAAGCCTGCGTTCAGAATCCGGCCCAGCGCCAGGGTCGACACGACGACGAGGATCGGCATGATCGCCGGCAGCGTGATATGAACCGCCTGCTTCCACCGGTTGGCGCCGTCGATCTCCGACGCTTCGTACAGATTCGGGTTGACGCTCGTGAGCGCCGACAAGAAGACGATGGCGGCGAAGCCGAACTCCTTCCAGATGTCGGTGAGGATGATGGTCGGCCGGAACCAATGGTTGCTGCCGAGGAAGAAGATCGGATCGGCGCCGAACATCCCGATGAAGCGATTGACGATGCCGCCTTGAACCGACAGCACGTCTACGAATATGCCGCCCAGAATGACCCACGACAGAAAATGCGGCAGGTACACGAGGGTCTGGACCGTCTTCTTGAACGCCGCCCTGCTCACTTCGTTGAGCAGCAGCGCGAACAATACGGGAACCACGATGCTCAGAATCTGCTTCTGCACGGCGATCACGATCGTATTCCACATGATCTGCTTGATATCGGGAAACGAAAACAAGTATCTGAACTGCTCCAGTCCGACCCAGTCCGAGCCCCATATGCCGAGCCACGGCTTATAATCCTTGAAGGCGATGACGGCGCCGAGCATCGGGAAATATTGATAGGTCAGCGTGATCAGGAAGGCCGGGAGCAGCAGCAGATGGAGCGGCCAGGTTCTTCGGCAGTAGGAAACGAATCGACCGGATCGCGTCCGGGTGACGGACGGCGCCGGCACAGTCGGAATACCGGTCTCTCTCATGCGCGCACTCTCTTCTCCTGGAGATGGGAGCTTCGCGAGACGCTCGGTTCTCGCGAAGTCCCTGTCTGTTCAATCGCGTAACTTTACTCGCATTGCGTCACTTTTTCTTGGTGCTCTCGTACCAGCTGTTCACATCGGCGGTCACTTGTTCGCCGCCGCTCGCCTTCCATTCCTTCACGAATTCGTCGAAGTAGTCGACGGGCTTGTCGCCGTAGATGATTTTCAGATACGCTTCGGATTCGAGCTTGGTCAGCAGTCCGCCCTTGGACTTCATCGTCTCGGACAATGGGCCCCCGAAGGCGTTGTATTTGTCCGCCTGATTTTGCGTCTGGCGCACGTTGCCCGCCTCCAGCTGAGTTTTCGTCAAGTTTTTCACCCGTTCTTCCGCCGCATTGGCAGCCTGCGCATTCGGGTCGGCGGCGAACTTCGCATAGCCCGGATCTCCGAGGTACGGAACCGTCGGCGTGAAGGCGCCGTTCAAGGCGTACAGCGCATACTTCATATCCATTTCCTTGCCGCTCGCGAGCGGCCACATGTTCTCCGGCACGCCCTTCTCCTTAAATCCGTTCTTGATGATCTTGCCGTCGTATTTGACATAGTCGTAGCCTTCGAAAAAGCCGACGTCAAAGGTCGGATCGTAATACGGATCGTCCTTGCCGAATTGGCGGGCATACATCTTGTTCATGTACGCGAACCAGGCATCGATATGCTTGAAGTCCTTGCTGAACGACATCGCGCCGCCGGTCATCTGAACGACGCGGCCGATCTTGCCGTCCGGGCCCGCCGGTATCGGGAACGCTTTCCAGACGGCATTCGGATCGGTCTTCGCCGTATCCTCGAGCGGCCACTGCCCCATCCAGTTCGGACCGAAGATGACGCCCGCCGTACCGTTCACCGCCGGCTCGATCGCCTTCATCGCATCCTTGACCCCCGCTTCTGGATCCATATAGCCGTTTTTCTTCCATCTCGCCATCGTCTCGAGGAACGGCTTCGCGGACGGATCGACGGCGCTGTAGACCAGCTTGCCGTCTTTATCCGGGTTCCACCATTGGCCGATCGAGCGGAATTCCGGCGCCATGTAGTCGCTGAACGCGCCGAAGATCGGGTCTGCGCTGGCCATCCACGTATACATGCCGTCTTTAAGGGAGACGGCGAGTCCGTACGTGTCCGGCTTGCCGTCGCCGTCCGGGTCCAGCTTCGTGAACGCCTCGAGCACCTTCTCCAGCTCGTCGATCGTCTTGGGCGCCGTCAGATTGAGCTTCTTCAACCAATCTTCGCGCATCCACATGACGCCGCCTTCATCGGCCGACAGGAATCTCGGGATGCCGTAGATTTTCCCGTCGCGGGTCACCGAATCGAACGCCTGCGGGTACTGCGCGAACAGCTTCTTCAGGTTCGGCGAGGCGTACTTGTCGATCGCATCGTTGAGCGGCATCAGCAAGCCGGCGTCGAGCTGATCCGTATACATGCCCGTGATAACGTCGGGCAGCTTCGAACCGCTCGCCAGCAGCAGACGGAACTTCGTATCGTAGTCGGACTGCTTGCCGACGACGAAGTCGAATTTCAGCTCGATGCCCATATTGTCCTTCATCCACTTCGTGAAGACGTTGTTCTCGATCGTCTCGCCGGGCTTAAAGGCATTGTCCAGCTGATCTTGAATGATCGCGGTCGTTATCGTCACCGGCGGATCGAACTTTTTCTTCGCCTGCTGCGCATGGTCGATCGGCTGCTCGGTCGCTTGCGCCGTCGTTTGTCCGGTCGCTTTCGCGCTGCCTGTGCCGGAAGAACCGGATGCGCTCTCCTTTGGCGAGTTCCCCGCGCACGCTGTCGCCAATGCGGATAAGAGCAGGATAGACCCCACGGTTCCGATCAGGCGTCTCTTTCTTTGCTGCACTGCCATTCCCCCTCGACTAGTCTATCGGATTCGCTTTCTGTTCCTATTGTAAGTCCGCCGGAAGAGGAAATAATATACAACACTTTTTAGATTTACAACAAATAACGAAACTGCTTGCACAGCGAATCCGCTAAATGCTGCGCGCTGGATGCGGAAAAATCGTTATGACGGTTTAAAAAAGAAAGACGCAACCCGTCTGATCATAAATACGATCAGACGGGCCGCGTCCTTATTTTTCTTCTATCCTATCGAGCCGAACGGATCAGCACCCGCACGCCGTTGCGCTCCATCGCAAGCGCGTCTTCTGCGATTGCTTCCCCGGTTTCCGCATCCCGGTAGTCGCGTCCGTCCAGCTTGACAGTGCGAACTTCGCCGCTGTAGTTCTCGACGAACACATACTCCGATTCGCCGTCCGTCCGCACATGGGCGGTCACGCCATGCGGCAGCTCCGTGCCGAGCGCGCGCGGCAGCGACAGCGCGTCGGCGAGACTGGCATACAGCCGGTCGAGGAATGCAGACTCGGCTCGCGTCGCGAGATAATACGCGCGTCCTGCGCCGAGGGCGTTGACCGTCAGCGCCGGGCGGCCCGCGTAAAAGTCGTCGCGGTAGGTCGCCAGCGCAACGGCGCCCTCCAGGTGAACGAGCTCGCACAGCTCGCGCGATTCGTAGGTCTCCGTCAGGCCGAGCGCATTGCCGGCGACCGGGACGAGCGCGTTGCGCTCCTCGTCGTACAGTCCGTCGATCTCCTCCGACCAGATGCCAAGCGTCCGCCGCAGCGGACCCGGGAAGCCGCCGAGATGGCACAGATCGTGCTCGTCCACGATACCGCTCCAATAGGTGGCGACGAGCGTGCCGCCCGCTTCGACGAAGCGCTCCAGGCGCTCGCCAGCGGAGGCGCGGCACAGGTACATCATCGGCGCCGCGATCAGGTCGTACCGCGACAGGTCTCTCTCTTCCTCGGAGCCGATGATGTCGACCTGGATGCCGAGCGACCAAAGTGCCCGGTAATGCTCCATGACGGTCTCCTCATAATGGATGCCAGCGTTGCGCGGTCCTTGCGAATCTTTGACCGCCCAGCGGTTGTCCCAATCCGTCAGGATCGCGGCGCGCGCAACGACACCGGTTCCTGCGACATCCGCGAGACGGTGCAGCGTCTCGCCAAGCGCGGCGACGTCGCCGAACACGCGCGTATGCTCGTGGCCGACGTGGTCGACGACCGCGCCGTGCAGTTTTTCACTCGAGCCCCGGCTCTTGCGCCATTGGAAATACTGAACCGAATCCGAGCCGTGGGCGACGGCCTGCAGCGACGCGAGCTTATGCATGCCCGGCTTCTTCAGCTTGCTCATCGGCTGCCAATTGGTCAGGCTGGGCGTGCTCTCCATCAGCAGAAACGGCTTGTCCTTGAGCGAGCGGAACAGATCGTGATTGAAGGCGAACCAAGCCGCCTCCGCGCTGTCGTCGCGCTGTCCGTGCCACTTCGGATAGGCATCCCAGGAGATGACGTCGACGATATCGGCGAACTTGCGGTAATCGAGTCCTTCGAACCAGTCCATGAGGTTCGTCGTGACAGGCAGATCCGGATTATAAGGACGCACCGCCGCGATCTCGTGACGGCAAAAGTCCACCGTGCGGTCGGTCACGAACCGCCGCCAATCGAGATTTTGCGCATGCACCATATTCTCGCCGCGCGGCGAGGGCGACTCGATCTGCGTCCAGCTCGTATACGTGTGCGCCCAGAAGGACGTCCACCAGGCCGCGTTCAACGCTTCGAGCGAGCCGTACTTCGCCTTAAGCCATTCGCGGAACGCCTCCTGGCAATAATCGCAGTGGCATTCGCCGCCGTATTCGTTCGAGATATGCCAGCCGACGACGGCGGGATGATGCGCGTACCGCTCCGCCAGCTTGCCGTTCATGATCGCGACCTTCTCCCGGTATACCGGCGAGCTGTAGCAGTGATTATGGCGATGCCCGTGCAGATTGCGGAAGCGCTCTGCGTTGACCCGCAGCACCTCCGGGTAACGCTCCGACATCCAGGCGGGACGGGCGCCGCTCGGTGTAGCCAGCCAGGCGTAAATGCCGTTCGCTTCGAAGCGCTCAAGCACCCGGTCGAGCCATTCGAACCGGAACTCGCCTTCTTCGGGCTCGATCGCCGCCCAGGCGAAGATGCCGACCGCCATCACGTTGCAGCCCGCCAGCTTCATCAGCCGAATATCTTCCTCCAGCACATGCGGATCGTGCTGCCATTGATCCGGGTTGTAGTCCGCTCCGTGCATGAATCCCGTGATTTTGCCGCTTACAGGCGGATAGCGTTTTGCCATTTTCATAGTCCCCTCCGTCGTATGCTCTACATCGCGTTGCCAATGCTTGCAATCTGGCCTATAGTCTTATTGTAGAGAGAATAGGCCTGGAAGCGTTAGCACAATGCACGTTAAATTAAGCACAAAATGAACATGGAGGCTCCGCCATGCATTTGCCTTTCCGGCTGTCGCCCTTCGGTCAACATGAAAAGCTGCCGGTCAGCCTGTACTGCGTCGGCGCCCACGTTCAACATCCCGTGGATCGGCCGGCAGGCTTCCCCGTCATGCAGGTATTCGTCTGCTTCGGCGGGAAAGGCTGCTTCGAGTTTGCCGACGGGCGACAAATCTATGTGGAAGCCGGCCAGTCGCTGGCGATCGTTCCCGACGAGCCGCACCGGTACGAGTCGCTTCCGAGACACCCGTGGCTGCTCGGATTCGTGGGCTTCGAGGGTCCTGCCGCAAGCAGCATCCTGGATGCCTGCGGGCTGCCGCTCGGCCAAGCGTTCGGCTTGAAGGACACCGCCGAGCCGGCCGCCCGGGTCGAAGCGCTCTGGCAGCAGGCGGATCGCGCCGACGCGGCATCCGCGCGCCTGCTGTCTTCGGGCCTTTACGATTTTTTGCTGCTGCTGTCGTCGCTGCGGGCAGGTCCGGCTTCGCCTTCGGCGCCCCCATCGGCGCGCCAGTCGGACGAGGCGCTCGCCCGCGCCGTCCGTTTTTTGCACGAGCATTATGCCGAGCCGCTCGTCATGTCCAACGTTGCCAGCGCCGTGGGCTATTCGGTCCAGCATTTCCAGCGCTTGTTCAGAGAAGCGTACGGCGAACCGCCGCTGGCTTATTTGCGCCGCTTCCGCCTTCATCAGGCGGCCGTATGGCTGGAAGAGCATCCGGACGCCTCGATCTCGGAGACGGCGGCCAAGGCCGGCATGGATCCCAACTACTTCATTCGCTCGTTCAAGCGGGCGTACGGCGTTCCCCCGGGGGAATACCGTAACGGCAAAAAGAAGGCGGCCTTGCGACAAAAAAGCGGCCGCTCCCCCGTCTAAAGCAGGAAGCGGCCGCAGGCCAATACAGTCTTATAATAGGAAAGACATTATAGCTGAATCAGTTTGAACGAACGATTCAGATCTTCGATCAACTCCGACGTTTCCTCCAAGCCCACATACAGTCTCACCAGCGTCCCGGGTACTCCCGGCTTGTAAGCCGATACGGGATTCACGGTGACGAGGCTCTCGTAGCCGCCCCAGCTGACGCCGATCCGGAAGTACTGGAGCCGGTCGGCCCATCGACGCATCTCGTCCAGCGGCACTTCTGTCACGAAGGAAAACAGGCTGGCCCATCCGCTCATCTGCTTCCCGGCGAGCGCATGCTGCGGGTGCGAGGTCAGGCCCGGATGATTGATCCGGCCTGCGAGCGGATGTCCCTCAAGCCATTCCGCGACCGCAAGGCCCTGGCGATGGTACTTCTCCATGCGCAGCGGAAGCGTTCGCAGTCCGCGCAGGTTCAGGTTGGCGTTGGCCGGCGTCATGATGCCGCCGATCAGCATGAACTCATTTTCGATCAGCGGCTTCATCAGCGCCGCAGGGCCGATCACGGCGCCGCCGATCGAATCGCTGTGGCCGGACACGTACTTCGTGAGCGAGTGCACGACGAGATCGATGCCAAGCTCCAGCGGCCGCTGGAAGCAAGGCGTCGCCCACGTATTGTCGATGATCGTGGTCGCGCCGATGCGCCGAGCCAGCGCGGCGATCGCCGGCAGGTCCAGCACCTGGAAAAACATGCTCGTCGGACTCTCCAGATAGATGAGACGTGTGTTGGGCCGCACGGCCGCTTCCATTGCACTGAGGTCCGTACCGTCCGCGAACGTCGTCTCGATGCCGAACTTGGTCAGGTAGCTGCCCATGAACTGCGCGGCGGGGCCGTATGCCTCGTTGATGCACACGATATGATCGCCGGTCCGCACGACGGACAGGATGGCGGCCGAGATGGCCGCCATGCCCGACGCGAAGCACCGGGCGCGATCGCCGCCCTCGAGCGCGGCCAGCCGCTTTTCGAGCTCCGATACCGTCGGATTCGTCCCGCGGCTATACACGCTCGTCTCGGTCTCTCTGCCCATCGCTTCTAAAAATTTATCGTAAGTCGGGAACGTAAACAGACTGTTCTGATAGATCGGCGGCGTCACCGCGCCGAGATGTCGTTCGTCGTGCGGATCGTGCGCGACGAGTGTCTGGGCTGCATTCAGTCGGCTTTCCATATTTCGTTTGCTCCTTCTCTCTCCTGCTATCGCTTAAACGGACCGGCCACCGCAAGCGGCGGCGGCCTTATGCGCTCGTCAGCCCTTCTCGGCGCCTTGGGTGAGCCCCTGCACGATGAATTTCTGGCAGAGGGCGAACAGAATGACGGTCGGGATGACCGACAGCACGGTCGCGGCCGACATCGAGCCCCAATCCACGTCGAACTTCGTGATGAAGCTGTTCATCGCGACGGGGATCGTCTTCAGATGCTCGCTGTCGATGACCATGACGGCGAAGAACAGCTCGTTCCAGTTTTGCACGAACGAGAAAATAAAGGTCGCGGCCAGACCCGGCAGCATGACCGGAAGAATGACGCGAATCAGCGCGCTCAGGCGTGAGCAGCCGTCGATCTGGGCGGCTTCCTCGAGACTGGACGGCACGCGCTGGAAAAACCCTTTGAGCATGATCGTGCTGAACGGAATAGCCATGACCGAGTAGATCAGGACCAGCCCCGGCAGGCTGTTGACCAGATGCATCCGCGACATGAGCAGGTAGAGCGGCGCGAAGCCGATGAAGGCCGGCAGCACCTGCGTCAGGAAGAAAAAGAACATGACCTGGCCGCTGCCCCTGAACTTGTACCGCGCCAGCACGTAGCTGCTCAGCGTGGAGATGATCAGCACGACGGCCGCGGCCGCCAGCGATACGATCAGACTGTTCAGGATATAGACGTGGAACTTGGTGATTTTAAAAATATTTTCGTAGTTTTGGAACGTGATGTTTTTCGGCCAATACCGGATCGGCAGGCTGAAGATGTCCTTCTGCGGCTTCAGAGACGTAGCCAGCATCCAGTACAACGGGAAAACGACGACAATGAGGTAGACGGCCAACACGAAAATCCGGGCTATCTTTTCGGGCAGCGACTTTTTGCCGACCATTAGAAGTCACCCGCTTTCTCGAGTTTGGATGCGGCAAAGTAGAAGATCATGAACAGGACGAGAATGACCATCATGATGAGGCCGACCGCCGCCGCTTGACCGTAATCGCCGCCGAACAGAATCTTGTCCATCATGAAGGTGGACAAAATATGCGTGCTGCCGGCCGGTCCGCCGTTCGTCATCGCGTAGATCAGGTCCGGGAAGTTCATGATCCAGATGACGCGGAGCGCCACCGTCGTCAGAATCGTAGGCATGATATACGGGATCGTGATCTTGACCAGCCGCTGGAAGCGCCTCGCGCCATCCACCTCAGCGGCCTCGTAGATTTCTTCAGGCACGGATTGGAGCGCGGCCAGCAGCATGATGGCAAAAAACGCGACGCCGTACCACACGTTCGCGACGATGACGGACGTCATCCCCCACGAGGGGTTCGACAGGAATGCGATCGGCGTGTCGATGATGCCGATCTTGATCAGCAGGTCGTTGATGACGCCGATCTGCCCGTTGAACAGCCAACGCCAGATCAGGCCGATGAGGAAGCCGGACATCGCCCAAGGGAAAAAGACCATGCCCTGATAAACGCCCCGGCCAAAAAACGGCTTGCGCAGCAGCAGCGCGATGCCGAAGCCGAATACGAACTGAAGAATGAGCGACACGACGACCCAATAGAAGCTGTTCTTCAGAGCAATCAGGAACATGTCGTTATCGAAAACGGCCTTAAAATTGTCAAAGCCGATAAAATGCACATTCGTCAAATCGAACAGCGTGTAGTTCTGAAAAGCCATGACGACGCCGCGAAGCAGCGGGTAATACGTGAGCGCCAATACCAGTACGATGGCCGGCGCGAGACTGCCGGCGATAAACCAAATGGCAGAACGGGGCTTGCGAGGCGAGCTTCTCGTTGGATTCAGGTCGGACACCGGTGTTCACCTCCATCTCTTAAAAAGGGCGGAAAAGCAGTCAGGAGACTGCTTTTCCGCCCGGCACGCTTACAAAGATACGCTTATTGGCCTGCTTTTTGCTTTTTCCAGAACTCGTCGAATTCCTTGGCGAGATCCGCCGCCGACGTGCGGCCGAGCAAGAAGGCTTGTCCCTTCTCGGTACCGGCTTGCTTGTACTGCGCATAGCCCTGGTAATTCGTGAACGGCTTGACGCCGACGTACTTCTCCGGCTGCTTGCCCATCTCGATGTACGGTGCGTAAGCGCCAGTCTTGAAGAACTCGTCGCTGCCCGCCGTCGTGTGAATCGGGATGACGCCGGACGTCTTCGCGAACGCGAGGTTCTGCTCGGGCGAGGACAGGAACTCGATCAGCTTCCAGGCTTCGTCCTTATGCTTGGAGTAGGAGGTCATGCCCCAGCCTGCGGAGCCGAGGACGAAGTGAGACACGCCGTCAGGACCGGTCGGCAGCGGAGCGGTGCCCCACTGGCTCGCGTCCAGGCTCGAAGCGACCGTCTCGATCGTATCCGGATCCTGGATCAGCATCGCGGTCGTGCCGCTCGTGAAGCCTTGTACCTGCTCCGAGAACGCCCAGCTCGCCGAGTCGGGAGGCGAGACTTCTTTGTAGATTTTCTTGTAGAGCTCGAGCGCCTGCACGGCTCCCGGCGTCGAGAAGATGCTCGAGCCGTCCTTGTTGAAGACCGAATCCTTCGGATTCACGTTGCTGCCGTTGTAGTCCTGTACGATCTGCGTCACGTACTGCTCGGCACCGGCGCCGCCGCGGAACGAATAGCCGTACTTGCCTGCGGCCGGATCCGTCAGCTTCTTGCCCGCTTCGTACAGCTCCTCCCACGTCTTCGGCACCTCGATGCCCTTGGCTGCGAACAGATCCTTGCGGTAGAACAACTCCCGCTGATAGATGCCGTACGGCACGTAGTAGGCCGTATCGTCTACGTCTTTGGCCATCGTCAGCGCGCTGGCCGTCAGCGTGCCGTAGTCCGCCCATTTGGATACATAAGGCTCAAGGCTCTCCAGGTACTTGTTGTTGACGAACTGACTCACCGTGATGTCGCGCACCTCGACCACGTCGAGATCCTGCTTCGCGCTGAACATCGCGTTGATCTTATTGTCAGCGCTCTCAAGCGGCGGTGTGATGAGCTCTACCGTGATGCCTGGGTTGGCCGTCTCGAACGCCTTGATCGTTTGCTTGAGGAATTCCGTCCGCTTCGGGCTCGACAGACTTTCGATCATCGTCAGCTTGACTTTCTCTTGTCCGCCCGATGCCGAAGCTCCGGCTTCTTTGTCATTGCCGCTGTTCCCGCAGGCTGCGAGCATCGAGACCAGGACCGGAATCGTGACGAGGCTTGCCGCTTTTCTGAACTTCGTCATGTAAATAATGCCCCCTCAATAAGTAGTCTGACTTTCCTATAAGGCCATCAGGCTATCCACCTATCTGACAGGTAGATCGTACCATGGAAATAAAAAAGCTGTCAAGAAAAGATGTGACCTTTTCTGACAACTTTTTTCACGAAAACTTACATGAAACTAACACCAAAATAAGGAATCCCTTTAACGATACAGGAAATGGAAAGAAGTGCGGATTAGGAGGAAAAAACGGATTTAGAAGTCTTAGCGGGACAGAGACGTTTTGACGGATTGAGGCGCTTTCACGGATTGCGACGCTTTGCGGATGCCCAGCTCGATCAGATCCATCATCTGATCGAACTCCGCTCTCGCGCCTGCCGGATCATGCCGCTTGATCGCCTCTGCCAGCGTGAAATGCAATTCGAGCGTATCGTCGAAAATATCGCGCTGTCCGAAAGGATATTGCCAAAAATGCTCCATCATCTCCCACATCGAGCCGATGACGCTCTCGAAGATCGGGTTGCCGGCGGCACGGTAGATCGTCTGGTGGAACTTCATATCGACCTGCGATTTGTCGCCGTCGAGCGCGCCGATTCGATTCATCTCGCTGAGATAATACTCCAGCTCCGCGATGTCCGCTTCGGTCGCCCTCAGCGCGGCCAGCTCCACGCATTTGCCCTCCAACGCCCTGCGAACCTCGCAGACGTAGAGCAGCATCTGCCCGAAGTCCTCGACCTTTACCTTCGCATAGAGCCGGTAGGAGGCTACGTCCTTGACGTAGATGCCTTTGCCGTTGACGATCTCGATCACGTCCATCGCTTCGAGATAGCGCAGCGCCTCCCGCATCGAGGAGCGGCCGACCTGCATCAGCTCGCACAGATCCTCCAGCGAAGGGAGCTTGTCCCCTTCCGACAGCTCCGACTCTACGATATAGGACTGCAGCGCCTTGGCTGCCAGTTCGTGCACGAGCTCGCGCTTAATGGGCTTCATCGAACGTCGAGCCCTCCTTCGCACCTATCTGATAGGTAAATGATAGAGGATTTTAGTTAAATGTGTCAACAGCGAATCAAAGCGCCCCTCGCGCTTCGCCCGTCACATAGCGCGCGAGCAGCGCATTGGCGAACTTCCCGCCGGGATCGAACCGCTTGACGAGCGCTTCAAAGTCGGGAAGGCGATCGTAGAGCGAACGCAGACGCTGCGGCTGCATGTCGAAAAGCTTGGCCCAATGCGGACGGGCTTCATACGGTTCAAGCGCACGCTCGATGAGCGGCAGCACTTGGCGAACCGCCTCCCCTTCGGGCTTCCAGGTGAAGTGGATCCCGACCGAATCGCGTGCGTAGCTGGGGCTCATCCACAGATCGTCGGCCGCGACCGTTCGCACCTCGGATATGTACAGCAGCGGCGCAATCTGCTCGCGCAGTCCGTCGATGGCGAGCAGCGCGTCGTACGCCGCGGCGCGCGGAACGAAATATTCGCTCTGCAGCTCCGCGCCCGCGCTTGGCGTGAAGGCCATGCGAAAATGCGGCAGTCGCTCGTACCACGGCCCCGGAACCCCCAATTGCTCGCTGCAAGAATCGGCGGCATATCCGGGTACCGGGTGACGAGGTTCCGCAGCCCTCGCGGCGCCAAAGAACGATGCTTCTGTGGACGAGACGGTGGCGTCGTCGGCCGAAGCGATCCGCTTCAGCCAAGCCTGATTGAACGAGGCTTGCCGCCAATCGGTGAACAGGCTGACGCTGTAAGCGGCCGAGGAGACTTCGTCGAACCGGTCCTTCAGCCGCGCCAGCGGCAGCTGTTCGTATACCGTCTGGCTCATTCGAAAAGCCGGAACGACATTTAACGTGAGCGAGGTCGTAATGCCCAACGCGCCGAGCCCGACGACCGCGCCGGCGATCGCGCCGTTATCGTCGTCGCGGGATAAGGCGACTTTATCGCCGCTGGCCGTTACGATCTCCATGGCATGTACGGACGTCGCCAGATTGCCGTTGCGGTCGCCGGAACCGTGCGTGGCCGTCGCGACGGCGCCGGCCACGCTAATATGAGGCAGCGACGCCAGATTAGGCAGCGCATAGCCGCGTTCGTCCAGGTAGCGGCTCAAGTCCCCGTACCGAATGCCGCCTTCGACGGTCACGCGTCCGTTGGTCCGGTCCAGCTCAAGGACCCGGTTCAGCTTCTCCAGCGATATCAGCGTTCCGTCCGTATCGGCGATCCCGTTGAACGAATGCCGCGTGCCCAGAGCCTTGACGCGGTTCGAGCGCGCCGTTATTTCCTGTACTTCCTCCACGCTGACGGGTACGGCGAACTCGGATGCGCCGTATTCATAATTGCCCGCCCAGTTGCGTCTTGCTGCCGCTTGGTCGCTCATCGTATCGCAGCCTCCTCGGATGAATCTATCGATTCTATCATTTTGGAGGAACCGCTTCTCGAATGCAAGCGCTTCATGGGCGAATACGGTCACCGCATACGGCTGTAATGAACAATCTTCCGGTACATGCGCTTGTCGGCCAATGCGTTAAATATCGACTTGTCCGGACGGGAATTCACTTCGATAATCCAAGGTTTAAGCGACCTGTCGATGCCGACGTCCACGCCGTATGCGCGGAAGCCGGGAAAATAACCGCTCATGTGGCGGCCGATTCGAAGGCCCAGCGCTTGGAGCCGCGCCCGATATCCCGCCCGCTTGCCCGCCGGAATCGCGGAGGCGAGCAGAACGTCCGCCGGCATCGGCCTGCCGCCGCTGTGATAGTTGGTCACGATTTTGCGCGGTTTGGCCAGCCGCCCCACGATGCCTGTCGCTTCCCAGGCACGCCTCGGATTGCGCTGTACCATGATGCGCAAATCAAACGGGCGGTTTTTGTAGCTGAGCAGCGAAATCCCCATTTGCACGAGATAAACCTTCTTCGCTTTGCTCCTGTTATAGGCGGCATAGGCGCCTTCCAGACTGGCGAACGAGCGACTGCGCGTGCCGCTGCGGAGCAGGTAGCCATCCTTGGTGCGGGACAGCTTAAATATGCCGTTCCCCCCGGTACCGTGGCTCGGCTTCAAGTAAACGGCCGAATAGCGTTTCAACATTCCGCGGATATTGTTCAAAGTGGCCAGCTTCGTCGGAGGCAGATGCCGCGCCAGCGCCTTATCCCTCGACAGCGCACGGTATTTGCCCATCTTGTTGTTCCCGTACCTCACTCGCCTTCTCTCCTCGTCGCTCGTCATCCTTCACATATATGCGGCTTCCCCCTATGCTTCCTATGCGGGTGTCCCTCAGTCTGTCGCTTGAGGAGAACAACGGGCGATCAGACGATCAAGAGCGGGTAGATCGCGCAGAAAGCCTTTATACTAAAAAATCCCGTCTCAAAAGAGACGAGATGATTTCGAATGAAGGATTTTAACCGAAGAAAAGATCCAAAATGTTAGAGCCTGCCGATGAATTTTTGTTATAAAATTCGGAGTACCCGCAGCTCGCGCAATAAACGACGACAAATTGATTGTGCTGGATATCTTTGCCTTAACGGTTCGCGATAGACCCCATCGAAGCGAACGCAAGCGGCCCGAAGCCCTCGGATGGCTCGCCTTGAGGCATATGGACCTTGAACAGGAATCCGGCGCCGCCGGTCTCTTTGACGATGATCTCTTGCGTAAGCTTATCGCCAGAGGTTAAAAGCATGAAAGCCGCGCCGCCAAGCGACGGATTGACGTCCGCGCCCTCCAGGCTCTGGACCTTGCCGGCTTTGCCGAGCTCGCTTTCCGCCTCTTTTTTGATGTCATCCAGATTGTAGCCCTCGGGAAGCTTCTGAATGTCGACGTAGTAATTTTTGTCCACGTTCATCGTCAGCCTGTTCGTTTTCGCATCGAAGCTGAATTGCTCGAACACGTACAGGCTATAGCCGTCTCCTTCGGCGAGCTTCGCCGTGCGGACTTCCTCGTTGCCTTCCAGTTGAATGGTGAAATCCTTCGTCGCGGGCAGCTTGGCCGAAGGAGACGCGGGCTCAGCCGCTTCCGTCGGAGAAGCCGTCGGAGAGGCTGCCGGACTGACGGACGCGATCGGCGACGCCGAAGGGCTGGAAGCGCCGGTCGACGATGACGCCGATTGAGTGGCCGGGGGCGTTACCGTATCCTCTGCCGCCTTGTCATCGTTTTTGCTGCAAGCAGACAGTACGCCCACAGCTAAAATTGCGGAGCATAGGAGCGCAGCCCCTTTTCGTAGTTTGTGGTTCATGTCGAACACCTCCGACCTTATTGACGCAGAAGTGGCGAAAAGGTTACACGAAACACCCGATGTCGCTGCGCATTCCTCGTCTTGCTGTATAATGTCAGAAAGAAATGTACGAATTTGATATAAAAAAGGCGGTTTATCATTGACTCCTTCAGAAAAAACCACGTTATATATGTACACCTTCACTGCGCACGAGGACGAGCGCGCTTTATGTCAAATGGAGCTGCGTTCGTTGTTCGGCATCGACCCCGAGCCACCGATTTTCAAAAGCGACGCGCGGTTCGATCCCAGCCGAAGTCCCTTCATCCGGGAACGAATCGAAGTCGTATGCGAAGGCGACACCTTAAATGACATCGCGCTTCGCGTCGCGGATATGCCCGCGCTGCAATCTACGTTCAAAGTGATATCCGTCAAAACGAACGATCTGCCTGCACCCGGAAAAATGACGTATGCGGATCAACGGGACATAGAGCGGCAAATCGGCATGCGGATTAAAGGCAAAGCCGACATGCGCCATCCGGACCAGGTTTTCGGAATCGTAACGATGGGCGGACGCTGGTACTTCGGCCCTTATGTTAAAAACCGGTCTGAATGGTTGACCCATATGGACAAACCCCGCCAGTACTCCATGGCGCTGCCCGCGCGGATTGCGCGAGCGGTAGCGAATATCGCGGTACCGCGTCCCGAAGGCATGAGTGCCATCGATCCCTGCTGCGGAATCGGAACCGTGCTCGTTGAGGCGCTCTCCATGGGGATCGACATGACGGGCCGCGAGATCAACCCGCATCTGGCAGGCGGAGCACGAGAAAACATCGCGAATTTCGGACTTCAAGGCGAGGTTGTCCTCGGCCCGATCGCCGAGGCGAGCCCCGGCTACGATGCCGCCATCGTGGATCTGCCGTACAACCGGGTTTCCAAAATTTCGGCCGAAGAGCAGCTTTCCATTCTTCGGCATGCCCGCCGCATCGCCGACCGGGTCGTAGTCATCTCCATTGAACCGATCGAAGACATGCTGGCCGCCGCGGGCTTCTCCATCTCGGATCGAGGCAGCGTCAAAAAGGGCGCCTTTAGGCGATATGTGATGTTATGTCGTTAAATTCGGGCTGCTTCGGAATCATGTCTTCTATAATCGATGTCAAACGGCTTGAATTCAGAAAAAAAGCCCGAACCGCGTTCGGTTCGAGCGATGTTCAAAAAAACGAATACGATGCAAACCGCCTTGCATTGGCCAAGCTTGTCCATACGTCCGCGCTCTCGCCTCCCATATACCAGAAGCCGTATCCGGCCACGCCGTAGGCTTCGCCGAGTCCGAGCTTCAAGGTCAGCGACCGGCCGTCCTCCAGCCAGATCTGATGCAAAGAGGCAGTCGTTCCGTAGGAAGCGTAATACTGGCCAATCTCCCCGTCCCATCGCATCTTGGCATGCATATTCGCTAAGAGGTCGTTCTGCTGAATAAGGCTGATCTCCTCCGAGGTCGTAATGCCGGCTCGCGTGTTCCAGTCGCGGTTGTACAGCGGCAGCGCCAGAACGACCCGGGATGCGGACACCTGCTTCAGCAGCGTCGTCAAGCCTTGTCGAAGCCAAGGCAGCGAAGACACAGAGCCCGGCGCACCGCCATCCCAATGCTCGTCATAGCCCATCAGCACGATGTAATCGGCCGCCTTTCCCAGCGCCGCATAGTCGAACACATCCGTCCAGTCCGTACCGAAGTCGGGAGAGACGTTCACCGACAGGACGGCTGGAATCTTGTTCAGCGCCTCGTTCAATTCTGATATAAAGGCGGTAAACGACTGGCGATCAGCTGGCGCCATGTTCTCGAAGTCGATGTTGAGCCCGTCCAGTTTATACTGCCGGACGAGGCCGGCCAATTGCAGAGCGAATGCGCTTCTTCTTCCTGCGTCTGCCAGCATCGCATGCGTGGCGGCCTGGTCGGAGCGATTGCCGACCATCGTCCATACCTGCTTGCCTTTGCCGTGCGCCCAAGCGACGAGCGCAGCGTCCGTGTAGTCTGCGACGGATCCGTTGCTATTGAGGAAAAAGGACCGCGGCGACAACGTATTAATGCCGGAGGTGAGAACCTCCTTTTCATACTGCGCAATGGACTGCCCGTATTGCCAGCCGAGCTGGATCGGGGTATTCGGCACGGCCTGAATCTCCTTCGCCCATCCCGGATACGACCATATCCGGTCGAGCAGCACGGCCGCTTCCTGCCTTGTCATCGGAGACCCTGGCCGGAAGCTGCCGTCGGCGTCTCCGCCCATGAGGCCGAGCTGCCGCAGACGATATACCGAAGGCAGCGCCCAATTCTGGATCTGCGCCAAGTCCCGGTATATCGGCTCCGACAGGTCCGTCGACACCGCAACCGTATCGAGCGGCTGCTTCAAAGCGCGAGCGATCAGCACCGCCGCTTCCTCGCGCGTCACCGGACGATTCGGCGCGAACGATGCGTCGTTTATTCCCTGTGCCAGTCCCAATTGGATCGCAGACTGCACCCATCCGTAATACCACGCCGACTTCGGGGCGTCCGAAAAGGAAGGTATCGCGCTCTCGACGGGCTCGATGCGCAGCAGCCTGCCTAGCATCGTCGTGAATTCCGCGCGGGTCACCGGCTTGTCTGGCTCGAACAGACGCTCAGACGTGCCAGTGACGATATGTAGCGCCGCCATGCGCTGAATCGCCTGAGAGGCGAAGTTGTCGCGCACGTCGTCAAAAGGCGCGCTAGGGCCGGCAGCCGCCGCCGACGTTACGCAAGGACCGCACAACCCTCCCACCAGTACCGCGAGCGCCGCAGCCTCAGCCGTCTTGCGGGATGCGGCTGCTAGTTTAGACAGCATCAGGTATCACGCTCTCCGATCGTTGATAGACTCTCGCACTCTATCGTAATCAATCGGAAATCGAATACCTATCCTCAAATAATGGCAAGCTCCCTTTCACTTTCGTGACCGGCATCCTAACCGGCGGAATCTTCCGGGTGTGGGCCCCAGCAATTACAGCTGCGCCATCAGCCTTTTTCCGCGCCGGACGTGCCATAGACGAGCTGAGGTTCCCCCGGATACGCGTTGTTCCCCAGATGCATCCGGCAAAATGTGCGCTGGATTCGAAATCCGGCCTTTTCCGCCAATCCAATGCCTTGAACGTTCGGACAAGGCAGATCGAAAAAGACTTTGCCTTCTCCGACGCTGGCCAGCAAAGCTGTCAGCAGCGCTTCAGCGGCATGAACATCCGAAGCTGCCCATGGACCGATCTGCACCGCTTCATAGCCTTGATGGGCCATCAAGTATCCCGTCATTCCGCGATCGTCCCGTGTAAAAAAGCAATACTGGGGTTCACGTATCGCCAATCGTTCGAGGACAGCGCTCCGATTCGCGCCGAAAATCGTCTCGTCGTAAGCCGCGATCTCCTTTAGATGAGCTCCGGTTAACGGCTGAACCCCGCCTGCGGATCCGAACGCAGCTGTATGCTTCGGCACAGACAGCGCCGAAGCCGTATCCAGCTCATATCTGCGGACGTCGTACTCCTCCTCGAATCCGAGCGGGACATAAACCTTTTTCCCCATCGCCGTGGCGTCCAGCTTGATGCAGCGCACGCCTTGGTCGCGCAGATGTCGAATGCCCGACTGCAGCAGCTGCGTCGCGACACCTCTCCCCCGGTAATCCGGATGCACCAACACCATGCCGATCCAGCCGAAGTAGGTGCCGTAACGGATCGTCGTCATCGTCGCTGCCTTTTCGCCATCGAACTCAGCCAGAAAACAGCCTTCGCGGTCGTAATAAAGATAATCGCGCCAATCCTGCTCCGTCTGGTTCCAGCCTGCGATATTTTTGAGCGTCATCGCGAAAGAAATGTCGCGCTCGGACAGCGCCCGGATCCGCAGCCCGTTCATTCGCCCGCCTCGCCTGCAGTATTGGCCCTGACCTGTTTCGTGATTCGATCCAAATTTTCAATGTACTTGATCCCTTCCCGCAGCATGAGCTCGAGCACCTTGCTCCCTTTCTCCGCGGTTGCATCCTCCGGGAATCCCCAATACCCGTCGGGCGTAATATCGCCGACATCGAAGTAATCCATGAACGCCTGGGGAACGAAGTCCGGTTCGTGCTGACGCTTGATGTCCGCGACATGTTCCGGGTGAAGATGCAGCATCAGCGAAGTCTCCATCTCGCCGGCATGAATATCGTTTTGGACATGGTTCAAAATCTCGTGGAATCTCGGTCTAGCCACTTCGCCGGCATCCAGCAAGATCACCTGAAAATCTCCGAGTTCCCGGTTCAGGTTGCGAATCGTAGGTTTGATGATCCAGTTGCCGCCATGGAAATTCGCGATGATCAGCTTGCTGAAGCCGGAAAACTGCAACGACTCGGCGATATCCCGAATCACGAGCGCGAGTGTATCCGACTTGAGGTAGACTGTCCCTTTACTTTTCCGATGCTCGATGGACGAGGAGATCGCGACTGCGGGCAGTAAATAAGCGTCCAGCGCCTCCGCCAATCGTCTTGCATAACATTCGGCGAAGATCGTGTCGGTCCCGACGGGCAGGTGACTGCCGTGCTGCTCAGTCGCACCCACCGGCAGTACGGCGATTCGACAGTCGGACGCTGCGAACTCTTTTTTCGTATCATAGATGGTTAGCATGATGATTACTCCTTTAATTTCATTTTGGGCGGCCTTTCCATCGCATCAATAGTCCGTTTTTTATGTTTTATAGGGCATTTCCATACAAGCCGATTGAACTTTATGATCTACGAGATTCGATATATTCTATTTTATTCCTCTCTTGACAGAGCAAGCAATATCAAATCAATTCGTACGTGCCGAATAAAAATGGCTAGAAGCGGTTCCGCATCGCTAGACGAAGCAGATCCGCTTCTTTAACGACTGCGTGAGACGGCGATACGCAAAAATCCGTCAGGGAGATAAGTCCCCGACGGATTTTGGTATTATAGAACACGATCTTCCTTGACCAGGAATGCGATCTTCCCTGCTCCGAAATACGGCCTTACTTGCCGAGGTCTACGAGCGCAAGATCCGCGAGATAGCTCGGATTTTTGTCGCCGCCGATGCCGCCCATATACTGGATCCATCCGCGACGCGCCCCGCCGTCGCTATCGTTGACCAGGAACGAGAAGCCGATGTCCCATCCCGCCTTGGCGGTCATGCCCTCAGGCATAATCTCCGCCCACGGAATCGCCGCCTCATAGCTGGTTGTCTTCTTGTCCTCGTCTCTCTTGATCGCGACCTTCATGCCGTCGAACGCACCCGAGAATTGGCCGGGCACGGCTATCCAACGATACTTTTGCACCGAGCCGTCATTGTTCAAGGCGAAGCCGATCTCGTTGTAGCCACGGGAGCCGGAACCGTAGATTCTGCCCGGATCGATCGCGAGCTGGATGCCGTCCGCCTGCCACGTGCTGCCGTCCGTATACGGCTGATGATGAACGTCGTCGGTCACTTTAATCGCCAGGTACAGATATTCATCATCCCACTTCGTGCGGAATTCCGCGCTCAAGTCCGACGGGCCGCCCCAGTTGGAAATACCGACGACCTGCGAAGCCTTGTCGATCACGGTTGCTGGGGCATTGCCCCACTCTTCGTCCGTAAGCGATCCGTCGATGGTCACTTGCGCCTGATCGCGAACCGCTACGGATAGGTCGTTAATGATCCGATCGATATGGATCGCGTCTCCGGCGTCGGGTTGGATGCTGAATTTGACATGCGTGCCTTCCTTGATCGCGCCTTCGGGAATCGGCAGCTTGACGACGCGCGTTTCACCCGGATTGATCGCGGCGTACGGCATCGCTTCCGTATTATTCGCCCAAGCCTCGGGAGCCGTCAACCGGAGCGTGCCCGCCGACAAGGTTTGATTCGAAGAATTGTTTTGAATGCCTACTGTCAGCTCCCATTTTTGAGTATCGGCCGAACTCGCCGGGTTGGCGGTTACCGATACTTCGATCGGATTCACCTTTTTGACATTCACCTTCACGTCCCCGACCTTTTTACCCCGATGGTCGTTCGCGATGATAACGATCGTATCCGAATCATGAGCGAATCGGGCGGGCGCCGTGAACGTCAGCATATCGACGTTCTGTCCTTTTTTGAACGAACCGTCTCCCGTCCAGCTCCATCCTTCCGGCAAGGCCACGCTGTATTGACCGTACATCGCGGATGCGGCAGCCGAACGGCTGATGTTCACCGTGACGGTATCTCCGGCCACGACGTTAATCTCATCACTTTGCGCTTTGAAGTGCGGCGTCGCCAGCGACAGCTGATCGCTGAATTTGCCGACATAATAGACAGGGGTACCCGTTACCGTCGTCGACAGTACGTTTTGGTCCGCAACCGTATCCGTTTCGTTGCCGAACAGATCGACCGTCGTCAGCTTGTCGTTACCGAGATTTAAGCCGATCGTCTGCGGCTTGTTCTTCGCCCACATAGCGATGATGTCCTTGTTGCCGGTCGCGCTGCGGAACTTCAAGATGCGGATATTGTCGTCCAGCTTGTATTCCTCGACAAACTTCGCATCGCCAAGCAGGTTTTCGTTGGCCGAGAGCGCGACGTACGCCGGCTTCGCCGAATATGGCCCTCTTTGGCTGAGCAGGCCGAAGTTGCTTTCGTAATCCGCTTTGTTCATGCCGTCGTTAAGCGAGTCGTACCAGAGAACTTTATCGAGGACGCCCGGGTTGGCGAGCACCAGCGTTTTGATCTGCGTAGCGAATGCGGCCTGCTCGACTTCGGAGTGATTGCCCGAGCTCCAGCCGATCTCCGTCGCCCACATCTGCTTTTCGAAGCCGAGTTTTTTGAACGATTCCTTGACGCGAACCATCGTCTCCGCGAACTTCGCGCCCTCCGGACCGGAATTCGTATAAGGGTGGAAGGAAATGGCGTCCATGTAATCCCCGCCGCCTGCCTTCAGCAGCGATTCAAGCCAGCCGTAATCGGAAGCGGCGACCGCGCCGCCCAAAACGACGGCATCCGGATTAGCCTCTTTAATCTCCTTATAGGCTTCTTTAAGGAGCGCATAGTATTCCGTGACGCCAAGCCCGTTGCCGAAGCTGCCGTTCCACTCGTTCCAAATCTCGAAGTACTGCACCTTGCCCTTCAAATGCGCGACGACCGCCCTGCAGTAGTTCGCATACGCTTCTACCGCTTCCTTCGTATGCGGCGCTTTTCCGCCATCGTACAGATTGTTGCCGAAGTTCAGTTCGATCAGCGGCACGATGCCGTTTTGGATTTCCGTATCGATGTACTTGTCGTAGCCTTCGGGAAACGTATAGACCCCTTTCGTCGTCTCGACGTTGCTCCAATAGTATTCGTCCCGCGCATACTTGGCCCCGATATCCTTCAACAGAGGTGCGATATTCTCCGCGTCGTAGACGCCTCCCCAGGCCAAATGCGTTTGTACGCCGAATACGCTGCTTGCGAGCGTATTGTTTTTCTTCAATTTTTCAATGATGCTGAACGGAATATCCTGATGGATATTCGTCGTGCCCTCTTCATCCTTCGCATCGACGATCAGCGTATAAACGCCTTTATCCTTGATGTCCAGCTTCAGCTTTTCGACCGTCTTTTGGCCGTTCGGAGCCGCGCTCACCGAGAGCGAGCCCGTCTTCACCAGCTGGCCGTAAGCGGCGTCGTACACCTGGTAGGCAACAGACAGCTTTTTCGTCTGGACGAACTCATTAACGAATTCAAGATTGATCGTTGGCTTGTCGTTGACGTTAAAAATATTGCCGATCTCGGCAGAAGTGCCCGTCATCGTGACTCGCTTCATCTTCTCGACGGAGATGGATCCGATCGCGATCGGGCTCGGACTCTTGCCCATCGACGGCGCCCAGATGGCTACCCGGAAGTCGTTGCCTTCGGACTCGTTGGCGAACTTGGCATCCTCCAAGTAAAATTTATGCACCAGCCATTGATTCGTTCCCGTCAAGCGGACGGTCTCCGATTCCTTCCAGGTCGTCTCTACCGAATTGTAGGCCACTGTAAACTTCCCGTCCGTGCTGTCGTCGAAATACTTGACGTCGACCTCAACCTGGTTGTTGCCGCCGTAAATATAGGAGTCGTCGACGTTCACCCGAATAAATCCAGGCCATTCACCGGGGTTGATCTCCCAGCCTTCCGTACCGTCTTTTGTGACGATCTTGGCCGTTCCCTTCGGGTTGTACGGTACAGCCTCTACGCTCATTAGCTTCGTCTCGACATTAGATCCCAATATTGCATAGCTAGGCGCCGTTGGGGCGCTGTCGGCGGCAAAGGATGTCATGGGCAGCACAGACACCAACAGGCTTGTCGCGACGATTCCGATAAAGCTGCGTTTCGCTCGGTTAACGATCGAATTTTTCATATTCCGTTGCTCCTCCTCTATTGTCGTTTGCGGCTGCTTTTATAGTAAATTGAGCCGATTAAGAGTGTCGATGACCGATCGACCGATGATGATGACGTTTCCGACGATAACTGGAATCCGGATCGTTTTTTTGAATAAAAATAAAATGGGGATGGTGAACATTCATGGCGGTTGGATCGGTTTCGGTCGGAGGGTTTACGAAGACGGATATCCAAGTTGCAATCAAGCAGCTTGATCCGCAAAAAGGCGTTTCAACCTTATATTTTCCTGATGGGAACTATGTCTGCAGCGGAATTTCTATTCCTTCCAACGTTAAAGTAGTATTCTCTCCAAAAGCCTTCTTGACGCCGGACTCGTCAACGACAGAAGTTCTAATGCTGCGCGGAGGCTTCCCTGCTTCTTATATCCAGTTAACAAGCGATGGATTAAAAGGCGACGTCGCGTTAAATCTCTCTTCTTCCGCGGGATTAGCTGCCGGGGATTGGATCTATATTCGATCGAACGCGATATTATCAGGCATCAACACGGTACGCGAATACGACAGCGGAGATCCGCCGCATCGAGCAGGTAGACGGCAATACGATTACGATCAATCAAGGCGTGCATTATGATTTTAACGTGGCGGATCGTGCGGAGGTCGGCAAGTTCACCTCGTTTATCGAGAATGTAGAGATACAAGGATTGAAAATAAATAGCTTCGGATACGCAAATAAATTTTGGCGCGGGATCTCTTTGAATTTCTGCTCGAACGTACGCATCGTCGACGCCTTTCTTATTGGAAGCCGGGATGTGAACGGCAGCGATATCGATGGGGCCGGCGCCATTTCCATTCGGAATGCTTACGATGTCATTATCGACCGCGCAAGGGCGAATGAAATCGGATGGTACGGCGTCAGTCTGTCCGGTGCCTCGCAAAGGATTACGATAACAAACTGTATATTTGAAAAATGCAGGCACTCGACCAGCTTAGTGTGGCAAAGCGCAGATTTTAATTACGGAGAGCCTCACGAAATCCTCATTTCCAATAGCACTTCTTCGAATAGCACCCTGTCTGGATTCGAAGCGCACGACACCGGCCGTGATGTGACCTATATCAACTGCCAGTCTTTCGATTCCGGGGACAACGGGTTTCAAATTCGCAACGATGGCGTCACAAAATTAATTCATTGTTCGGCGCTAAGATCGAAATATGACGGCTTGAAAGTCGTAAGCGGAACTTCCGGAAAGCGGATTCAATCCGTGTACGTGCACGGCGGGGAGTTCGCTCACAACAAAAGGTATGGGATCAATAGCGATGCCGAGATGTGTTTGATCGATCAGGTCGATTTTCACGACAATGCGAACAGCGCGATATCTGCAGCCGGGGCCGTCGTAACGAATTCGAGCTTTAATCGGAACGGCGCCAATAATGGCGCCATTACGTATGGCCTGTCGACCAACGTGCCCGTCACTGACTTTACGGTCAGCGGCAATCGGTTTTATTACGATCCGACGCGTCAGCCCTATATTGCTCAGGCAAAGGGCTCGTACCCGGAACCGGATCGATTTAAAAATATGCAGTTGATCAACAATTTATTTTCCGGGTATGCCGGCGTAGCTCTCGTATATGCGCTTAATACGGGACTCGTCCCGCATCCGTATATGGAAAACAACCATTTCGATACGAATTACGCTTCGCATCGCGGTCTAGCGACGCTCATCGCGGGCACGGCTACGGTTAATTCCAGCTATGTATACGTATTGGATAACGGCAGTTATAGAGCCACAAACCCTAAGATTAAATTAACGGTTACAAATCCAAAAGGTACGCGCGGAGCTCTTTATATCGACAAAGTCGCACCCGGTACATTTACGATTAAGTCCACTTCCTTTGCGGATATCTCAACCGTGCTGTGGGAGATCACGTACTGACCTACCCACCGGCTTATCTGCAATGCTATCATTGGTTCATTACCGAAAATAGCAAAGGAATGCTGCGATGATGCAAGGGGAATCGGACTTCGGCGTCTATGGCTTCCGCTACCAGGAGCAGCCGGAACTTCCGCTGTGCAGTCTTTTTGCGGTCGGACATGAAGCGGTCGACAGCGTCTCTTACCGTTGGGACGGACTCGCAAGGGATGACGGACCGCTCTTGCTTTTCCAATATACGACGGAAGGCGAAGGGTTTTACGAGACAGGCGGCACGCGCTACGCCTTGACGGCGGGCCAGGCGTTCCTGGCGGAAATTCCGAGCGCGCACCGGTACGGTTATCCCGGCGGAACCGTGCCTTGGACGTTTTATTTTGTTCTGCTCCGGCCTTCGTATGTGATGCCGCTCTGGAATCGGATCAAAGGCATAACCGGACCGGTCGTAACGATCGATGCGGCGGCGATGCCGATCCGGGCGCTGCGTCAGCTGTATGCTGAAGCGTCCGCAGGCAGAATCCGCGATCCTTTTTCCGCTTCAAGCTTCCTGTACGCGTTCATGATGGAGCTCGCCGCGCTCGTATCCGCACCGGGCAGAGACAACCGCAATTGGCCCGATCCGGTCCGGGAGGCCGTTCGTTACATGGAAGCGAACTACGCGCATATGCCCGACCAGCAGCAGTTATCCCGCTCGCTTGGGCTGTCCAAGTTTCACTTCGCGAGATTGTTCGCCAGGCACGTCGGGCTGACTCCGAACGCGTATGTGAACCGGATCCGCATCGAACGGGCGATGGAATTGCTCCGAACGACGGAATGGAGCGTCGAGCGCATCGGCACTGCGGTCGGCTATTCCACCGGGAGCTATTTCATCAAGGTGTTCCGCAGCGCCGCGGGGCAGACGCCGGGGGCCTTCCGCGAGGGGAAGCAAGGCTTGCCCTACAGCAAGCTGTACTTCGACTGAATCGTCTCGGACCTGCGCCGATAGCAATTTTGTGCGATCGGCGTGACGATATTACGGTAGATGCCGGCTGTCCCTCCCGATTATGATAGGGTCTGTAATCGACGATCGAATCGGATAAAGGAGACAAACGATGCAGCATTTTGGGTATGCACCTACGCCGCCGATGGGCTGGAACAGCTGGGATTGCTACGGCGCCGCCGTCACCGAAGCCGAGATCAGAGGCAATGCCGAATATATGGCGGAGCATCTCAAAGCGTACGGCTGGGAGTATATCGTCGTAGATATCCAGTGGTACGAGCCTGGCGCGAATTCATCCGTTTACCGCAAGTTCGTGCCATTGGAAATGGACGAATACGGCAGGCTGCTGCCGGCCGTCAACCGGTTCCCGTCCGCTGCGGGCGGCCAAGGGTTCCGCCCGCTCGCGGACTATGTGCACAGTCTCGGCCTGAAGTTCGGCATCCACATCATGCGCGGCGTGCCTCGTCAGGCGGCGCATGATGGGACGCCGATCCTCGGCTCGTCCGCGACCTGCCGCGACATCGCCCATCCGAACTCGATCTGTCCGTGGAACACGGATATGTACGGCATTGACGCGGATCAGGAGGGCGCGCAGGCTTATGTCGACTCGCTGTTCGCGCTCTATGCCGAGTGGGGCGTCGACTTCGTGAAGGTCGACGATATCGCGGCGTCCCGGCTCTACGATACGCATCTGCAGGAGATCGAGCTGATCCGGCGGGCGATCGACCGCTGCGGCCGTCCGATCGTGCTGAGTCTGTCGCCGGGACCCGCTCCTGTCCAATATGCCGAGCAATTAGTCGCGAGCGCCAACATGTGGCGCATGACGGACGACTTCTGGGACCGCTGGGACTTGCTTCTCGACATGTTCGACCGCTGCGAGCGCTGGGAAGGCAGATCCGGCGGCGGCGTATGGCCGGATTGCGATATGCTGCCGCTCGGCCATATCGGCATCCGCTCGGTCGACGGCGGCGGCGCCGATCGCTGGACGCGCTTCACCGAGGCGGAGCAGCAGACGATGATGACGCTATGGACGATCTTCCGCTCCCCGCTCTTTTTCGGCGGCGAGCTGCGGGACAACGATGCGCGCACGAATGCGTTGCTTACCAACCCGGACGTGCTCGCCATGCACCGCGACAGCGCCGGCGCTCGTCTTGTCAGCCGCTCGGGACCGCTTATTGTATGGGCCGCCGATGGACCGAACGGCGAGCGGTATGCCGCCTTGTTCAATACGGGCGAAGAGCACCTCGAGCCGACGCTGCCGCTCAGTGATCTGGACATCCACGGGCCGGTTAAGATCAAGGAGCTCTGGACCGCGGAAGAAACGTCGTCTCTGGATGAACGCATTCAGGCCGCGCTGCCGCCGCACGGCTCCGCGCTGTACAAGCTGACGCCGCAACGGTAGCGTCTCGCTTTTTTATCGCAGCCCGGGACTCACATTCGACCGCTCAGCCAAAGCGTTAAAATCGGCAAGTCTGCCCGATCGCAAAAAACCGCATGCGTGACCCGATGAATCGCGGTCCGCATACGGTTTTTATCATGATTTGGCGATGCAGGATTGCCGATCGTTACTTTTTCTGTAAAGCCAGCCATTCCATCAGCGATACTTCCCTGCCGCCCGCCAAGACCGGCTGACCGTCGTAATCGAGGCGGCAGTCGTCGTTCAGCGCGTAGATCCACGAGAAATGCCCGTGATAGACGTACGGCGCTCCCCGCTCGTCCGTGAACCGGCCATGGAGGTCCACTACCTGATCAAAGTATGAAAAATGCACGTTCTTCGCTCCCGCCTTGATCAATCGCTCATAGGTCGGCACCGCCGTCTCTTCGGGTCTCACGATCGTATCATCCTTCGCATGCGTGAACCATAGCGGTACGTGCTTGATCCGCTCGATGTCCGCGTCGCCGATGACTTCGTCGTATAGCGCCTCACACACCGGAAAGGCTGCTGCAAAATACGTCGGGTAGTCCAGCACCATCCGCATCGTCATGAATCCGCCGTTGGAGCAGCCGCCGATATAAATTCGGTCCTTGTCGATCGCGGCCTCGTTGAGCGCGACGAATTCGTCGATCAGCGCCTTTAAAGCCTGCACGTACTTAGACTGTCCCGTCCGACCGTATTGCCCGCTGCCGTCGTCCAGCCAGAAAGTCGGCGCCTGCGGCACCAGCACGAACGCGCCGCCGAGCTTGGCCTGAATGTCGTCGCCGGCCAAGTTGACAACATTGTTGCCCGTATAAGCGACGGCCGGATCCGTCCCGCCTTCCCCGCCGCCGTGCAGCCAAATGAGGAGCGGCCTTTTTCCGTTTCCGGTCTGCGGCACGAAGTAGCCGTACTTCAGCGGCTCCGCCTGATAGGAGGAGATGCCCTGCAAGAAACGCTCCGCCTGCTTCGCGGTATTTCCGGCGCACCGGTCGAATACGAGTCCCGTCAGCGATTCGCCTTCCGCCGACCGGATCTCGGCGATCTGCGTAATCCGGTAATGGCTGACGATATATTCGTTCATGCCGTTCAGCGGGGCGATGGATGCGGCCAATGGATCGAGCGGTCCGTGCTTCATCTCGAGCGTGACGAACGTCCCTTCTTCGGCGCGCACGCCGGCGATCGAGGAAGGATAAGCGTCCAGTATCGTGCCGTAGCCCTTGCTTGGTATCTGAAGCTCCGGCTCGGTCCAGCTCTTGGGAAGCAGGAGCACCTCGCCTTGTTTGTCCTTCCGTTCCACGTAAACGCTAAAGCAGGACGGCCTGATGTCTTCCGCCTTCACGGCGGCCCGCAGCGGCAGCACCAGCTTCGTAATAAAAGGACCGTAATCCGTGATCTCCGTAATCGTGTAGTAGATGCTTCCCATGCCAGCCTCCCCCTCTCCGGCGCGCTATTCCGCCTTGGTCAGCCTGACGGCCATATACTGCTTGCCCGGCAATTCGATGCGAAATGCGCCTTCATACGTCCCCTCGAGCCGCTCGATCGTCATGTTCCACGTATCGATGACGTCGACGGCATACTTCGTGCCCGGCTTGCGGCTGAAGTTCCTATACCTGGGCTGGTTGAAGCCGAAATAATACAAGTAGTATTCGTCCTTCACGCCGGCGCAAGGCACGTCCCAGTCGGACGGCAGCGGGTTCAGCACGCCCCCCGGGCTTTCCTCGACGATGCGGCGAAGGAAGGCGATCCGGTCGGGACTCGTGCCCGTCAGCTTGCCGCCCTTGGACCACCACAGCACTTCTTCGGGATTGAGGTACGTTTCCCCGTGTCCCACGTATCCCCCGCGAACCGCGCCTTCCCAGAAGCGGCGCGTCATCTCTTCGCCGGTGATGTTGCCCCAGCCCTGGTCGATGTCGCCTTCGTAGGCGCATTCGTCGATGACGATCGGCTTTTTCCACCGCGCCCGCCACTCGGTCGTCGCCTCGGACGTCTTGTACACGTCGACCCGTTGGATGCTGCAATGCGTGACCCACGGCTTGCTAAAGTCGTAGAAGGCGAAGCAGTTGTGATTGGAAATGAGATGTCCGGCGGGATCGTTCGACGTGACGATCTCGGCGAAGCGTTCCCAGTCGGCCAGCTCCTTGTTCCACATCAAGTCGTACTCGTTCGCCAGCGACCACCACACGTTGCGATAAGCGGACAGGCGGGCCGTGACATAGCGAAGGTACCGATCGTCTGCCGCAGGGCTCATCTCCGAGTAACCCCAGCGGTCGTAAGCGTGGAAAAGGATCAGGTCGGCTTCGATGCCCAGCTTGCCCAGATCGGCGATCCGATTCTCCAGATGACGGAAGAAAACCGGGTTGAACCGCGTATAATCCCAGCCCTGCGCCAGCGAACCCTCGAACGGATAATAGACGGGCTCGTTTTCATTGAACAGGTACGATTTCGGAAACACGCACATGCGCATTTTGTTGAAAGGCGAAGCCGCGAGCGTCTCGAGCGTCTGCGCTTCCAGTGCATCTCCCTGATGCGTCCATGCATAGCAGGTGGTGCCAACCGGAATGTAGGAAGTGCCGTCTTCGTAGGCAAAATGGTACGTGTCCTTCACGCGCACCGGGCCATGGTTGCCGGCGGACGGGGGCTCGACCCGGAACGCGCCTTCGATGCCGTTCAGGGAACGGGCGTTGCTCGCCGTCCGGTATGTCCAGGCGCCCTGCGCATCCGGCATGAAGCGGATGCGGTAGACGCCGTCGCCGTCGTAGAAGCCGGCCATGCGCACGCTTTTCCCGCCGCACGAGAACTCGGCCGCCACTTCGACGTCCGTGAACGGATTGCCATGGCTCGGTCCCTTCAGCTCGATCTCGTAAACGCCCCACTGCTCGGCCTCGTCAGGCGCTTGCACCGCCGCGGAGGCTTCGGGGACGTCGGCAGCCTCGTAATCTGCGGAAGGCGCGACAGCGGCAGCGGCTTCAGGAACCTCAATAGCGACGGTATCGGACGCGACAGCAGCCAGTTCCGCCAGCGTCTCGGCGATCCAATTCGGCTCGCCCAGCTCTTCCTGGCGGAAGGCGTACACCTTTTCCAGCGTCAGGCTTTTGAAGAGCGACAGCATGTGGGGCGGCGAGGATTGCAAATCCGGCAGCCTGCGGAACAGAACGGCTCGGGCCGCTTCGTTTTTGAATATAATGCCGATGCGGGTCTTTTCGGTATATGTCATGCTCGGTTGACCTCCTCTAAAGCGATTGGTTTTATAGGGGCGCTTAGCACCGAAGCCGCCGCTTTTTGCCACCCTGCGTACAGTCGCTCGCGCTCGGCCGCGTCCATGACGGGCGCGTAATGTTGTCCTCCCGCGCCGAGCCGCACAATCTCGTCCAGCGAGCCCCAGCAACCGATGCCCAGTCCCGCCATATAGACGGCGCCCATCACCGACAGCTCCGCGACCGCGGACCGCGACACGGCCAGATTCAGCAAATCGGCCTGGAACTGCATGAGCAGCGGGTTGCCGGAGGCGCCGCCGTCCGCATGCAGCTTCTTCAGCGGGATTCCCGTCTCGAGCGCCATCAATTCCGCCGCGTCGCGCACCTGGTACGCGATGCTTTCGACTGCCGCGCGGACGATATGGCCCTTGCCGGTCGCCCTGCTCATGCCGACAATAGCGGCCCTTGCGTACGGGTCCCAATAAGGAGCGCCCAGCCCGACGAATGCGGGCACGAGGTAGACGCCTTCGTTGTCCGGCGTCCGCTTCAGCATCGCATCCAGCTCCTCGAACGAATCAAACAGACCGAGATTATCCCTGATCCACTTGACGCTGTCGCCGGAGCTGCGGATGACGGCTTCGAGCGCATAGGTCACCCGGCCGCTCTTTCCCCAAGCGATGGCCGTTACCAAACCATTATCCGAAACGACGGGACGATCGCCGGTATTCATGAGCACCGACGTCCCCGTGCCATAGGTCGCCTTCGCCATGCCCGGCTCCAGGCACAGCTGGCCGAACAAGGCGCCTTGGGAATCCCCGATCACGCCGGATATCGGGACCCGCTCGGGGAACAAGTCCGGGTCGTCCGTGTAGCCGAACGCTTCGTCCGAAAACTTGACCTCGGGCAGCAGCTCCCGCGGTACGCCGAACAGTCCGCACAGCTCGTCGTCCCAGCCCAGCGTATGGATATTGAATAGGGAAGTCCGGCTGGCGTTCGTATAGTCGGTCGCATGCGTTTTCCCGCCGGTCAGCTTCCAGATGAGCCAGCTGTCGATCGTGCCGGCGAGCAGGCGGCCTTGCGCCAGCAGCGGTTGAGCGCTTTCAACATGCGTCAGGATCCAGTCCCACTTGGCGGCGGAAAAGTACGGATCGAGCATCAACCCGGTCTTGGCCCGTACCGTCCGTTCGTGTCCGGAGGCTCGCAGCGCCTCGCATCGGTCGGCCGTTCGCTGGCATTGCCAGACGATCGCGTTGTAAACGGGAAGGCCCGTCTCGCGGTCCCAGACGACGGCCGTCTCCCTTTGGTTCGTGATGGCGAGCGCGGCCAAAGCGGCGGGCTCGATCCCCGCCAGCTTCAGCGCTTCGCGCGCCGTCCGTTTCACGTTGTCGTAGATCTCGAGCGGATCGTGCTCCACCCAGCCCGGCTTCGGATAGATCTGCCGGTGCTCCGCGCCGCTCCTTGCGACGACCCGGCCGGACCGGTCGACGAGCAAGGCCTTCGTGCCGGCCGTGCTCTGGTCGACCGCCAGAATATAGTTGTCCATGAACGGCCGTCCTTATCTGCCCAGCAGCTCCAGGGCGAGCTTTTTGATGTTGTCTGCGCTGAGACCGTAGTGTTCGAACACCTCGGCGCTCTTGCCCGCGATGGCCGGCTCGTCCGGAATGCCGAGGATGCGCATCGGCACGGGTGCGTGCTGCACGACGACCTCTGCCACCGCGGCGCCGAGACCGCCGTGAATGCTGTGCTCCTCGACGGTGATGATATGTCCCGTCTCGAGAGCGGCCTTGACGACCGCTTCCTCGTCCAGCGGCTTGATCGTATGCATGTTGATCACGCGGCAGGACACCCCTGCTTCTTTAAGCGCATCATGGGCGTCGAGCGCGACGCGAACGGTCTCGCCTGCCGCGATGATCGTCAGATCGCCGCCTTCGCGCAGGGTGACGGCCTTGCCGATCACGAATTCATAGTCGTCGTTCTCGTAGACGTCTTCGACCGGATTGCGTCCGATGCGAATGTAGGCGCCGCCCTCGTGCTTTACGAGCGCTTCCGTCATCCGCTTCGTCTCGTGCCGGTCGGCGGGCAGGATGACAGCCAGGCCAGGGATTGCCCGCGAGACGGCCAGATCCTGCACCGAATGGTGGGACATGCCGAGCGCGCCGTAGCTGACGCCTCCGCTGATGCCGACCAGCTTCACGTTCGTAGCCGAATAAGCGACGTCCACCTTGATCTGTTCAATGCTTCGCATGCTGAGGAAGCACGCCGGCGAGGTCACGAACGGCTTTTTGCCGCTGTGCGCGAGGCCGGCGGAGATGCCGACGATGTTCTGCTCGGCGATGCCGACTTCGACGAATTGGTCCGGATACGCCTTGGCAAAGGGAGCCATGGCAGCCGAGCCTCGCGAGTCGCTGGCGAGCACCATGATGTCGCGATCCTCCTTGGCCAGCTCCAGCAGCGTATCGCAAATGACCTGACGGTTCGGTATCGTATTGGCCATAATTAACGCACCAGCCCTTCCTGCTCGTAGCTCTCGATCGCGGCGGACAGCTCGGCGAGCGCCAACGCCAGCTGCTCGTCGTTCGGTACGTGGTGGTGCCAGTGCGCCACGTTTTCGGCGAAGGATACGCCTTTGCCTTTGACCGTGTTCGCCATGACCAGCGTCGGCTTGCCGGGGATCTCCGGCGCCGCCTCGAAGGTGCGCACCAGTTCATCCATGTCGTTGCCGTCGATGGACACGACGTGCCAGCCGAAGGCCGCCCACTTTTCTTCGAGGGGCTCGAGCCCCATCACTTCCTCGGTCGATCCGCTGATCTGGAGCCGGTTGCGGTCGATGATCGCGACCAGGTTATCCAGCTTGTAGTGCGGGCCCGCCATCGCGGCTTCCCACACGGAGCCTTCCGCCTGTTCGCCGTCGCCCATCAGGCAGAATACCCGATAATCCCTGCCGTCCCGCTTCGCCGCGAGCGCCATGCCGACGCCGATGGCCAGCCCGTGGCCCAGCGCGCCCGTGTTCATTTCGATGCCCGGCACCTTGTTGTTCGGATGTCCGATCAGACGCGTGCCGAACTGGCTGAACGTCTTCAGCTCTTCCTTGGGGAAAAAGCCGAGGTCGCCGAGGATGCACCAGAGGGATTCCACCGAATGCCCCTTGCTCGCGATGAACCGGTCGCGCCCGTCCCACTTCGGATTCGCGGGATCGAGCTTCATGACGCGGTAGTAGAGCGCCGTCAAAATGTCGGTATTGCTGAGCGAGCCGCCCGTATGCCCTGTCTTGGCGCCGTGAATCATCTTCAGCAGGTCCATGCGGATCTGCGCGGCTTTCGCTTTCAGTGCCGTCGTTTCCATGGATGAGTGCCTCCTTCGATTCACAGTCCCGCGCCGCGAAGCCAAGCCTGAATCTCGCGTTCGGTCGGATCTACCGCATCGGGGGTCAGCCCCGGGATATAATTGCACGCCTCGTACAGCGCCGGAATCGCGTTCGCGTGAATGCCTACGGAATGATGGACATAAGGGCCTTTAACAAGCTTCTCTTCCCACAGCGGCCAGTCGTTCACTTCCACCCAGACGTACGAGCCGCGCGTGTACGGGCCTTGAATGCCGCGGGCTTTGCCGAGGAACAGCTGGTACTCGCCATGGTCGCCGTCGAAGCGCGCCAATGTCATGTCGCCGCCCCGGATCTCGCCCTCGTGCGTGCCCGGCGAGTGGTCGTCGAACAAGAAGTGCTTGCGCAGCTTCGGCTTGTCTTCGACGGTCAGGGAGACGGGGAAATTGCCGCAATGGAACAGCAGCTCGCCGTTCGGATTTTCGGGATGACGGACGGTCAGGTCGGCGAAAAACGTCGGGTGCTGGTTCATCGTCGCCGCTTGAACCATGACGGAGGTGATCGCGCCGTGAATGTCGGTCTCGCAGGTGACCGGGATCTGCTCGTCGGTCAGAATCGCGTTGGCCAGGCAAGGCATGATCCCCATGGCGTCCTGCAGGGACGACCAACATTGGATCGCGATCGCCGTGCTGCCGGTGTTCAAGGCATACTGCTTCATCGCGACCTTCAGGGCGGCGATCCGGCGGACGTCCGCTTCGGTCACTTCGGACCAGTCCAGCTTGGCTTTGATATAGTCGATGGCTTCAGCCAGTTCGGAGCTGCTGCCCTTCTCGATCTTCTGCGAAGCGCGCTGGATGTCGACCAGCGTGATCGGATGGATCTCGATGCCGAACCGCTCCAGCAGCTCCCCTTCATTGCACATCATCGTCCAGAAGGAAGCCGGGCGCGGGCCGATCTGCAGAATCCGCAGGCTGCGGAATTGCTTCACCACGTTCGCGGCGGCGACGAAGTTCGTGAAGCCTCGCTCGAATACAGGATCGTTCACCCGGCTGTTCGTGACGTAAGTGAAGGGCACGTTGAAGCGGCGCAGCACCTTGCCGGTAGCGAACAAGCCGCACTGCGTGTCGCGCAGGCGCATGCCGTCCTCGAGCGGCGCCTCGTCGCGGGGGCCCCACAGCAGGACGGGCTTGCCGAGCGCCTTGCCGACGCGCGCCACCGTGTCTTCCGTTCCGAAGTTGCAGTGCGGGAAAAACACGGCGTCCACTCTCTCTTGCTTGAATCTGTCGGCGATCAGGTCGGCGTTAATGTTGTCGTCATAGAGCAGCCCCTCCTGATTGAGCCCTTCCAGATCGACGATATCGATGTCGAGGCCAAAGCTTTCGATCTTTTCCTTGATCAAAACCTTGTAGCGGAAAGCGTCTTCAGCGCTAAATACGAAACGACGGGTCGGCGCATATCCCAGCTTCAATCTGCTCATGTGTCAGGCTCCCTTTAACTAAACTCACTAAACTATTTACTTCCTGTTTATTTCATGAGTTCAATTTAACATGCTAATTCGCGTCGGTCAATGCATTTTAAGTTAATTATTATTATCGTTTAGTCAAAAAATGAACTAAACTAACTAAACAAAACCATCTTCTATTGCGTCTTAACAGAATTAACATTAAACTAAACTTACTAAACGGGAGAATGGGAGACTTTCTTCATGAAGATGGATGACATCGCCAAGCTCGCCGGCGTGTCCAAAGCCGCCGTATCTTTAGCGCTCAGCGGGAAAGGGGGCATTGGACCGGAAACACGGGACCGGATTCTTCAAATCGCCAAAGCGCATGGCTATAAGCCCAAATCCAGAACCGCATCCCGCGAACAGCAGACCGCTTCGATCACGTTCCTTGTCTTCGCCAATTCCGGTATTGTGTTGGAGCAATATTACCAGCAGCCCTTCTTCCGGGAGCTGATTCAATATATCGAAGAGCGGTGCCGCGCGGGCGGCTACTCGTTGCTGTTCGCCTCTGTGGACATGTCGGCGTTCGACGATGGCATACGTACGATTGCCGACGAGAAGCGTACCGACGGCGTCATTCTGCTTGGGACGAATCTGACCAAGGCGATGCTGGCGCAGGTTGCCGACAGGCTGAACGCCCCGCTTGTCGTGCTGGACACCTATTTCGAGACGCTTCCGATCCCTTTTATCCAGATCAACAACGTGATGGGCGCCTATCAGGCGGGACAGCATCTATGCGAGCTCGGGCACCGCGACATCGGCTATATCGCTTCAGATATCCGCATTCGCAATTTCGACGATCGCCGCGTCGGATTCGTGCAAGCGCTGCAGGAGAACGGGCGGGATTTGTCCCCGGATCACGTCTTCTCGGTCGCGCCAACCATTCTCTCTTCGCAAGACGAACTCAAAAAGCAGCTGTCTGCATACCGGGAAACGCAGCGGAAACTGCCCACGGCCTTTTTCTGCGAGTGCGACTACATCGCGATCAGCGCGATCAAGTCGCTCATCGAGCTGGGGTACCGGGTGCCCGAAGACGTGTCCGTCGTCGGCTTCGACAACATCACCGAAGCGCTCATCGTCTCCCCCGAGCTGACGACCGTTCACGTAGAAAAAGAAACAATGGCTCGCCTTGCAGTAAACATGCTCATTGAGTCGATCGAATCGGACTCCCCCGTCGGCTCCAAGGCGATCGTAGACACGCAATTCATCGTCAGAGGGTCTTCCCGATCCCCGGATCCGGCAGCGATTAAGGCATCATCGACGGCGTCGACGTCAGACGCAGTACGATAATGTGCTGGAATTCCGCGCTGCCGGAAGATGTGCGACCGAAGATCCGAGACCGAAGGTGCGAGTCCGGAAGGTGCGAAGCCGGAGGTGTGAGTCCGGAAGGTGCAAGTCCGGAAGGTGCAAGTCCGGAAGGTGCGAGTCCGGAAGGTGCAGACAGAAGGTGTGAGTCCGGAAGGTGCGAGTCCGGAAGGTGCGAGTCCGGAAGGTGCAGACAGAAGGTGTGAGTCCGGAAGGTGCGAGTCCGGAAGGTGCGAGTCCGGAAGGTGCGAGTCCGGAGGCGTGAGTCTGCTAGAAGCTCGCCCGATGAGAAAGGTACAGCCCATGCGGTAGCTTGGAGGCTGTACCTAACTTGTTTCCGGGAGTCGATCACATAGCGGATCTAGCTCACTTTTTGCTCATACAACCCCAAGCTCGACACTTTCCCCGCTCTAAGCTCACTTTTTGCTCCTACAACCCCAAGCTCGACACTTTCCCCGCTCTAAGCTCACTTTTTGCACTTTCAGCTTCCTAGCTCGGCTCTCCAGCTGCTCTAAGGTCACTATTTGAGCTTATAACCCTCAAACCCAGCCCCTCGCCCAACCTCTCTAAGCTCACTTTTCTCGCTAACAGGCCACCTAAAGCCTCGACCACCCGCTGTAGCCGCGCTTTTCTCGCTAGCAAACGCAGCTCCGCGCTGTAACCTTGCTTTTCTCACTTATAGCCCATTTTTCACCCCGGGTCCCCGTTGCAACCGCGCTTTTCTCGCTTGCGTACACAGCCTGGTTCTATAACCTTGCTTTCTCGCTTGTAGCCGCGGTCGGTGCCCCAGAAGCCAGGCGCACTCGCCATGGCGATACGCGCCAAGCTTCTCACACCCGCGGCGTGCGTCGAGGATACATCAACATGCCGATTTGCTCAGCCCGTCTATTGCGTCATGAAGACTCCCCCGCGTTCAGTCGCTTCAGCAAGCCGTCGAGATCGTCCTCGCCGAGCGCGCCGCCGCTGAAGCCGACCAGGCCGCGAAGCGGCAGGTATTTCATCATCGCCTGCATCATCTCGGCGCCTTCGCCGTCGTGATCGGCGGCCATCGCCCCGAACGGCGTCTTGCCGATCCACTCCATCACGAGGGCCTGCGCCGCCGGGTCGCCCATCAGATCGCCGACCGTGCTGTTCCGGTGGAAGACGGGCTTCAAGACGACGGTCGATTCGACGGCGACCGTGCCCGATACGGCGATATCCCGCGATGAGCGGCCGACCAGAATTTCGAATTCGCCTGACTCCACATGCCAGTCCTTCAAGTCGACGTTGTAGTAGGCGAAGGCTCGCCGATCCAGCTTAAAGGAGACGGCCTTCGTCTCTCCCGGCTGAAACTCGACCTTGGCGAACCCTTTCAGCTCCTTAATAGGCCTGATCACGGTGCTTTGAAGGTCGCGCACGTACAGCTGCACGACCTTCAAAGCACCGTGATCAGG